>PDYI01000548.1_pt1 | contig 12923 bp, 10 predicted proteins | sample 1430821 | NCBI WGS metagenome assembly PDYI01 (sample SAMN05780991, study PRJNA343144) | Human gut metagenome, whole genome shotgun sequencing project. | isolation source: infant gut | host: Homo sapiens | place: Finland | collected 2005-01-01 | reverse complement strand
TCTTCCAAAGGGAAAGCTGCTTTCAGGATATCCCCCAGATACATGCCGGATACCGCTTTCTCAAAACGCTGTTTACCCAAACTGTCAGAAGTTGCGTCAACAGTATCGTCCACCGCAGTCAGGAAGGGAGGATAAAAGTTTCCCGATTCCAGATTGACCGGAATCAAGCCTTGTACGTGACATTCCGGGTCCAACTTCGTTATCTTGTCAGACGGAATAAAAGTTGCCATATTTGTACCTGTCCCTACAATCAGGCCAATATAAGCATCATAGCTTTTGTCGGTAAGCCCGGCAAATAAACTGGCAATCGTGTCATTCAGCACTTTAACTCCTGTAAATCTGATTTTATTTTTTCATTCAGGTAGTCGAGTAAGGGTTTCCCAACAAACTGTCCCACCATTTCCCGAATGTCTACCCCCTTGGTCCAACGAAGCAATCTTGCATCGCCTCCCGGTATCGATTCGGTCGGATAAGAAAAACAATAACCGATAGGCATTTCCTCTTCCCGCTTTATTTCAACAATCAGGTCGGCCAACTCTTTGAACAACTCTTCACGGGTATAACCGGGCGACTTCATAATCGACATATCCTTCTTCCAACCATTATTGGGATAGATGATTGGCTTTTCGGTTGAGAAATCGACAATTGCCACTCTATAGTTGGTACCTCCCAGGTCCAGAACCAAAGCCTTGCCTTTAACATCGGTCGCCTTAGGTAAAATAAAGGTAGGAATACATTGTATTTCAGCATTATTCTTATTTAATCCCTCTTCCACTTTCTCCCGGAATGCGTGTGCGATTCCTTTCAGTTGTTCATTGTCCAGTTTGAAAATATTCTTCTCCATGATATTAATTTTATGTATGGATTATCTTATATCTGTAAATAACAACTGAAGATGAATTTTGCTCAAAAGACAATTTGTTTTAATGCTTTCATCACAGAGTAACACGGAGTGTACCCTACAAGATCGACTCTGTGTTACTGTGTGGTAATCAGTCTCCGTTCCTATTCCTGTACACAACGAGTGGTGTGCGCATCATAATCCTGCATTCCCACCGAGATTTTATTCGACCTAGCACTAACCGCCATGGTACCATTGTGTCCCATTGAATTGATATATCCGTCCGTACCCACATAATTCAACTGCGTAATATTAGGTGGATATCCTGTGAACCTTAAATAAGTGCGGTTATTCGTTGCGTCATACTTCAGTAACATTCCTCCATCTGACTTCGCAGTGGTTGGAATACTGGTATTATAATCAACCAGCACCTGTAGATCTGCTGCTTTCGGTACCCTCCAACCTGCCGGACAAGGATCGTGTACCGTTTTCGTAACATCCCATTTTACAGACTCATACTCTGTACACCACTGTCCATTATTGTTATCATAGAACTGACTTCCGGAAATAGATACCGGATTCCGATAAGCATTCTGCAAAGTTGTTGCACCACTACTTATCGATCGCGGAACGATTGCCCGAATTCCATTCGCTTCGTAACGGTTCATGATATGCTTGGGAGGAGAAGTCGCACTCAGAGTAAACTTGTACACTTCCGGCATATTCTTCTCTGTCGTATAACTACTCGGGAACGGATCTTTACGTCCTTTCTGATAATGGAATCCGCTGGTACGTGATCTCTCCAGCGTTGTACCCGGAATGCTGACCGCCCCTTCATAAGCCCCCAGATTGCGATCCATCATGACGGTATTCGAAGTTCCCAATTTGAATTTTCTTTTATTTTCCGGAGTCAACACCGTCTCTGTCCCTGACGCATCCGGTTGGTAATCTGTCACCCAAACGTGCCAACTCCATAGAATATTACCCGTTCCATTAGCTCCATCATAGGCCGCTATCACGCCGCTTCCTCCCGAAGTATTGGCAGCTACCCGACAATAAATCAAACACTGTCCCAAGTCAGTAGCAGGACCGGTCAACGGACTGCCGTCCCTAGCTTTGATATCTACAATATTCGTATGGTCATTATCCGAATTAGCGATTCCCATCACCGCATCTCCCAAATCTCCATTCTCCTTGGTCTGCCAAAGCAAACGTACGGATCGGATTCCAACACTTCCGGCAGTACACCAACCTTTCAAAACAGTATTAGTTATAACGCTCTTCCCTTGCTGAAATGCGAACGGGTCAAAACAGAATGAACCGCCCGGTGACACCATAAAGCAATTGGCGGTAGCAACCAGATTGTCGTTATTCTCAGAAGCGGGAATCGGATCAATATACGTCACACGTTTATCAGTGGTAGGAATACCTGTATGACTAAAGTCAACTGCATAACTATACTCCTTATTCTTGTATATATTGAAATCTGTTGAAGGTCCCGAACCGATATAAACCCGATAATCCAGTTTCTTCTTCACATCTGCATCGTTTACCGCCACAAAATTCAGAAAGCTGCTCCCTGTAGGGGCATTCGCTTTAATACGTAATAATTCCGAATTGGCAGCTGCTCTTTCTCCACGTACATTGGCAGGCATCCAACAGGAGTAACTCCCTTGAGCCGCATTGGCATCCGTTACAGGAACCTCAAGCGTAGTGAACTGCGACACCAACAACGGATACGTTCCGTCACTTTCCATTCCGTCCACTACCGAGTAGTTTAACGGGACACTCTGAATCAGAAGTTGTTTCAGTTTATAACCTTTCACGTTGTAGTTCCAGTTCACCGTCAGTCGTGCAGCCAGGCGCTTCAGCAACAGGCGGGTATCATAACTGCCCTCCGGACTCTGAATGACAGCCTTACCGTCAGTTCCCGTCACCACGTTTACATGTTCCAGATGGAGCACATAAGGCATGGCGTTGATAGCGTTTGCTGTCGAAGGATCGATCTGATTGATTATCGAAGCATCTATATCCATACTCTTTACCCCCTTTGTACTTTCTGTATCTTCCAGATTCTTACCAACTAAAGTTTTTACCGCATCCTTGTTTCCACGTGCCACCACCAGCAATTGACAGTCATTCATCACATTCAGCGTCACATCCAGGTGGGTGCCGAGTTCTACAGTGCCATAACTGTTACCAGCCTTATAATTCCCGTTTCCATCGTATTGAAGTATCTCCAGATTATACAGCTTATCGGGAACGGCCGGGACGCTACGGGTAACTGCGTCCACTGCCTGAGTTACATCAAAAGCGGCAGCACCTGTTTTTAACGGCGAGCCGTTGAGGCGAGCCGTTGAGGCGAGCCGTTGAGGCGAGCCGTTGAGGCGAGCCGTTGAGGCGAGCCGTTGAGGCGAGCCGTTGAGGCGAGCCGTTGAGGCGAGCCGTTGAGGCGAGCCGTTGAGGCGAGCCGTTGAGGCGAGCCGTTGAGGCGAGCCGTTGAGGCGAGCCGTTGAGGCGAGCCGTTGAGGCGAGCCGTTGAGGCGAGCCGTTGAGGCGCTTCATTATTTGAATCTTCGGCAAAGCCGAAGACCAGCGATACCGTCACCTCTTCACCTTCAGGAAAAGGAACAGCACCCTCCGGACGATCTTCACATCCACTCAACCCTCCAAGAAGCGTCATGCCTCCCAAGAGCATTAACCATTTATTCTTCCAAGTCTGTTTCATATCATTATTATTCTTGTACACATCGATATGGATTGGTTTCACCAAGTGTCCCCCAACCATTCTCCGGTTCACTCAACTTGTCCTTTGACATTGTTGAATAATACATCCGATACAAACTACCGGTCGGTCCAAACGTATTTGTCCCTTCATATCCGGCCGCACTACCGCTAGTAAACACCAATGTTCCTTTATCAAAAGACCGGTATGCCGTCGCCGGAAACCAAGCCGTATTATCTTTTGTACGAGGAGAAGGTACACCATTCTGTCCAGATATGTTATATAGACGTCCGCCCCGTTTATGTGCAGTATTCCCCGTTGCTCTAAATTTCCCATCCTCATCAAACCAATACCCTTGATTTATATTCCACCCCACATACATCGTTCGATGGGGAGTCTTCCACCCTGCCGGACAAGGATCATAAAGAGTTTTGGTGTCATTATACAAATACTGAGGTTCTGAAGAGGATTCATTCAAATTATACCAAGAACACCTGTTCTGACCTTTGTCACTGGACGAAGCTAATATAAACTCGTCAGGATGTTCAATGACATATTCCAGCGTATTACCATCTACTAATGTAATACTGGAGTAAGCGACCGTACCCATAGGCTGTCCGTATCCCTCTTCATCATAAAGTATATTAAATTCATTCGTTGTTCCATCGATTGATCCGAAAAACGGATCTTTACGTCCCCAACAGTACAAATAGCCTATCCGCTTTGCAAAATCCAGCAATGAAGCATTCTCACCCGGAAACCCTCCGGCCATGGCACACAGATTCCGGTCCATAACCACCTTCCCGACATGCGTTCCACCGTTTTTGAAAGCCGTAGTGGCATATTGATGCACGCTTCCGTTCTGTGTCAACTGTTGTGCCTGAGCATAAGTGACAGAGGAAGTAATCCCCTGCGGTACATAATCGGTTATCCAGAGATGCCAGCTCCATACTATTTTATTACCGGAATAGGCGGCAATCATGGCATTCCCCCCTTTGCTCACCGGCACTTTGACGTGGATACGGGCTTTTTGCAGATCACTTCCGTCAGTAATACACACCAGATTCGAATGATCGTCTCCACTGATGGCATACCCCATCACCAAATCGCCCGATGTAGCATCGTCTTTCGTCTGCCAAAGTAATCTCACATCCGTTATTTGCTTATCAGCGGCCAATGTCGAGCCATTTGTCAGTTTCGGATTCCAACCACTCAACCGATTATTGTAACCATCCATCTTCGCTTCATGCTTATACGGATTAAAACAGATATTCGTACCGGGTTTCATCATGAAGCAGTTGGATGTCTCCACCAGATTGGTGCTTTGCACCGGACTTTGGTCCAGCAGTTGAATGCGTTTATCCGTCTGGTAAGCCGTCGATTTGACGGAAAGTTTCCAGGTGTAATCCTTGTTTTCATAGAGGTTGAAGTCCGTTGATTCCTGTCCGCCCAAGTAAGCACGATAATAGAGCCGTTCTTTCTTGACGGCATTGTCCACCACCAGTTCTACATACGATGCGGCGGTGGGGGCATTCTCTTTTGTACGGTAATAAGGTGAAGTGGCCTTCGCCGAAGTGCCGCGCACGTTGGCAGGTATCCACACGGTCTTCTTTCCCGCCGCCAACTCTGAGGCATTCGTCAGCCGATAGTAATCGATAAACTCAACTACTTCGGACGGATAGGTCATACCCCACTGCGTCTCCACCGGTGATGCAAGCAACCGGAAGGCTGCGGGGACCTGGCAAAGCTTCACCTCTTTCAGGGCATAGCCCGCGTTTTTCAGCGCAGCATCTATTTCCCAGTTCACCGTCAGCCGTGTTGCCAGCCGCCTGAGCAGCAGACGGGCGTCATAGCTCCCGTCCGGACTTTGAAGTTTACCATCGCTCGTCACGTTCACGCACGGCAGATGGAGCATATAAGGCATCTTGTTGATATCATCCTGCGTAAAACCTTCGGCGGGAATCGTCTTTTTGAAAAGATCGGCGTCCATCACCTGTTGTTGCACATTGGCGAGGCTGCCGCCGATACTCGGGGTCGTATTTCCTTTCCCGCAGACAATCACCACCAACTGGCAGTTCGTGGCCGGTGTCAATGTCACCAGGGTAGAGAAATCCGTTCCCGCAGTGATCTGCTCTTTGGATTGCACACTGCCCATCAGAGTCCCGTCAGCCTTATATTGCATCAAATAGAACTGGTACAGCGCATCCGGATGACTCGGTTCCGTTGCACGGGTCCGCACGGCAGGCACCGGCCGGGCAGTGAACGCACCGTCCTGCCCGGAATCACTCCCCCGTGTGTCGGCAGAGGCAGAAAGGTTATACCCGTCCTTTTCATCGGCAAAGCCGAAACACAGGGATACCTCCACGGGCTTCGTGTCGGCATCGACCGGCACGACATCCGCCCGCTCTTCACAAGCCGCTATGGCCAACAGGCAGACAAGCACCGGTAGCTTCCACAGATTTTTAGAAGTATGTTTCATATTGGTATGTTTGTTTTAAGTTCACCACAGATTACACGGATTTTCACTGATTAATTATTTATATTCCGATTAATTATTTATATTTCACTGATAATCAAGTTCAATCGAATCAAAGATTCGGTGTTAATCTGTGAAGATCCAGTATCAATCTGTGAAAATCCGTGTAATCTGTGGTGAATCAAGTTCATTTCTGTCTTTTATTTGAAAACTACATTGTTCACCGGAAGCACCTCCACAGCATCAAACATCACTACGTTACCGTCCGTGATCGTCACACGCACATCGGCGCTGTTGGCGCCACTGATATTGACGGTGAGGTTATAAAGGTAATCTCTGCGGATGTTGTAGTCAGTCATCAGGTTGCCGCCCAAATGCAGGAGATAGTTCACGCCGATAGGCGCCGATGCTCCTGCATACTTATATTCACCCGACAGCTTGATGTACGTACAATAGTCCAATTTTCCGTCCGGCCCTTTAGCCGGAATGCTCTTTTCCATAAACGAGGCGGCTGTCCCCATTCCCCGTAAGTTTTCCGGCATATAGAATTTGCAAGGAGAAGACGGACTCAAATCAGTAGTGATCTGGGTTCCGTCTATGGATGTGATAGCCGTAGAACCATCCTTATCCGCAGGATACTTATCTTTAATACTTCCGCCTCCCCGCGTATAGAGCGCCATATTCGCGGGTACATTGTAGAGGGAGACGGACTTGACGACAAGACTACTCGGATTATCTTTGGCTGCCAGATCTCCCTTTTTATTCCAGGACAAGGAAATCGTGGCGTAAGCCCGCCGCAAGGGAACCACCAGCGGTATTACACCCGGTTTATTAAGATCAGGCGTATATTCCAGCGGCCCCGATGTCAACAGGGACGGCTGGTTGGTATAACCAAAAAAGGGCACCGTTTTCGCCTTCAGTTCCGCTTCGGTTCCGGTGAAGTCTTTCAAGAACGACTCTTCCGCATTGGCAATGACATAGAAGCGACTATTCGTTTGGGTGAAAGTAGTTTCGCCGGTTGTAATCTCAATCGTCGGAGGAGGATTCTTCCCAGCCTGATCATCCGGAACCGTAAAAAAAGCTTTGTTCTTCAGCGTTGACTTTCCGCCCTCGGTGACGTATTGCAGCACCCAGATCCGGTTAACAGGGATCTGGTTAATCGTTCCGCGGGTATCCACCGTCAGCGCCGGAGGCAGTTTCAGAACTAATCGAAACTCCTCGGAAGTCTCTACGGATTCCTCGCTGCATCCCGCCAGCAAGCCGGAAACCGTCCATAGGCCGGAAACCGCCAGCAGGCAACCGAGTGCCCATTTGCCCGTCCATCGTCGTATGTATTGTCTTTTTGCCATTCTGTTTTGATCTGATTCTAAATATGATAATTGTATATGAATATGCCGGTTATTTTCCCATTTCATCCGAATCGAGCGTTACGGTCGATTCATATTCGCCTATCGCCAACGTCAAGTCAGCGGGGTCGAGTATGCCGTAGAAAGTCAGTGTAAAGGCGAACATATAGGTCATACCCGGCAGCAACACCTTCTGGATCTCCGCCGGATAAGTATTGGTCGTTTTTCTACTTACACCGTTATCATTATAGCCTACCGTCAGGTTCACTTTAAAAGAAATCATAGCCGAACCGTCTACCGGAAGCACCACAACCGGTGTACTTTCTCGTGAAGTCTTTATATCATGGGATGCTGTATTATTCGTGAATCCGGTGAAGGACTGAGTAGTGGCAAACGTTTCATTCGCCACCGCCCCCCAGGTAGTACCACCCAACGTGTAAGGCAACGACGCCCGGAGTCCTCCCATCTCGAAGGAGTTCACCACCAGACTGGTAGGAGTAACCGGCTGAAAGTCACCTGCCGCCACACTCACTTTAATCTGTGCTCCCAAGCGTTTAAAGGGAGCCGGCAGCACTACGTCCATCATGTTTTCTCCCGTTTGGTTGGGTTGCACCACGATCCCTTTCAGGCTGGTGTACATAAAGTCTTTTCCGTTCGACACCTGAATCGTACCGTCCGTTTTCAGTTCGGGCACTTCCGTCGAAGAGTTGTACGATACCAAGTAAAGGTCGTACGTTCCGCGATACAGATAGAGTTCGCCCGTAGCCACTCCACTCTTTACCGTATATACTTTATGATCCAGCGGTTCCGTCGTCGTGGTAGACGCACCTGCGGGGAAAGCATAGATACAGAAAGTCTTTCCATCCTCCATATCCGTTGCCGCATCGGCACGGGTCGAAGCCTCGTCCGCCTCCGCCCGGTAAAGAGAGAAGCGGAGCGATACCGGATCTCCCTCCTCCGTGCCGGGTTCCCCGGGAGCCTGTTCCGAACATCCTGTCAGTCCCGGCGCTCCCAGCAAGCAAAGGCAACACCCTATCCAAAGTTTCAGTCTTTTATTCATCGTTTCTTGTTTTAGTTCACCACAGAGTACACAGAGTAACACGAAGTGGATCGTTTTCCACTAAATCCCGATACTCGTGTTCTGGTTCGCATCGTTCTTCCAGTCCTCTATCTGTACCGAGCTCAGCTTACCTCCCATTTTGTCCACCGTAATCAGATAGACATAATGCTTTCCCGCCTCCCACTGCGCTGTCACCGATTGGGTTTCAAACGCATGCGCTTTCGCGGCAGCTTCTCCGTCCACACATACCTTGAGCCGGAACGAGAGCACCGTTTCTTCTTTCGCCATCGGCGCCACGAGGCAGGTCACGTTCGGTCCTTTCTGGTTTTCTTTCAGCTTCAACTCCACGCCACTCGCCTGCGCCAGTGTCAGTGTCGAAATATCCGACAGACTGTTCAGCAATCCGCTTTTCAGGTTCATCGTCCCGATGCCTGTCCGCAGACGGTTGGTTCCGCTCAGCACATCCACCTGTATCAGCTTTAGCGCTTCGGTGGCCGAAGCCGACTTCACGATACGGAAACTGACTTTGGCCAACGCATGCTTCATCTTGAAGCTGACGGTTCTCGAGGAAAGTGTTGCCGTGACGGGGGCTTTCCCCGTATCCGTACCCACACCGTAGAGATAATCGGCCTGCCCGGTAGCGAGAAAATCAGTCAATGACGACGGAAGGTTCACCGCCGTCGTATGTTCACCGTCACCGGACGCTTGGATGGCTGCGGGAGGATAATAGGCGTATAGCAAGGCATCACCCGAAGTGTTGTTCATGATCGTCTGCTTGTCCGGAGTCCAGACTCCTTCTTTCAAGGAGAATGTCATCAGTGGATTGTCTCCATACGCCGCATGTGGACTGGTAGCTGATGCGGTAGTGGTGGCATACACGTCCACCTCGGTGATAGCGGTTGCTTCCGCACGGGTGACGCTCTCCTCTCCCTCCACTTCGATCCGCTGCAATTCCAGTGCGCCTTCATCGGTGGCGAATCCGTCGTCCGAGGCGCATGAAGCCGTCAGGCATATCCCCGCTCCGAGGGCAAGCGCCATGTAGAGGCGATTCGCCGGCTTCTTCATTCGATTGTATTTTTGTAGGTTCATATATGTTTTCGTATCCGTTTTCGTATCTGTTTTTCATTAAGTGGCGTTTCCCGCGTCTGTCTCCGTTGTCTCTACGAATCGTTCTACGGTGATACCGTTCAGGATCAATTCATTGGTGGACGTAAAGTTATACTGGTAGTTGTATCCGGCTTTCAAGGTATGGGCCGCCTTCTCGGTGTAGCTCTTCTCCGTTTCACCGGTGTCGCCGGCCTTCACCTTGATCACAAACGTTCGGGAGCCGGGCTTGACAATGGCCACATACGTATGCTGCTGAGCGGAAGTTCCCGCTGCCGAGGCGCTATAGGCATTGATCGTCTCCGATTCAGAGGCACCGGTGGCAATCCCCGTACCCTCCAGGCTTGCCGTGCCGGGAAGCTTTGAATCATTTCCATACTTCACCACCAGGGTCACCTTCGCCGCTTCCGGAGCGAACGAGAACGTAGCCTTATTGCCATCGAGTACTCCTTTAGCCGTCAGCCGGTTGCTTTTCCAGAAATTGGTGGCTGTGCGCTGATCGGTTAGAATCCGGGTAAACGCCGTAGGATACGAAGCCGTAAACGTTTCACTACCAGTGGTGGTAAGCGCTGTTTGTCCGCTTGCGGGTTGCCAGGTGCCGGTTGTGCCGGTGACCATCCGTTGGTAGTCGGCAGTTTTCGTGCCGTCCGTAATCCGGATGGTATCATTCGCTACAAATTCTCTTTTATCATAATCATCGGCATGCGAGTCTGCCGCCGCACGGGTAGCGGGACTCCCCACCTCCGCCGATACTTCCAACGGACGGGGCAAAGCATCCTCTTGCGAGCAGGCGGCCAGCAGAACCGGGAAGAACAGGCAGAGAGCCGCCCCGGATACCGATAGGATTCTATTCTTTTTCTTTTTCATGGGGTTACATCAAACTAATATTACATCAACTAATATTACATCAAACTAAGTTACATCAACTTAAGGTTCCTGTATGCGAATCCCCGCTTTGCCACTCTTTGATCTCCTGACCGGTGGGAACCAGCACATCATTTTTCAGGGTGAGCGTATAGGTGTAGTGGCTGTTCGCCGCCCTTGCGCAAGTAAGGGTGACGTCATAGACCACTCCGTTAGCATCCGTCACCGATACCCGTATCGACTGCTGGGAATCAAGCGGGGCGATAATGCCATGCCAGGTATATTGCTCTTTGTCTGTACCACCGGGGTGATACAGGTAGACAGTTTCATCCTTGCTTGCTCCTCCGGAGTAAAGCCCCTTCCCGGTTACGGTCATACTCGTAAAATCCTTGGACAGTGTATGCTTTCCCGAAAATTTCAGGGTCAGCTTCACGCCTTTGTGCACAAAGGCGCTTTCGCCTGTAAAGGAGAGGGTTCCGTCACGGCCGATCGCCACCTTCTCAGGAGTCTCCAGCAGATTGCTCAGGCGGTAGTCCTCACCTCCCGCCTTTCGCTGGTCGGCACGGATACCCGAGTATTCGATAGGGTAACTCGCCTGGTAGGTGGCTCCGGACTCAACGAGCAGCTCCGTACCCGTCACCGAAGGTTTCCACTCGCCCGTACTGCTGCCGGAAGAAGCGGAGTTCAATATATAGTCCACCGGAGTGGATGACGAGCCGTTCCGCGAGCGGATGATACGGATTTTGTCACCTGCGGCAAAGGTGCTGCGGTCGTAACCGTTGTCGGCTGCCACGGCACGGGTCCCGGCTGCCACGGCCGCCCGGGTCTCAGACTCCCGGCCTTCACCGGAAGCGCAGATCGCGGCGGACACCGTAAGCGGAGTCCCTTCGGGCAACGAAGGGGTCAGCGCATTGTCCGAACAGCCTGCGGTAAGCAGCAGGCAGCCTAAAACCGTTTGGTATAATCTATCTGTTTTCATACTGAATCATTCATTCTGAATCATTTGTCATTTGTCATTCTGAATCATTTGTCATTCTGAATCATTTGTTTCATTGCCAGCCGGGATCTACGTCATTACTCCCCCCGGAAACTTCCGTCCACCCTTTTATATCGACAGGTTGCAGGCTGATTCCCCGTTCGCCGAGCGTCAAGGTATAGACGTAGCGGTATCCTTTCTGCCATGCCGGGTTGAAGGCATTGGTCGAGAGGGTAAGATCCCGTTCGGTAGCGTCCGAGCTTTGTTCACCCAGTGTCAGCGTCAACGTCACCTGCGTGCCCGAAGCCGCCTCAGCCTTCGGAGCCACCAACCCGTAGGCCACTGTAACGGGGCCCGAGGTACCCACCTGTTGCGGATGGGCCGATGGGGTAAAAGAGATTTCACCCACCGCGTCCAGTCCGGACAAAGCGCCATCCGTCAGGGACATCGTGCCGGCCGATCCGGATCCGGAAGCAGTCGTGCAGAAGAAAGGAGTAGCGCTGCCCGCTGCCGTAAGCTTAATCTTCTTTACATAATCGTATGTCGGATCCGGGGTGCGGTCGTTCGCGTTCTGAATGCGGAACACGACTTGCGACAAGGCGTGTTGCAGATAGAGGGTCGGCGAAGGAGACAGGCTGTTGGCGGTAACCGCCGTAGCCGAACCTACGGTAGCGCTGCCGGAACCGTAAAGATAATCGGTGGTAGAGCAGTCGTAGGTATTTCCTCCGTCGAAGGTTTGCCCGGCAGGCACGCTAACGGGGAGAGCAGGCAAGACAGTACTGCTGCTGCCACCGCTGCCGCTACCACTGTTGCCTCCGCTACCACTGCCGCCATCGCTCTTCAAGGCTGTCGCAGCGGGTGCCCAGGCATAGACCGTTGCTTTTGCAAGGCTGACGTAGGTAGAAGGAGTGCTCGTCCAATTGGTACCGGAAGCCGCTTTCGTGAAGGTCGCTCCCCCGGCGTTGCTGCCCGGATAGAGACTGCCGTCCGCAGCGGCGAGGTAGATGCCAATGGTGCTGATCCGGTCTGCACCCGTACCAACATCGTTGATCATGCTACGGGTGGAGGCGAGCGTGGCACCGGCATGAACACCGGGCTGCAAGAGGACGGCATCGCCGTCGGTGAGAACGGAGTTCTCACCGGAACAGGCTATGCAAAACAGGGATGCGGTCCCAAGGAGCAAAAGAATGAATACGTTCTTCATCTATTATCTTGTTGAGTTTTTCTTCTATCACTTTATATCCAGGTCAGTGCTTGACGCAACCGTTGCCCATTCCGTCACGGTCACACTCGAAATGACGAGTTCGGAGCCACTGAGCTTGACGGTGTACAGGTAATTCTTTCCGGCCTCCCATGCACTGCTGCTACTAGGCAGGGCGACCTTATACTCCTGGTTGTCAATCGTCAGCGTAGCTTCCACGTTCGACTTATCGGCCGTGCCTTCAGGCAGGACGAGGATACTGGCTTTCTTAGCGCCATTTTTGGCGGTGGCTCTAGCCTGATCCGTGTTAGCCGCTGCTTTGGGCAACGT
>PDYI01000034.1_pt1 | contig 13563 bp, 10 predicted proteins | sample 1430821 | NCBI WGS metagenome assembly PDYI01 (sample SAMN05780991, study PRJNA343144) | Human gut metagenome, whole genome shotgun sequencing project. | isolation source: infant gut | host: Homo sapiens | place: Finland | collected 2005-01-01 | reverse complement strand
CCTTATATAGGATAAAACGTACATCCCCGGTTAAAGTTCCATCCTCTTCATTATCCTGCAAAATGATATCCTTGAAATCTACCTGTACTTTCACTTTGGCCCCCGGCTCAATGTCAGCCACTGGCAGACACTCAAACGTACATCCCAGAAATTCCACATGCGTTCCGTCTGCCAGTTCTCCTTCAAACGTATTGCATACACGTTCTTTTTTCATAATATGGATATCAAAAGGTTTTATCAACAAACCTACCTGCTCACCCACAGCAAAATGATGATAATCCTGTACAATAAATTCATAACCATTGGCCTCGACCACCATTTCATAATGCACACCTTTAAAGATGGATGAGGTTACGATACCGGAAATCTGTGAAGCATCCGAATCTGGAAAAATATACCAATCTTCAGGACGTACCACAACATCTACCGGCATATTTTCACCGAAACCTTCATCCACACATTCAAACTCCACTCCTGCAAAACGCACAAGCTTGTCCTGTATCATTGTTCCGTTCAAAATATTGCTCTCACCTATAAAATCGGCTACAAACGAATTGATGGGTTCGTTATAAATATCCACCGGTGTTCCGATCTGCTGTATTTTTCCTTCACTCATTACAACAATTGTGTCGCTCAATGTCAAAGCTTCCTCTTGGTCATGCGTCACATAAACAAAGGTGATGCCCAATGTCTTATGCATCTCTTTTAATTCCATCTGCATATCTTTACGCATTTTCAAGTCCAAAGCAGCCAAAGGCTCATCCAGCAACAACACCTCCGGCTCATTGACGATAGCACGGGCTATGGCTACACGCTGTTGCTGCCCGCCTGACAAAGAATTCACATCCCGATACTCATAGTCTGTCATTCCTACCATACGAAGAGCTGCCTTTACTTTCTTCTCGATAGTCTGCTTGGGAATCTTTTTCAATTTCAATCCGAAGGCAATATTATCGAACACATTCAAATGAGGAAACAAAGCATACTTCTGAAACACGGTATTTACCGGGCGCTTATGCGGAGGTGTCTGCGTGATCTCTTTTCCAGCTATCTTTATCTCGCCTTCCGAAGCAGTCTGGAAACCGGCAATCAAACGTAAAAGAGTAGTCTTTCCGCAGCCGGAGGGACCCAACACGGTTACAAACTCACCTTTTTTTACATATAAATTAATGTTATCCAAGACCATTTTATCACCAAAAAACTTGGAAACACCTTTTACCTCAATTATATAATTAGATTGTTGCATACTCATTTTGTAATTGAGTTGCAAAAATACGGTATTTTTCAAGAATGGAGGATATAAATAAAGTAATATTTATTCATCCGACTAATAATTTTCCATTGCGCGTACTATTTCTCTTCTTTCAGCAAAGTGAATGATGGGCTTTTGAGGAATTGTAAACCAAAAAGTGGAACCTTCTCCCTGCTCGAATTCAACACCGATCCGCCCCCCCATAAGTCGCTCGGTACGAATCACGCACTCTTCCATACCGGGCACAAACCTGATCTCCACCTCCGGATTATTTTTGTTTCGTAATTGAAATACCTTCTCCAAATCGTATATCATTGCATTAATATTCACATCACTCCATACAAACTTCAATGTGCCCGATTCTATTTTCGAAAGATCCAGAATATCACCGATCAACTGTAACAGTAAAGGTACTATTCTGCTCTATAATCTACTTAAAGTTATCAAAATCATCCTTATTGTCAGCATTTATCAGCAAATTAAAGAAACCGACTATCGCATTCAAAGGAGTACGTATCTCATGACTCATGTTCGTAAGAAAAGCAGACTTCAACCGATCGGAACTTTCTGCACTTTCTTTAGCGATGCGCAAAGCTTCTTCCGTCCGTTTTTGTACGTCAATGTCCACATTCACTCCTGCCAGAACAATATTTCTGTTCTCCAGATCAAAAACTTGCTGAATTAAATATTGCTTCACCCAACGATATTCTCCATCTGTCATAATACGAATAACGGCTCCATTCTCTCATAACCGGCTTTTTCTATATATTCAAGGAAAAATTTCCGGTCATCAGGATGGGCATGTTCCAAATTAGAAAAAATCCGGGGCATGTCTATTTCTTCCTTTATCCCCAAATTCTTTAAATACTCCGGTATCATCAATTGCTCGCTCTTGGACAAATTAAGAGAGCAAAAGCCTATCTTGGAAATAGAAGAAGCATAAGTAATTATCTCACGGAACATATTATTCTGACGGAGTGCTTTATGAATAAGCGTATTCTCTACCCAAATAATTAAAATATTCTCCACTTCTCCTCCGGCATTCCACATGTAATTCACAATAAAACGAAAATAGTGCACACCCTTATGACAGCTCCTTACATAATACTTATTTATTTTTTCATAATCATACTTCACTTCCTCCGATACGGGAACACCCGCTTTCATTATCTCTTTAAATTCTGGGTTTATGCATGGATTGGTATAAATATTAAGCTGATTCACAGCCTCGTTTTAGAGGTGGTACCCATATATCTCACATAAGTATCATTCACTTCCACCAACTTGCCATCTTTGTCGCAAATAGCACACCCAACGGTCACATTATCAAAAAAACAAAGAAATTTCTCATTACTATGTTGCAAAGATGACTTCAACACACGCTCCTTACTGATATCATGCACTGTTAAAATAACATAATATTTATTTTCCAGCAATAAATAGCGCCCGGAAATAACCATATTATAAACACCCGACGGCCGAGAAACAATTATCCATCACGACCTCCAAATTACTAAAAGAAGAATGGGTATTGAACAATTCCTTTATTTTATACCGGACAGGACAGCCCCTACACCGTTCATGCTTATTACAATTTTCCTGCTCTCTGGCATATCAGCATTGTAAAATCTCACCAAAACAAGTTCTGTCTTTATTGACAGGTTGCTTATACAGAGTACAATAATTTGTTTTCACTACATGAGAAGTCTGGTCTATCAAAAAAATAAACTCATGTGCATTATTCCATATCGCGTCATGAAATTGTTCTACTGTCTTTATTTTACAATCAAAAAACTTTCCTTTTACAATTACTTTGATTAATGCAAGAGAGAGTAATATTATCAGGATGATAGTCACTAATAACATTGGTCTAATAGGATTATACTTTTTATTCCATAGATTTGTGCAAAAAAACCAAAGGAATTAAATAAATGCCCATAAAATTCAAAAAAAGCAAAGCTAAACTATAGATTCCTAATTTCATTCTGAAAATAAAAACCTTTTTTCCGCAAACATATTAATTAAGTAGTTATCTTTGCGTGCAAATTATAATCATATTAAAATGAAAAAATTAGTTTATTTATTGGCTGCAGGAAGCATGGCTTTCGTTGCATGTCAGAATTCGCCTTCCTATAAGGTTACAGGTTCAGTAGAAGACATCACTGATGGCGACACAATCTATTTACAGGAATACGCAGGAGGGGATCTTGTAAAACTCGATTCCGCTATTGTCAAAAGCGGAACTTTCGTATTCACCGGAAAACAAGATACGGCTGTAAACCGCTACATCACTTATATGAAAGGAAACAAGCGTTACTTTACTGATCTTTTTCTTGAAAATGGGAATATTAATGTAACCTTAGGTAAGGAAAGCAAAGTTTCAGGTACTCCTAATAATGACGCTTACCAAAAATTCAAAGATGGTTTCATGGCTTTAAGCAAGGAAATGAATGAAATGTACCAAAAGGCTCAAAGCGACACTAGCTTGACAGAAGAGCAGGTAGAAGCTATCATGGCTGAGATTGAAAAGAAAGACAGTGTAGGCATGGATATGGTTTATCAAACAATTGAAGCCAATATCACCAATCCGGTCGGTGTATATCTGCTTCCTTCCTATGCAGGCGCATTCGAACTTGACAAACAAAAAGCGTTGGTAGAGAAAATTCCTGCCGCATTAGTTAATGAACGTATCAACAAGTTGAAAGCCCACATTGAAACTTCAGAGAAAACGGCTGTAGGTCAGAAATACATTGATTTCTCTATGCAGACTCCTGAAGGTGAAACTGTAAGCCTGTCTGATTTCGTCAGCAAAAATAAATATACTTTGATTGACTTTTGGGCTAGCTGGTGCGGACCTTGCCGTAAAGAAATGCCTAATGTTGTAGAAGCATACAAGGCTTTCAAAGATAAAGGCTTCGGGATTGTAGGTGTTTCTTTGGACGAAAATGCAGACAAGTGGAAAGAGGCTATCACTGCCCTAAATATTACATGGCCACAAATGTCTGACTTACAAGGTTGGAACAATGCAGGTGCAAAACTTTATGGCGTCAATTCAATTCCTGCTACTGTATTGGTTGATCAGGAGGGTACCATTGTAGCACGTAATCTCCGCGGCGATGCCATCAAGTCCAAGCTGAACGAACTGTTGAAATAAAACAACTGCAAAAATAGTTCACAAAGTAAAATACCGATGTCTAGAAAGGCATCGGTATTTTTTATACTCGTCCTGTCACCCTTCCCAATAATACGCACTTTCCATAGCAATCTCGGCTTAGACAAAAACTAGAATGATAATATCAATAGAACTTTGGGCGAACAGACTAATAAAAAAGAACTGCTTCCTCTCTTTTCCAAGGAAACAGTTCTTTAAATAGAAATATTATCTTAATTCAATGATTAATTAAACCAACGAACATAACAGAAGTCCTGACGATGAGGCAAATCAACATTCTTCGGGAACATACGGTATGCCACCTTGAAGCTACCTGAGTTAGACAAACTGTGTTTAACCTGGAATGTATACAAGTTACCTTCTTTCTTAATTACTTCCATTGGTTCTACAGAATAGATATGCTCCTTACCTTCCGCATTGGTGAAAGTGGTAACCAGTTCAATACCTACTGCATCATCCAATCCCTTTTCATCTATAACATAAGTAATGATATATTCTTTTCCGCTTTCAATATTACCGCTAGCTAGCTCTTCTGTCTTTTCACATGAAACGATTTCAATGGAATCCCAAAGTTCTGCAACTCGTTCTTTCCAAGCAGCCAGTTCTTTAGCCTTTGCATAATCATTGGCTACCAATTCTTTAAAACGTTTCGCTTCTTTAGTATAGAACTTAGCATAATAATCGTCTAACTGACGTTTCATTGTATAATGAGGAGCCACTTGAGCAATAGAGTTCTTGATAGTCTTCACCCAACCCTCAGAATATCCCTTACGGTTACGTGCATAATACAACGGAAGAATCTCATTTTCCAAAATACTGTAAATAGTTGCAGCATCCAATTGATCTTGATGATCTTGATTCTGATAAGTACGTTTTTCAGTTAACGCCCATCCTGCTCCTTCACGGTAACCTTCCAGCCACCAACCGTCAAGCACAGAGAAATTAACAACACCATTCATTAAAGCCTTCTCGCCTGATGTTCCGGAAGCTTCCAAAGGACGGGTAGGAGTATTCATCCAAATATCAACACCTGAAACCAAACGACGTGCCAACTGCATATCATAATTTTCCAAGAAGATGATTTTGCCCAAGAACTCCGGACGACGGGAAATTTCCACAATCTTCTTGATCAACCCTTGACCTGCACCATCATGTGGATGAGCCTTACCTGCAAATAAGAACTGTACCGGATAATCAGGATTATTCACAATCTTAGACAAACGTTCCAAATCAGTAAACAGCAGATGTGCACGTTTGTAAGTAGCAAAACGACGGGCAAAACCAATCAACAAGGCATTTGGATTAATCTTTTCCATCAGAGAAACAATGCGTGAAGGATCACCTTGATTCTTCAACCAGCTTTCACTGAACTGCTTACGAATATGGTCAACCAATTTGTGCTTCAAAGCCATACGGGTTTCCCAAATTTCTTCATCGGCTACATTATAAATAGCTTCCCAAATTTTCTCATTAGATTGATCTTCCAGGAAGTTAGAAGCAAAATGCTTAGCATATAGTTTCTTCCATTCAGTAGCACTCCATGTCGGGAAGTGAACGCCATTAGTCACATAACCTACATGACTTTCTTCAGGAAAATAGCCTTTCCAAATTCCAGAGAACATCTCCTGAGAAACCTTGCCATGCAGCCAGCTTACACCGTTTACTTCCTGACAAGTATTACAAGCAAATGTAGACATACAAAAACGTTCGCCTGCATCACCCGGATTAATACGACCTAAGTCCATCAAATCCTGCCAAGAAATCCCCATACGCTGTGGATAACCACCCATATATTTTCCAAACAAGCCTTCATCAAAATAGTCATGCCCCGCAGGAACCGGAGTATGAACCGTATATAAAGAAGAAGAACGAACTACTTCCAAAGCCTGGTCAAATGTCAGCCCGCTTTCTACATAATCACACAAACGCTGCACATTACACAAAGCAGCATGTCCTTCATTACAATGATAAACATCTTTCTTAATGCCCAGTTTCTTCAACAGCAACACACCACCAATACCTAGCAAGATTTCTTGTTTCAAACGGTTCTCCCAGTCTCCACCATACAACTGATATGTGATAGGGCGATCAAATTCGCTGTTCATTTCATTATCAGTATCCAGCAGATACAAAGGAACACGTCCTACATTTACCTTCCATACATATGCATGAACGAAATAGTTCAAATAAGGAACATCGACCACCATCGGCTGTCCGTTTTCATCCATTACACGTTCAATAGGCAGGCTACCGAAATTCTGTGATTCATAGTTAGCAATCTGCTGACCATCCATTGAAAGGCTCTGGCTAAAATATCCATAACGATACAAGAAGCCAACACCGCACATATCTACATTACTGTCTGATGCTTCTTTCAAGTAGTCACCGGCCAAAATACCCAGACCACCGGAATAGATTTTCAAAACATGTGTCAAACCATACTCCATACAGAAATAGGCTACAGAAGGACGTTTGCTATCCGGCTTAGCATCTACATAAGCTTTAAATTTAGCATATACATCGTTCATGCGCTTTACAATCACCTTATCCTGGGTTAATGCCTCCAGCTTTTCATAGCTCAAACGTTCCAATAAAGCAACGGGATTCTGCCCCACTTCTTTCCAAGTCGCAGGATCTAAATCTCTAAACAGGTCTGTTGCTTCGTAATTCCATGCCCACCAGATGTTACGAGCCATTTCCTCCAACTTCTTCAGTTCTTCGGGAATGTGTGATTTTACTGTAACTTCCTTCCAATTAGGAGTATTCGCATTACTTACTTTGATTTTCATGTCTCTCAAATTATTTATTAATAATTAATTAGCTATTCATAATAAGCCTTTTCTGTGCATTATGCAATGCCACATCATAAGCTTCATAATAATACTTGATAAAATGCTTCCACAATGCCTTTTCCGCAATGTCCGCCGCATTTTTACGCATAGTCTTGATTACATTTTCCGGCAATCCCGAAAATTCCGATATGGTGTCCTTTATAACATCCGCTACTTCAGAATAGTTGTAATCCGAGCGATGGATAACTTTCACACCATCTTTCAACTCACAGTATCTACCCTTCAACGAATTTACCCACAAACCAAATCCGGCCAAATCAGTTGTTATAGTAGGTACATGGAATGCTACACTTTCCAATGGTGTATACCCCCAAGGTTCATAATAGGAAGGATAAACACTCAAGTCATTCCCCAACACCAAATCATAATATTCCAAATTCAAGATGCCATCCTTTCCATCCAGATAACAAGGTACAAATATTACTTTTACCTTAGATTCCGCCGAATTGGACATTCCCAAATACTTCATCATATCAAGTACCTGGTCATGACTCATATTATGCAACCAATGTGTGATAAACGGGCACTCCAACGGAGTTGTGAAATTTTCTTTGCTTTTCAAACGTTCCACCAAATCTTCACGAGGGTCCCCCACCCAACCTGGTACATTAATAAATGCCAGCACCTCTTTTTTCAAATTTTTATCACGGGTCAATCGGTTCAAAGACTCCAAATAGACATTGATACCTTTATTTTTAAACTCATAACGACCGCTTGTGCCCACAATAAGAGTATCATCACTCATCGTCAAGCCCAGCAATTTATTAGCCAAATTCAACATCGCAGCACGAGCTTTCTTACGCTTGGCAGTAAACGTACGGCCTTGCGGAACAAAATCATCCTCAAACCCATTCATCAACACCACATCTGCCGGCTTGTCCAACAACTCCTTGCATTCATTGTTGGTAATTTCACTAACCGTAGTAAAGCAATCCACATGATGCGCAGTCTGCTTCTCAATAGAATGCTTTGCCTCCATATTGAGTTCACGAGCCATCTGGTCACCATTATAAGCAAATAAGTAATCGTAAAGAGGTTTATTGTTTCCGGCGATAGACCGGCCTATAGAAGTAGCGTGAGTAGTAAAAATAGTAGCTATTTCGGGTACCGCTTTCTGCAAATAAAGGGCGCCCATACCTGTCATCCATTCATGTGCCTGATAAATGACTCTATCATTTTCGGTCAAATTGAAACGATAAAAGCTTTCAACCACTTTTCCGGCTGCATAAGAAAACATAGACGCTTCGTCGTAATCTCCATAAGCATGAAGTGAATCGACTTTGAAATTCTCCCACATCCGGCCATATATTTCATTTCTTTTAGAGAAGAAAGGATAAAAATCCACCAATATAACGATAGGCTCTCCCGGAATATTCCAGCGCCCCACACGAACTTTCAGTCCATCTTTCTTCAAAGCATGTTCACGCCATGCCGCACAAAGATTCTCATTTTCACTGAACAAAGGGTTTTCCTTTCCTGCCCAAAAATCGGGTCCTATGAAAAAGACTTTGTCTTTGAATGCTTCCTGCAGTGTTTTGGCCCTAGTGGACAACACTGTATAAATTCCCCCTACTTTATTACATACCTCCCAACTTGCTTCGAAGATATAATCAGGGGCTAACAATTCTTTTGCCATCTATTAACTAATCTTAATTCGGTCGCAAAGGTACATATTTTCAATGAGATAATAAAGTTTTTTTGCAACTTTATGTTATTCAGACAGTTTCTGAATTAACATTCAATCATTTCGCTCTAACAATCTTCACAAAAAATACTGATATCAGCTACAATAATAAATATTTTTAAGGTTCTGCCTTACATTAGAATAAAAAAAGCGGCTATTTCCATAAAAACAGGAAATAACCGCCTATATAAAAAAACTAATCTGATTACGCAGCCAATGCAGATCCCATCAAGAAGGTTGCAGCCAAAGCAACAATAGCATACAATTCAGGAAAAACGGCCAGAATCAATGTATTGCCAAATACATTATGTCCTTGACCAATGGCAGCGATACCATTAGCGCAAACCTGCCCCTGACGGATAGCGGAGAAAAGAGCTACAAGTCCCAAAGCAATACCGGAACCCAACACGGCAGCAGCCTGAATACCTGTAATAGCCGGAGTCAGAACACCGAAAATGCTCTGGAACATGAAGTAACCGGCAAAACCATACAGCCCCTGTGTACCAGGAAGCGCAGTCAACACCAAGAAGTTACCGAATGCACTATCATTCTTTTTCAATGCACCGATAGATGCATTACCTGCGATAGTCACACCATACGCACTACCGATACCTGATAAACCAACCATAATTGCGATGCCTACATAAGCAATCAATAAATTCATTTCCATAATTCTTCTATTTTTTAATTTTTAAATTCTTTATTTTATCAAACTCCTCCTAAAAGGAATACTTTTCATGTCATCCTGAACTTAGCGAAAGATCTGCATACTATCTTCAGATTCTCCCTTTCTGGCTTCTCTGTCTACACAGGAATACAACATTTATTCAAAATGACAATGCCGAAAAAGCTTATACAGCTTTTAATTCTTTATTCTCATTCTTTAATTCTTAAAAGGCTTGTACTCCTTGCCCCCTCCTTCGTAACCCGAATTCTTAAAAAACTCCACGAAAGTCAGACGCATCGGATGAACCATTGCTCCCAATATATTCATAAACATGTTGATAGAATGACCTATCAAGAAAATCAATACCATCACTATCGGACCTGCAATTGCATTATCAGGACTCATTCCAGCCGCCAGACTATTGAATACACTGGCAAGAATACCACCCGACAGGCCTAAAGCAAACAAACGCACATACGAAAGGATATCACCCAGCAGACCGGTTGCCATATTGTAGGAATCCCACAAACCCAAACCGATATTGAGGAAAATATTCTTTCCTGGACTGTTGAGCAAGAAAATCAGCACACCGGCAAGCCCCAGAATTACCAAATGAGCAGTTCCTCCCATCGGCATGGTATCTCCCAATAGGAATGCCAAAGCTGTACTTACCAATACAATAATCCATCCGATAGTTGACAATGCATATTTCAATCCGAACTGAATAATCTGATTAGCCGCTTTCAGTATCATACCGAAAATAATCTGTACCGCTCCCAAAATCAATGAAAGATTAAACATCCATTGATTGTCCAAGAAGAACAAATCACGCATCTTGTTAAAGAACGGAATATCATTACCATATAGATTGAATCCGAAAAAAGTACCTGTCAGCATACCGCAGAAGAAAGTAGAAGTACCCAAAATCTGCACCAAAGTTAAGATGGGCTTCATGGAAGCACCGATATTCTTCACCAACATACGATAAACTGTCACTCCTAATACCATAAACAGACCATAGCCCGAATCGCCCAGACACAGCCCGAAAAAGAGCATAAAGAAAGGGGCAAAGAACGGCGTCAAATCCAGTTCATTATATTTAGGAAGCATATACAGCTTCATAATCGGTTCAAACAGACGAAAGAACCCTTTATTGTTCAACTGAATAGGAACATTGTCTTCCGGCGTAGGATCAGCAATTTCAAAGTACGCCTCCTGCTGATTCAGAAAATTAGTAATCTCCGGAATCTGCGTAGCCGGTGCCCACCCCTGTAACAACATCAATTTGTTATCTGCAGCCTGTTCTGTACTTAACACCACTTTTGAGAATTCTATCTGCGAGCGGACATTGGCTTGTGCAACTTGCAAAGAAAGAAGTTTTTCTCCTGCTATAGCAGCCAACTTATCATCCACACTCTTCATTTGCTGTTCCAAACTTTCACATCTGGCAGCGAGCCGACTCAAAGACATTACTGGCAATTTGACCGATTCCACTTCCAATTCGGGCAACGATCCTTCTTTGGTTATGGTAATGAAATAAATGCGTGAGCCAATACGGTTAATCTCCGTAGCATAGTACGTATCCAACCATTCCTCATTAAAGTTCTTCTCTGAGCAAATATAGAAATTCACTTGATATCCAACTTCTTGCAACCGCATAACCGATGCAGGATCGAAATCTCCCCATACCTCTAACGCGGCACGCTCTTTGTCGCAAACCTGCAACTGATGCTGCAACTGGGTTTTCTCCAGTTGTAGTGCCTCCACTTCCTCCAGCCCTTTCTCTCCACGGGCTACATCTCCCTCCTGTTCTTGCAATTCAGCATTAAAACCTTGCAGAAACTTAATAGTTGAAGCATAGCGGTCGGACAAACGGATGCTCTCTTGAAGTTCGGCATTCTCCGCTGTCCCCTGCGCTTTTTCTGCCACGTGGACTACGCCCAAGTCACGGACACTTTGCAGGAAACATTCATAGTCCTTATGATAAATAAGGAAAGTCAACTTCTTCATTTTTGTAATCATGCCTCTGCCTCCTTTCTTTTCTCTTGAATAGATTTCAGAATCTTCTGCGATGACTTGGACAAGTTCTCTTCATCCTCCATAAATCGTTTAATCTTTCGCAGAGCATCCTGGTATCCGGGTATCTGCACTTTCTCAAAAAGATTCACTTTCTGAGTGGTCTTTTTACGCGCATGTTCCAGCAGGTTCAGTTTGGCAAGCATAAATTCCCTTTCAATAGCAGTCTGTGCCAATCCTTTCAACAAATGTATTCCATCGGAATACCATTTCGGGCTGTTGAACAGACTGTAAGTACGAATGTCAAAGTCTACGTTTTCCAACAAGGGAACTCGTACACCGGCAATCTTCTTTATACCCAAATGAACATCACTCACTTTTATTAATGAAGCATCAAATTCATTCCAAAGTGCGAACATGGCCTCGTATGCCTGAATCTGTTTTTCAAGCCTTTCCTCCAACCCGGCAGCTTCTGTCTTGCATCTCTTTACTTCCATGCGGAGAGCACTTTCCTTATTTTTAATAATAGGAAGCGTACGCACACGGACCTTGAGCTGCTTCTCAAGCTGTTGTAGCGAGGTCTTGTTATATTGAAACTTTATTGCCATGTTTCTTCATTAATTTATTGTTTTTTCCAATGCTGGTCAACCAATTCTTTCTTTATATTGACTTCTTCCGGCTTAAAGTATTTGCTGAACAATCCCCATGTAACATCCAGCATTTCAGTAGTATCCAGATTCACGTCAATGGCGAGTAACTGATTTGCGTAATCTTTAGCGAATGCCAAAGTACGTTCATCATAATTAGTCAAGTCAAAACCATTTTCCATCTTAGTCTTGGCATTGGCGGCATCGGCATACAAACGTACGGCAGCATTCATCACCTGAGGATGATCCTTACGAGTTTTTTTACCACTCACCAACTGTTTCAAACGAGACAACGAACGGAACGGGTCCACAATAACCTTACCGATATCACTATCGCGACGTAGGAACAGCTGACCTTCAGTGATATAACCCGTGTTATCAGGAACGGCATGCGTAATATCACCGCCACTCAAGGTAGTTACCGCAATAATAGTGATTGAACCACCTGCGGGGAATTGTACCGCTTTTTCATAAATCTTCGCCAAATCCGAATAAAGAGATCCCGGCATAGAGTCCTTGGAAGGAATCTGATCCATACGGTTAGACACAATAGCTAACGCATCAGCATAACTGGTCATGTCAGTCAGCAACACCAACACTTTCTGATTATGTTCCACTGCAAAATATTCAGCAGCTGTCAGCGCCATATCCGGAATCAACAGACGTTCTACCGGAGGATTCTCCGTAGTATTCACGAAACTGATAATACGGTCGAGCGCACCGGCATTAGAAAATACATTCTTAAAATACAGGTAGTCGTCATTAGTCATACCCATACCGCCCAAAATAATCTTATCGGTTTCGGCACGCAATGCCACATTGGCCATCACTTGATTAAACGGTTGGTCAGGGTCAGCAAAAAAAGGAATCTTCTGTCCTGATACCAACGTATTGTTCAAATCGATACCAGCAATACCAGTCGCAATCAGTTCCGACGGCTGTTTACGGCGAACCGGATTCACAGACGGACCGCCGATAGGCACTTCCTGTCCCTCAATTTCTGGTCCCCCATCAATCGGATCACCAAAAGCGTTGAAGAAACGTCCGGCCAACTGCTCGCTCACTTTCAGTGTAGGCGACTTGCCCAAGAATACGACTTCAGCATTGGTCGGAATACCTTCCGTACCTTCGAACACCTGCAAAGTCACTTCATCACCCATGATTTTTACCACCTGGGCTAATTTCCCATTAACCATTGCCAACTCATCATAGCCTACTCCTGACGCTTTCAGCGAACAGGTTGCCTTGGTAATCTGGCTAATCTTAGTATATA
>PDYI01000191.1_pt1 | contig 13718 bp, 10 predicted proteins | sample 1430821 | NCBI WGS metagenome assembly PDYI01 (sample SAMN05780991, study PRJNA343144) | Human gut metagenome, whole genome shotgun sequencing project. | isolation source: infant gut | host: Homo sapiens | place: Finland | collected 2005-01-01 | reverse complement strand
CTTGAGTACGGACTTCAATACATGTTTGTAGAATGGTTTGTGTGGTGCGGCATCATCAAATCCCTGTTTTTTGCCTTTATCATTGCCAGCGTCTCCTCTTTCTTCGGCTATACCGTAGAAGGCGGTTCGATAGAAGTGGGAAAGGCATCTACCGATTCGGTGGTTTCCAGCAGCGTACTGATTTTGTTTGCCGACCTGGTATTAACTAAACTTTTAATGGGATGATCGAAGTAAAAGGACTCTATAAATCATTCGAAGGCAAAACGGTATTGCATAATATCGATGCCACTTTCGAAAATGGAAAAACCAGCCTGATTATCGGACAGAGCGGTTCGGGAAAGACTGTACTGATGAAATGTATCGTCGGATTGCTGACACCGGAAAAAGGAGAAGTGCTCTATGACGGACGCAACTTCCTGGCCATGGGGAAAAAAGAAAAGAAACACCTGCGACGCGAGATGGGAATGATTTTTCAAAGCGCGGCGTTGTTCGACTCCATGTCTGTTTTGGATAATGTTATGTTTCCGCTCAACATGTTCGGCACCGACACTCTGCGCGAACAAACCAAACGGGCTATGTTCTGCCTCGACCGTGTCAACCTCACGGAAGCTAAAGATAAATTTCCCGGCGAAATCAGTGGAGGTATGCAGAAGCGTGTAGCCATTGCACGGGCCATTGCACTGAACCCGCAGTATCTCTTTTGCGATGAACCGAACTCCGGACTCGACCCTAAAACTTCTTTAGTGATAGACGACCTGATTCATGACATCACAAGGGAATACAACATGACTACCATCATCAACACCCACGACATGAACTCGGTAATGGGAATCGGTGAAAAGATTATCTACATTTATCAGGGAACCAAAGAATGGGAGGGCACAAAAGATGACATTTTCACATCCACCAACGAACAGTTGAATAACTTCATTTTCGCCTCCGACCTGCTGCGTAAAGTAAAGGATGTAGAAATACAAAACCTCGAAGGATAATCCACTATCAGACTGAAATAGAAGGGCTCATGAATCATCACAATTCACGAGCCCACTTTTTGTTATAAAAAAACCAGTTAATAGAATCGACATATATCATCACGACATATTGACTGTCCTAAAGTTCTCAATAAAACTTAAAAAGAGAATAATTCCAATTACACTTCAAAGATAGCAAAAAAAATGCAGCAAAACATCACCGAAAACCGTGACAAATCAAAATAAATAGAATCATTCGAGTTCTATCCATCCTTTTGACATTGCTTTCACTACCATATCAATAGCATTCTTTGCACAGAACTTTTGAATCAGCCTCTTACGAAATGTCTCAACAGTATTCTCCGAGATTTTTAATTCGGCAGCCACTTCGTGCGTATTACACCCCCTCGCGACAGCTTTCAGTACATCGAGCTCTCGCTTTGTAGGGATATCTTTCGAGTGAATTTGTACAGGACTGAGACTTAGCTTTTGACGAATAGATTGAAACCGCGGACAAGTATAGGGATTTCCTTCAAGCACGCTTTTCACGGCATTTTCAAACTCTACCGCTTCGGATGATTTAAGGATCACAGCATTCACTTTCTGGCGAATCAAACGATTGATAATCCAGATTTCCTCATGCATAGTACTAATAATAATACGCGCACTCTCGTTAATCTCACGAATCATATCAACCAGATCGAATCCTGATATATCAGGAAGATTCACATCCAACACATAGATGTCATAATCCCGCTCTCCAATCAGCTCGGCAGCTTTTGCCCCCGAAGTCACCGCATCGGCAACTCTGACATCAGGGACCGACTCCAGCATACGCCGCATTCCTTCAAGAACCAGTGCATGATCGTCAACTAATAGTATTTCTGCCTTCGCCTCCATGTAGCCTTTGTCTGTATTTATGGTTTGCTTCTTTTTGCTCTGTACAAATATAAATAAAAAGCATTACATAAGAAACAAAAAGAATCAATTATTTCAATTATTACGGGCAAAAAGAAAGCCGGATTCTTCATCATCCGGCTCTTATATTCATATATCAATTAAATTCGACACAAAATTTACTTCTGTCTGATATAAATATTAATGGGAGTTCCACTCAAATCCCACTTTTCACGCATCTTGTTTTCCAGGAACCTTCTATAAGGCTCTTTCACATACTGCGGCAGATTGGCGAAAAAGACAAACGAAGGTACTTGCGTATTAGGCAACTGAGTGACATATTTAATTTTGATGTATTTTCCCTTAGTTGCAGGAGGCGGATAAGCCTCGATCAACGGAAGCATCTCTTCATTCAAGCGGGCTGTAGGGATTTTAATCATTCGATTCTCATAAACCTTGCGTGCTTCTTCAAGCACTTTGAGGATTCTCTGCTTTGTCAATGCCGACGCAAATACTATAGGAAAATCAACAAAAGGAGCAAAACGTGAACGAATGGCTTCTTCGAAAGTCTTCATGACTTTATCAGTCTTGTTTTCTACAAGATCCCATTTGTTGACGACTACCACCAAGCCTTTCGAGTTTTTCTGAATCAACGAAAAGATATTCAAGTCTTGACTTTCTATACCACGGGTCGCATCCACCATCAAAATACATACATCGGCTCCCTCAATAGCACGAATGGAACGAACTACAGAGTAGTACTCCAGATCCTCGTTCACTTTATTCTTTTTACGAATACCGGCTGTATCTACCAAGTAGAAATCGAAACCGAACTTATTGTAACGAGTATAAATTGAGTCACGGGTTGTTCCGGCTATTTCCGTAACAATGTTACGTTCTTCACCGATAAAAGCATTCACAATAGATGACTTTCCGGCATTGGGACGTCCTACCACTGCAAAACGTGGGATATCTTCATCCAGAATCTCATCAGATTCTTTCTTGAATTTACTAACAATCAAATCCATCAGATCACCCGTACCACTACCACTAATCGCAGAAATACAATACGGATCGCCCAGTCCTAACCGATAAAACTCAGGAGCATTGTATCGTAGCTCATGGTTATCAGTCTTATTGGCTACCATAATAACCGGACTCTTGGCCCGACGCAATATAGCGGCTACCTGCATATCCAAATCTGTCACTCCGTTTGTCACATCCACTACAAACAGAATTACGTCCGCCTCGTCCACTGCCATCAATACCTGCTTGCGTATTTCCTCTTCGAATATATCGTCAGAGTTCACCACCCATCCACCGGTATCAACAACAGAAAACTCCCGTCCTAACCATTCGGATTTACCATACTGCCTATCACGGGTAGTACCCGCTTCATCGTTCACAATTGCCTGACGGGTCTTCGTCAAACGATTAAATAAGGTAGACTTGCCCACATTGGGTCGTCCTACGATTGCAACTAAATTTCCCATAGTTTACACACTTTATTTTTGCGACTATCACAGTCGTATGAATTTTCTTTTTTTAATCTAACTGATAGCCAAAATTCCGCAACTCCTTATCTGAACTGCGCCAATCTTTGTCTACTTTCACATACGTTTCCAGGAAAACAGTTTTTCCGAAAAAACGTTCCAGATCGCGTCGCGCCTCAGTAGCCACCTTCTTCAGGGCCTTACCCTGTTTTCCAATAATAATGCCTTTCTGAGAATCACGTTCTACATAAATCACAGCATGAATATGTATCTTCTTTGCATCTTCCTTAAATTCCTCCACTACTACTTCTACCGAATAGGGAATCTCCTTATCATAATACAACAAGATCTTTTCACGGATTATCTCGTTGACAAAAAAACGAGCCGGCTTATCAGTCCATTGATCCTTATCAAAATAAGGGGGGGAATCAGGCAAGAGGTCTTTAATCCGCTTCATCACATAGTCTACATTAAACTTCGTAGCTGCCGAAATCGGAATAATTTCAGCTTGCGGAAGCAACTCTTTCCACTCTTCTACCAGTTTCACAAGCTTTTCCTGATCAGTCAGGTCTATTTTATTAATCAACAACAAAATAGGTGCCGACTGCTGACGTACTTTCTGAATAAATTCGTTATTCTTATCAGGAGTTTCAATCACGTCTGTCACATAAAGCAAGACATCTGCATCAGCCAATGCTGAAGTAGAGAAGTTCAGCATAGATTCCTGTAACTTATAATTAGGTTTCAATACCCCCGGAGTATCCGAAAAAACAATCTGCATATCATCCGTATTATAGATACCCATAATCCGGTGACGAGTAGTCTGCGCCTTAAACGTAGCAATCGAGATACGTTCGCCTACCAACACATTCATCAGTGTCGATTTACCCACATTGGGATTTCCTACTATATTTACAAAACCAGCTTTATGCATCGTCTTCCATTTATTGATTGAGACAAAAAAACGCATCGAATCGAAATAGGATGCGTTTTATGTGATTTATATTAGCAACTGTCGTCACTATTTTTTTTTCCCGTCGTAACCCCATTTCACATACACGGCTCCCCAGGTAAACCCTGCACCAAACGCAGTGAAAATGATGTTATCGCCTTTCTTAAGTTTCTCTTCAAAATCCCAGATACACAAAGGCAGAGTACCTGCACTCGTGTTACCGTAATGCTGAATATCTACCAGAACCTTCTCCATCGGAACTTCCATGCGATGAGCTACCGCTTCGATGATGCGCATATTGGCTTGATGGGGAACAATCCAGTCGATGTTATCTTTCGTCAGACCATTCTTTTCTGCTATAGCTGCACTCACATCAGACATGTTTGAAACAGCATATTTAAATACTGTTCTACCTTCTTGGTGAATGTAATGCATCTTATTGTCAACAGTGAAATAGGAAGGAGGACAAACCGAACCGCCCGCTTTCATATGGAGGAAAGGCAATCCCTTACCATCAGTTCTCAAGATAGCATCCATAATTCCCAGATCTTCTGTAGTCGGTTCAACCATAAAGGCTGCCGCTCCATCGCCAAAGATGGGACATGTTGCACGCTCTGTGTAATCTACCATTGATGACATCTTATCTGCACCAACAATGATTATCTTTTTATATCGTCCCGAACGGATAAAATTGGCTGCTGTTTCCATCAAAAACAAGAATCCGCTACAAGCGGCTTGCAGATCGAAAGCAAAAGCATTTTTTAGTCCGAGTTTATCACAAAGAATAGAAGCTGTTGAGGGGAAATGATAGTCAGGAGTAGTAGTTGCAACGATAACCAAATCAATATCATCAGGATTCGAACCCGTTTTTTTCATCAACTGTTTAGCTGCCTTACGGGCCATGTACGAAGTACCTAATCCTTCTTCGTTCAGTATTCGTCTTTCTTTTACTCCAATACGAGTCATAATCCACTCGTCATTGGTATCCACCATCTTAGATATCTCGTCATTTGTCAAGACATAATCAGGTACATATCCTCCGACTCCTGTGATTACTGCATTTATTTTTTCCATCAATTCTGTTTTAATTTAGCAATACATCTAATACTTAAAGCAGCCGGAGAGCAATGCCCTCTGGCTGTTTGATAAGTATAAGCTTATTCAGACTGCATTATACAGCAGCTTCTTTTTCAATTGCCAGCTTACCTCTATAGTATCCGCAAGCGCCGCATACTGTATGGTAAACATGCCATTCACCGCAGTTTGGGCAAATAGCCAATGTAGGAGCTACTGCTTTATCATGAGTTCTTCTCTTTGCAGTTCTTGTTTTTGATTGTCTTCTCTTAGGATGTGCCATTTTCTTTTAAACTTTAATTATTATCTAATATTTTTTTTAATTCATTCCAGCGCGGATCAATCTGTTCCTCCGCTTCATCTTCCACAACGATATCCTCACCAGCGCCAAAAGATTCTTCAGCATCGTCATCACCACTTGTTCTCAGGTGTTTATTCAGCTTACTGGTCACAGCTTTATTACACTTGCCCGGAGCATGTACATGCTTCATCGGGATAGCCAAAGCTATAAACTCATACATAAACCAAGCCACATTGATCTCCCCCTCTTCTTCAGGGATCACAATCAGGTTATCTCCCTCCTCAGCATATTCATGGCCAAATTTTACCATCAACTTATCAGAAGAAGTAACCGGTTGTTCCATTTCATCCAGACAACGGTCACATGGTACCCATACGATACCTTCAGTCTGGAAACTCAACTCAAAAGCACGAGAGGTCTTTTTAACGGTCAACTCTACATTGACTTTACCTTTCTGAACTTCAGGGCCATCAATATGAGCGAAAAAAAGATTGTCAAGTAGAAACTCATATTTACATGAGTCTGCTTGCATTCCTTTCAAATCAATTTTGTATTTATCAAACTTTCCCAAAGCTTCTCTTTTTTAATCGTTGCAAAGGTACAAAAAAAGCCCAAACGTTATGTACTACTTAACTAATTTTCATCTGAATCTTAAGTTAGTAGACATAATTCGGGCGACAAAGATACGAATAATAATCCTCATAACATACAAATTATCAGTAAATATTCGTATTTTAAATAGTATTTTATTTATAACCCACTTTCCCTACTCCCGGGGTCAGAGTAGAAACAGGGCAGCCTGGCGCTCCCTTTCCTTCCCCCCCGTATAAAACAAGTCATCCCCTCCGGTCTTTCGACCGAAAGGGATGAACCATCTGAAAAAAACGGCGACTACCTACTCTCCCACTGTTACGCAGTACCATCGGCGTGATCAGGCTTAACTTCTCTGTTCGGAATGGGAAGAGGTGGAACCCTGATGCTATAGTCACCTGAATAAGGCAGACATAATGTACAAAAGTAAATTCAGCGGTCTATTATATAAATAGTGAAGCTAAACGGATATATAAACCATTGAAGGCGGATAAAAGAAAGTCATCGGGCAATTAGTAACGCTCGGCTGTGATGTTACCACCTGTACACCTGCGTCCTATCAACGTTGTAGTCTACAACGACCCTGAAAGAAATCTAATCTTGTGGCTGGCTTCGTACTTAGATGCTTTCAGCACTTATCCAATCCCGACTTAGATACCCGGCAATGCACCTGGCGGCACAACCGGTAAACCAGAGGTCAGTCCAACACGGTCCTCTCGTACTAGTGTCAGAGCCACGCAAATTTCATACGCCCACGATAGATAGAGACCGAACTGTCTCACGACGTTCTGAACCCAGCTCGCGTGCCACTTTAATGGGCGAACAGCCCAACCCTTGGGACCTTCTCCAGCCCCAGGATGTGACGAGCCGACATCGAGGTGCCAAACCCCTCCGTCGATATGAGCTCTTGGGAGGGATCAGCCTGTTATCCCCGGAGTACCTTTTATCCTTTGAGCGATGTCCCTTCCATACGGAAACACCGGATCACTATGCTCTAGTTTCCTACCTGATCGACTTGTAAGTCTCCCAGTCAAGCGCCCTTATGCCATTACACTCTACCGCCGGTTACCAATCGGCGTGAGGGCACCTTTAGAAGCCTCCGTTACGCTTTTGGAGGCGACCACCCCAGTCAAACTACCCACCAAACAGTGTCCTCGCATCAGCGAGTTAGAACTCAAATAACCAAAGGGCCGTATTTCAACAGCGACTCCACAAACACTGGCGTGCCTGCTTCAAAGTCTCCGGCCTATCCTACACATCAATTACCCAAATTCAATGTTAAGCTATAGTAAAGGTTCACGGGGTCTTTTCGTCCCATCGCGGGTAATCGGCATCTTCACCGATACTACAATTTCACTGAGCTCACGGTTGAGACAGTGTCCAGATCATTACACCATTCGTGCAGGTCGGAACTTACCCGACAAGGAATTTCGCTACCTTAGGACCGTTATAGTTACGGCCGCCGTTTACTGGGGCTTCAATTCAATGCTTCTCTTGCGATGACATCTCCTCTTAACCTTCCAGCACCGGGCAGGTGTCAGGCTGTATACGTGATCTTTCAATTTTGCACAGCCCTGTGTTTTTGTTAAACAGTTGCCTGGACCTATTCTCTGCGCCCTCCCGTCACCGGGTAGGGACCCTTTATCCCGAAGTTACAGGGTCAATTTGCCTAGTTCCTTAACCGTGATTCACTCAAGCGCCTGAGTATATTCAACCCGACTACGTGTGTCCGTTTACGGTACGGGTACCTGTAAGATTAAGTTTAGCGGATTTTCTTGGGAGTATGTTTACACGCACTATTACCGTTTTCCGAGGAAATTGGTATACTATCAGGTTCGACTCTTATCCCGGATTTGCCTGGGATAATCAACATCTACACCCTTTAACGGACTATTCCGTCAGTCCGCGGCGTTGTCACTCCTCCGTCTCCACATCACTCTTACAGGTAGTACAGGAATATTAACCTGTTCTGCCATCGGCCTCACCGTTCGGCTGAGCCTTAGGACCCGACTAACCCTGATCCGATTAGCGTTGATCAGGAAACCTTAGTCTTGCGGCGAGGGGGTTTCTCACCCCCTTTATCGTTACTTATACCTACATTTGCTTTTCCACACGCTCCAGTAAAGCTCACGCTTCGCCTTCAACGCAGAGTGGAATGCTCCCCTACCGATACTTACGTATCCCATAGCTTCGGTAAAACACTTATGCCCGATTATTATCCACGCCAAACTCCTCGACTAGTGAGCTGTTACGCACTCTTTAAATGAATGGCTGCTTCCAAGCCAACATCCTAGCTGTCTTAGCAATCTGACTTCGTTAGTTCAACTTAGTGTTTATTTGGGGACCTTAGCTGATGGTCTGGATTCTTCTCCTTTAGGACATGGACCTTAGCACCCATGCCCTCACTCCTGAGATAGAACTAATGCGCATTCGGAGTTTATCAAGACTTGATAGGCGGTGAAGCCCTCGCATCTTATCAGTCGCTCTACCTCACATTAGTAACTCTCAAGGCTGCACCTAAATGCATTTCGGGGAGTACGAGCTATCTCCAAGTTTGATTAGCCTTTCACCCCCACCCTCAGGTCATCCGGAAGCTTTTCAACGCTTATCGGTTCGGTCCTCCAGTTAGTGTTACCTAACCTTCAACCTGCCCAAGGGTAGATCACTTGGTTTCGCGTCTACTCCTTCCGACTATCCGCCCTGTTCAGACTCGCTTTCGCTTCGGATCCACATCTCAAGATGCTTAACCTTGCCGGAAAAAGTAACTCGTAGGTTCATTATGCAAAAGGCACGCCGTCACAACTTAAGCTGCTCCGACCGCTTGTAGGCGCATGGTTTCAGGGACTATTTCACTCTTCTATTCGAAGTGCTTTTCACCTTTCCTTCACAGTACTGGTTCGCTATCGGTCTCTCGGGAGTATTTAGCCTTACCGGATGGTCCCGGCTGATTCACGCAGAATTCCTCGTGCTCCGCGCTACTCAGGATACCACTACGCTTCGGTTACCTTAGAATACCGGGCTATCACCGTCTATGGCACGACTTTCCAGTCGTTTCTTCTCAATAACTGTCTTGCGAGAGCGTGGTCCTACAACCCCACACATGCCGTAACATGGGTGGTTTGGGCTAATCCCCGTTCGCTCGCCACTACTAGGGGAATCATTATTTATTTTCTTTTCCTGCAGGTACTAAGATGTTTCAGTTCCCTGCGTTAGCCTCCAACCAAGTTGGATGACATTCCTTCAGAATGCCGGGTTGTCCCATTCGGAAATCTTCGGATCAATGGTCATTTGCACCTACCCGAAGCTTATCGCAGCTTATCACGTCCTTCATCGCCTCCGAGAGCCAAGGCATCCGCCATGCGCCCTTATTTACTTTCTTTTATCGCCAGGGATCATTTCCTTTGAAAGGAGATGAACCCAATGGTTCGATATATACTTTTAGCTCTTACTAAATTTACTTTTTTCTGTACATCATGTCAAAGATCGTTTGATTACATTCCGCAACTTACATTGTCGGAGTATCAATTGTGGAGAATAACGGATTCGAACCGTTGACCCTCTGCGTGCAAGGCAGATGCTCTAGCCAGCTGAGCTAATCCCCCAATCATACAAGATAAAATATCTATCTGTTGGTAGTCCCAGGCAGAGTTGAACTGCCGACCTCTACATTATCAGTGTAGCGCTCTAACCAACTGAGCTATAGGACTAGTTCAACCGTGTCCTGTTTTAGACTCGGCTTCTGTTTTTCTCTTGTTTATCTCTATCTATATTGCTATAGATGGTTGATCTATATTCTATAAATAAACAAGTACCAGTAGTACAATTTAGAACCAATGAACGTCGTTTTCAACATCACTCCAGAAAGGAGGTGTTCCAGCCGCACCTTCCGGTACGGCTACCTTGTTACGACTTAGCCCCAGTCACCAGTTTTACCCTAGGACGATCCTTGCGGTTACGTACTTCAGGTACCCCCGGCTCCCATGGCTTGACGGGCGGTGTGTACAAGGCCCGGGAACGTATTCACCGCGCCGTGGCTGATGCGCGATTACTAGCGAATCCAGCTTCACGAAGTCGGGTTGCAGACTTCGATCCGAACTGAGAGAGGCTTTTGGGATTAGCATACGGTCACCCGCTAGCTGCCTTCTGTACCCCCCATTGTAACACGTGTGTAGCCCCGGACGTAAGGGCCGTGCTGATTTGACGTCATCCCCACCTTCCTCACATCTTACGACGGCAGTCTCTCTAGAGTCCTCAGCATAACCTGTTAGTAACTAAAGATAAGGGTTGCGCTCGTTATGGCACTTAAGCCGACACCTCACGGCACGAGCTGACGACAACCATGCAGCACCTTCACAGCGGTGATTGCTCACTGACATGTTTCCACATCATTCCACTGCAATTTAAGCCCGGGTAAGGTTCCTCGCGTATCATCGAATTAAACCACATGTTCCTCCGCTTGTGCGGGCCCCCGTCAATTCCTTTGAGTTTCACCGTTGCCGGCGTACTCCCCAGGTGGAATACTTAATGCTTTCGCTTGGCCGCTTACTGTATATCGCAAACAGCGAGTATTCATCGTTTACTGTGTGGACTACCAGGGTATCTAATCCTGTTTGATACCCACACTTTCGAGCATCAGTGTCAGTTGCAGTCCAGTGAGCTGCCTTCGCAATCGGAGTTCTTCGTGATATCTAAGCATTTCACCGCTACACCACGAATTCCGCCCACCTCTACTGTACTCAAGACTGACAGTATCAACTGCAATTTTACGGTTGAGCCGCAAACTTTCACAACTGACTTACCAGTCCACCTACGCTCCCTTTAAACCCAATAAATCCGGATAACGCTCGGATCCTCCGTATTACCGCGGCTGCTGGCACGGAGTTAGCCGATCCTTATTCATATAATACATACAAAACAGTATACATACTGCACTTTATTCTTATATAAAAGAAGTTTACGACCCATAGAGCCTTCATCCTTCACGCTACTTGGCTGGTTCAGGCTAACGCCCATTGACCAATATTCCTCACTGCTGCCTCCCGTAGGAGTTTGGACCGTGTCTCAGTTCCAATGTGGGGGACCTTCCTCTCAGAACCCCTATCCATCGAAGGCTTGGTGAGCCGTTACCTCACCAACAACCTAATGGAACGCATCCCCATCCTTTACCGGAATCCTTTAATAATGAAACCATGCGGAATCATTATGCTATCGGGTATTAATCTTTCTTTCGAAAGGCTATCCCCGAGTAAAGGGCAGGTTGGATACGTGTTACTCACCCGTGCGCCGGTCGCCAGCAAAGAAAGCAAGCTTTCTTCCTGATGCCCCTCGACTTGCATGTGTTAAGCCTGTAGCTAGCGTTCATCCTGAGCCAGGATCAAACTCTTCATTGTAAAAGTATTGTTATATATCCCATAAGGGATGATATTAGCTCTGTTCAGGATGTCGAAAATTTATTGACGGTCATTTTTACATACCTATATAATAAGTATTGACGGTTCTAAATTTGACTTGTACTACTTGTATTGTTTATCAATGTTTCAAAGAACTCTTCTTTTTAAATTCTGCTTCGTTTCAAAAGCGGGTGCAAAGGTAAGGGGTTTATTTTAAACTGCCAAATGTTTTGGGAAGTTTTTTTCTCAATGCCCGTCTTTTATTTCCAAGCCTCTCTGTGCGAAAGGGAAAGAAAAGACAACCAAAGGCCCTCGCTCTGCGAATCGGACTGCAAAGATAACAACATTTATAATAATGATCCAAATAAAAAGAAAATTATTTTTGTTATTCTGTAAGGCAAATCCTACGCCGTTGCAACATGTCAAAATTAAATGCTGTCCGTCTCTTGGAAAGCGGATGCAAAAGTAAGGCATTAGGAGATAAGAGACAAATATAAAAGGGGATTTTTTTGAAAATATTTTGAATAAAAACGTAAAGGGCTGAGGGAGAGGAGGATTTTAACACAGGATGATGGGGGAAGGGAAGGAAGAGAGGAAAAGCGACACCTTATTATATTATATAGGGGGAATTTATCGGGGAGAGGGAAAAGGGTATTTGCCGAAAAAGGGAGAAGGAGAAGTGTTTCGGGGAGGAAATCGAGGAGAAAATAGGGAATTTAACGGGAACTTGACGGAAATTAAACGGGGTTTAAGCAAAAAACTCGGTGAGACCTTGGCGGGAATTGAACGGGAATCAGACAGGAATCAAACAAAAATTGAACGGAAGACCGCGTTAACATTGTTAATGCAGTTGGAGAGACATTTATTTCAGGGGCGGAAAGAACAAAGCTTTGGCTTCGAAAAGACTTGTTATTTGGAAACAAAAGGCTTGATTTAACAGAGGGTTAAATCAAGTTATAGGAAGAGGAAAAACAAAAGGAGAAAAAGGATTGAAAATGAATGAAATAGAGAAAAGAGGGGGACTTTTCTGGGAAAAGGGATAAGTGCCGGATGGAAAGGGATAGTTGCGATTAAAGCAAGTATAGATACGATTAAAGCAGGTATGAGTGTGATTAGGATAAGTATGATTGTGATTAGAGCAAGTATAGGTGCAATTAAAGTAAGTATAGGTGCGATCAGAGCAGGTATAGGTGTATTTAAAGCAAATGCCGGTGCAATCCGGAAGAACATTTGCGATCAGGAAAGTTTCATTATAAAGTATTTTCATAAGCAAAATTTAGGGTAAAAACAGGAGAAGCCTACCTTTCAAACCAAAGGCGTGTTGGTTTAAAGCCAAGGGGTATTGTTGGCTTAAAAGGTAAAGAGTCTTGGTTTTAAAGATAAAAGGATGGCTGTGTAAGGAGGTTATAGGGGTGTTTTTAGGGAAATAGAGAGCTGCTCAAAGAAAGAAAGAGAATAAGGAGATGTATAGATTTGAGAAGAGACTATACAGGATTCAAGTATAAAACCTGAATCCTGAAGACTATATGAATCAACCTTAGCCTACCTCTATAAACCACACTCACCCACTCCTTGTCCCTATGCCTAATCGTTTTGCATCAATCATCCCCATTATAGCATTAACAACATAGAAAAGTTCCCTCCACTGAAATAATGTTTAGCCCGATACAGATAATGATGTTTGAATCATCTTGAAGTAGAAACTTATTTCTCCATTCCGTCCATTACAACTCAAGCTGAAATAGCCACCGCTTGTATGTAAGCATTATACAAACCAGCTAAATATCTCCAAACAAGTTACAATAAATATCTTTCTATAAAAGTTTTGCCTCCTATTCATTAAAAGTTCAGGTTAACAACAGAAAAAGAATCATAACTGGGACCAAAGGCAATCTTTTCAGGTTCTACAACGATTTCGTTTCATCTTTTTTTCGTATTTTTGTCCCAATATGCATGCTTCTGCAAGGATAGCAAAGACGAATAAAAAAATAATGAGAGTAATTGATTTAATACATAGCAACGAAAAAACAGCTTTCTCTTTCGAAATAC
>PDYI01000530.1_pt1 | contig 13810 bp, 9 predicted proteins | sample 1430821 | NCBI WGS metagenome assembly PDYI01 (sample SAMN05780991, study PRJNA343144) | Human gut metagenome, whole genome shotgun sequencing project. | isolation source: infant gut | host: Homo sapiens | place: Finland | collected 2005-01-01 | reverse complement strand
CTTTTCAGAATCAACTTATTTGATAGCCCACCAAAGTGGCGTCATCATTGTATTGTCTTCTGCACCTAATAATTGCAATGCATTTTGGTATTGTTCTTTATCTGCGTTTTCTAATGCTGTCGGATACCGCATACGTTGTGTATAATGATACCATTTCTGACCATTTTTCCATTCTGAAGCCTGAATATATTTCTCCATGTCAGAACCGGTCAGTGTACCTTCATATAGCTGGAATTTCAAAGAAAGGCAATCCTAAACGACGACGGTCATTCCACATTTCAACTACTCCATAAGGCACATTAGCAATATACTTTTGTGTAATGATCTTGGTTAGTTGGTCATTCAAAGCACCACCTTTGTATAAAATCTTACTGGCGTCTGGATAATTATAAGTCATTTTTCCAGCTTGCTTGGTATAACCATTCACATAATCAGCTTCAAAAGAAACCGGTTCTACGGTATGATCAAAATTTACTGAAGTACCTACACGGTTATAGCTGGTAGATGCCAGATATTGATTTACATATTGACTTAGGCCAAGGTATTTCGAAATTGGCACGTACACCGTTTTTCATACGCTTCTTTAGCGCTGATGGAGTTGGTCCATCCTTCTTAAAGCACCTTCGGCCAACAAAAATAGGTTTCCCATGGTGACATCCAGATACGTCTGGCGGTGTTATCACGATATTGTTTTACCCAGCATTGGAGTAGTATCATACATACTGCCTAAAACATCATTGAATTTGAATGTCTCAGTACTCCATGCGGAACGAGTACCTGCCGGATAACCATTCCATGTGAACTGGAGCGTCAATCTTTACTAGTTTTTTTTCAGGATCAGTCGGATCCAGCATGGCATGTTCTGCATGATTCTTAACGCCTTGCGAACCTTGATCTGGAAAATTTTCAGCTTTTTCATCATTCGTTAAACACGCATACTTTCAAAGCACGCGGATCAAGATGTTCAGGAATACCATCCATCCACAATTGTTTGGTTGGATTATCAGTAGTTTACCGGATAATGATTTACGTATTGTTCACCAATATAATTCATAGGCTTGATGTAAGGCGCCAAGTCCGGACGATAACTGGTTACAGGAATATCTCCTAAACCAGTTAACAGATTACACATAGTAGAAGAAATACATTGGTCATTCCAAGGACGATTCATTACACCTTCATAACAAGACCATCCGCCTGCCTCTGGAAACGAAAAGAAATCATCTGCAGAAGTCAACAAACTTTTGGATGCAGCATCCGCAAATTCAGCCTTGACATCGATTTTTGAAGTAGATACTTCGGACAGGCGCATGGCATAACGTAAGCGGAGGCTGTGAGCCAATTTGACCCATTTTGCAGCATTGTATCCAAAAGCAGGATCTCCTTTAGCTTCTGTTTCTGTAGGTTCTACAGACGTGTTAATTCCAGCGGCTGCTTCTTTTAATTCGGTCAACATGAATACATAAACATCTTCTACGCTGTTGAATGTCGGATTGACACCTTGAGCAGCGTCCAAAGCATATGGACCAAAAAGAATCAGCAAAATCTGCAATCAGCATAACACGCCAAATACGAGCAAATTGTTTTACATTAGGAAAGAAAGCCTGTTCATGTTCGGAAGTTCCCGGATTTACATCTGCCCATATTGATGGGCATTGGTGGCATATTTTACCCAATTGGAGGTATAACTATACAATCTGTCGTTATACTCATTGCTATAACGGGCGGTTACTCCCATAGTGTTATCACCAATAATTCGTGTAATGGAAGCCCAGTTATACACAAATACACGTTCTGCAATATCCGGGTCCATTTGCGCCTCATAAAAAGATTTATTCAGTGCATAGTCCGGATGAATATATGATTCGCCTGCTGCAGAGGGACTAAAATTGATTTCCTCAAAGTCATCACATGATGTGGCACCTCCCATCAAAGCAGCACCCATTACCAGACTGAATAATAATTTATTTACTTTTTTCATTGTTGTCGAGTATTAAAAATTAGAAACCAAGTGTTACATTAAACAAGAAGGTACGTGATGTTGGTGATGACGCATTCTCAAATCCGGTTGCATTGGTACTGGTAGCAAACACGGATTCGGGGTCTATGCCATGCAGATTACTATGAATCATCCAAACATTGTTGCAAGACATACCTAACTTAACTTGCTGGAACGGACCTTTTGCAAGCATCTTCCGGGGGAAAGTATAGTTTAAGGAAACATTACGTAAACGAACATTCGTTGCATCATACAAATTAGCTTCACCAATACCCATATTACCAGTTGATCCAGTTACGGCCGTCCAATAAGATTGTGGTTCTACTTCGATGGTGCTAGGTGAATAGCCCCCGTTTCCGTCTGCAATAACCCCATCTACTACAAATTTATCGCGTTTACCGTTTACCACAGTACATGCTGCCACACCATTGGCTTGCAACATTCGGTTTGAACCAGAAAAAATTTCACCACCGATACGTGCGTCTACCAAGAAACTCAATGTTAAAATTCTTGTAAGAGAATGTATTGGTCCATCCTACCAAACAAGTAGCTTGTTGATCACCAATCTTTTGTATTTTTGAGTCACCTTGTGGCAAACCGGCATCATTCAACAACATTTTTCCATAATAAGGACTATTCTCATCAGTCACCCGCAGATAAGTAGGTACCCCAAATTTCACCATAATTACCTCCAGCAACAGCCAAAATCTTTAAATTATCATAGGTACCTAAAGTATATTCGTTAATACCATCAGCTAGTTCTATAATCTTGTTTTTGTTGGTAGAGAAATTCACTTGAGTGTCCCAAGTAAATTCTTTAGTTTGTACCGGAGTAGCATTCAACATGATTTCTACACCTGAATTCTGAATATTACCAGCATTAATTTTCATTGAACTAAATCCAGACAATGAGTTCATAGGCAAATTTAGCAACTGACGTTTAGCGTTTGATTTATACCAAGCCACATCTAACCCTAGACGATTATTGAAGAAACGGACTTCGGCACCGGCTTCCCAAGATGAAATCAATTCGCTACGTACATCTTCATTAAATAAGGTACTACCAGACACAGACGCACTCGTACCTCCTGTTTCATAGATAGATCCAATACCATATACGTTATATAATTGATAAGGATCGAGGTCATTACCTACCTGTGCAAAAGATACACGAGCCTTGGCATATGTAAACCACTCGGGCATTCCCTTTCCCCGGTTATTAATCATATCACTTATTACCCATGAAGCACTGATAGAAGGATAAAAGAACGAACGGTTGCTCTTACTCAAAGTAGAGGACCAATCATTACGTCCTGTCAAATCCAAAAATGCCCAACCGTCATAGTTAACTCCCAGTGTACCATACAATGAATTGGTCTTACGATGAGTATAAGTCTGACTGATACTTCTGTTTGAGTCGGTTGAATTTGTCAACCAGAATAAATCAGGCACTGTTAAAGCACTAACAGAATTGCTAACACCTGTTGATTTACGTTCCATTAAATTCCCACCGAATGTAAACACACCTCCGAAATCGCCTAATACACGGTCTTTTTGTGCGGTAACCAAAAAACTGAAATTATTTTCATAGAATTTTTGTTCACCAAAAGAATAACGACCGTTTTCTGATGAAGGACTGCCAGCATACAGTTTGGTTTCTGTTTCTGTGAAATACATATCACTACCTGCTTTAATTTCTGCGTTCAACCAATCTGTAATCTGATATTTCAACGAACCATTCAGCAAAAAGCGATTACGTTTGTCTTGATTGGTATTGTAATCTTTTGCCCAATATGGATTCTGACCACTGCCTTTCTCCCACCAATACATTTTTCCATCTTCTGGATTTTTGGCCTGTTTAAACTCTCTTATATCCAAAGAAATAGGCATCATGTACATGGAATAGAAATAGTTGTCCGAGCGCGCACCGGATATAGGACGATTGGTAGCATCAGACAAAATATATTGTACTTTGGCATCCACACTCCAACGATTATCTTTACCAAATGACGAAGTGATACGTGACATTAAGTTAGTACGGCTATACTCTGCCCCTGGAATCTTGCTGAAATCGTCCATACGGGTAGCTGATAAATAAACGGATGTCCTATCAAACTGTTGCGAAAAAGCGATATTTTCAGTTAAATTCACACCTGTCTTAAAGAAATTAGCTACATTGTCAAAATATTGCATATTTTGAGTACGTCCGTTCCAGTCTGTATAGCTTTGACCTGTAATAGCTGGTCCCCAGTTAGAACTAGAGGTTGCATTGAAAATGCCATTAGAACCTTGACCGAAAATAGTTTGTCGTTCGGGTTTCATAAATACATTTTCCACCGAAACGGATCCGGAAAATGTAACACCAAGCCCCTCGCTCTTAGTACCCTTCTTTGTTGTAATCAGGATAACACCATTACCTGCACGCGAACCATAAAGCGCAGCAGCAGATGCACCTTTCAAAACAGACATTGATTCAATATCTTCGGAGTTGATATCCGATAAACCGTTACCCATATCAGTAGATGGATTCCACATATCATTGTTGTCGGCTCCAGTAAAATTATCCAAGGGTACTCCGTCTACAACAATTAACGGCTGGTTCAAACCCGTTACAGAATTACTACCACGAAGCTGAATCTTAGAAGAACCGGCAGGACCATTACTTGAACGGATGATTTGAACACCGGATACTTTACCGGAAAGAGCATTGGCTAAGTTTGTTTCACGAGCTGCTACCAATGCATCACCTTTTACCTCCTGCATGGCATAACCTAATGCTTTCTTTTCGCGTTTGATGCCGAGAGCGGTTACTACCACTTCCTGTAGCGTTTGTGTGTCATCTTGTAATGTTACATTCAAAGGTTGACCATTCCAGGGAACTTCAACAGTCTGATATCCCACGAATGAAATTTGGATAATATCCCCTTTCTTCACTCCAGATAATGAAAAGTCGCCATCAATACCGGTAATAGTACCATTAGTCGTACCTTTCACTACTACAGATGCACCAATGACAGTTTCACCCGTAGCATCCTTGACAACTCCTGTACATGTACCACTTTGTTGTGTGATTTTCACATCGGTAACGCCGGGATTGGCGACCGCGTATGCTGCTCCGGTAGAGGCACCCATTAGGAACAGCAACATACTGACTGATTTTAGTCGTTTTAACATAGCTGTGATTTTTTAAAGTTTATTGAAAATCAAGTAATTCCGTTTCATTAGTTCCTTCAGAACTACTCTTACAGCTATGTATCTGAATATCAGTGTATTTTATTTTTGTATCTCAAAAAGAAAAATTGTATTTAAAAGTCTATAGAAGGGCTTTTAAATACAATTTTCTATCTATTTTCTACCGAAAAGAGTACTAATATAGAAAACCGAACAACCATAATGGTATTTTATTATTTATTCCATACTCTATATCATCAGCAACAATATATGCATCAGAAAGTCCATTTATTTGTTGTTTACCTTTGTTTCTACCACCGACTTCAAAAGTATAGCGTCCATCAATAAAGAAATCACTCTCTTTAGAAACGTTTATTTTGTGGCAATAACGCAATTGGTTGGCAAAAAAAGTTTCCCTGACATTTCCAATATCAATTTGACTGGCAGACAATGCATACATTAAATTAGGATTCTCTAAAAACAGTTTATCAGGTTTCTGCAAGCGGCTTATGCCGGAGCCTTCTTTTTGGAGATTCATAGTCAGACAGCTGTCATGGAGGGCATCCAGATAGGCCAGCAATGAATTACGCGAGATTCCTATCCGTTCGCTTAGTTTGCTGACATTAGGAATAAAAGGCGCCGACTCTGCAATGATATATAGTAACTGCTTAATTTTAGTTGTATATGAAATATCAACCCCTCTTAACTGTGGAATTTCCAATTCCACAATCAGATTGACCACTTCATTTATTCTTGAATAATAAAGAGCGGGTAATTCATTGTAATAAGGATAATACCCATGTTTCAAATAATCAGGAAAATGTTTCAGAACTTTAACTTTGTCTACTATCCCGACAGATAATGACAGATGATTATCCAATATATTATTTAAAGTTAATATCGGCAATGATAGTTTTTCATTCCAGTTTAAATACTCGCGAAAAGAAAAACCTTGCATTTCATAAACAATTGCCCGCCGGCTCAAATCCGATTTGGCATTTAAGATTTCAAGCAAGGACGAACCTGTAAAGACTACATGAAGTTCAGGTAAGTCATCATAAATATTTTTCAGTTCTTGAGACCAGTTGGGGTATTTGTGTACTTCATCCAGAAATAGATATTTTCCTCCCCGCTTTACAAAATCGGAAGCTAAATCATAAAGTTTATGTTCACTGAACCAGATATTATCCACACTGGCATAAAGTACGGTTTTATCCATTGGAAGGTTCAGTTTGATATACTGCAACAATAAAGTTGTTTTTCCAACTCCCCGGGCCCCCTTTATACCTATAAGACGAGCTTTCCATTCTATCTCATTCATCAGGCTACGTACAAAAGAAGTATTTGTTATAGCCAGTTTCTTGATAAAGGACTCAAATAATCGTTCCATTTCTTCTTTTTGTTTATCACACATTACAAAAATAGTAATAAATTGTTCATCATGATAAACAAAATGAGTTTTTTTTAAAGTTGCAGCAATAAAATGCTCACATTACCATTTGTTTAAATAAAGTTCAGACCTTCGCCCAAGTGTACTGCCCTTTTTTATTTGGCTTATGTTAAGTGGCTCTATGACCTATGCATAATATGCTTTGCCGATATCAGAATATCAAATGATTTTGGGTATAATAAAAAAGGAAGAGAATATATCACATAACCTCTTCCTTTTTTATTAATAAACTTGGACTAGCGTCATATTTCAGACTGTTTTTCCATTAATTCAAATTAGGTCCTTCACCAAATTGCGGAGCTTTTTTATCATACCAAACTCGTTCTGTATTTAGTATTGTAGGTTCCGGACCATAGGAATATCCTTGATCTTGATATGCTTTTCTCTTGATATCTCCCATTTTATCATCTACAGTTGGTTGCGTCACTTGAAATCTACGAGGTAATGGATAGTTGCTTACTTTAGGATTTAAGTTCAGCATGGGATATAAATCACTTTCTTTCATAGGACATCCGGAACGACGCATCATGATATATTGATCAGCCGGGAAGAAAATAAAGTGAATATACTGTTGCAAGTATACTTTTTCCAGATTCTCTGTAGTAGATCCATCTAAAGTCAAGATAGGATCATTTAGTAATCTAGTGACTTCATTTTCCTGCAACTTAATGGTTACATCAAATTTGTCTTGCCCAAATGTATTGTCATAATAGGGGATATGATTTAAACCTGCTAACTTGTCATAAGCACGCATTGAATATTCTACTCCCTTTTTCAGATAGGATTCTGCGCTTCCTGAAAAACCGATATCTTGTCCTTGGCTTAGTAACTTAAGTTCTGCCAGATACAAGTTTACTTCTGCTGTGGATAGATACAATCCATACCATGCGTATAAATCTGTAATCTGAACTTTTGGCGCACCTGGAGCAACCGGATAATCTATAATGACTTTTTTGTCAAACATATATTGATTTAATGGAGAATATGGATAATAAGTTGTTTCTCCATTGCCGTCCTTATCTGAAACTTTCCACAGCTTACCAGCTTTGTCAAAATAATCAACATATTCTGGGTGCTGGTCGGCTAAACCGGCTTCTACTTCTGTCGGTAAACCGTAATAACGTACCCAAGGTTCACCAGGAGCTTTCCAGCCTTTGAAAACCTTTTTGCCGTTAACTTCTTCTGATATGACATTTTCCTCTACAAATGAAGGTAGTCTTTGTCCTTTGTCATAGAACGCTTGTACGACGATTGAATTATAATCATTCTTTTCGAAAAAGACACGGATACGTGGATCAAAATGTTCAAGCATGAAGTTGATTAATTGCATTGATCCTGCACCACGGTTATCCATAGAATTTCCACCAGGCATATGACGGTCTGTAGCACTTTTATTATAGAAGAAATCATCTTCCAAACCATCCATAATAGGATACTTGGCAGCGTCTCTTACAATATTCAGTGCCCGATTCTTATCCTCGTTAATTAAACGAACTGCTAGCTTTAAACGGAGAGAGTTGGCAAATTTCAACCATTTGGTATAATCGCCTTGGTAGATGATATCCTGTGAGCCTAAAGACTGCTGTGTTACTTTATTTCCATCAATAGTTACATCATTGGCTAATGTTTCAACAGTTTCTTTCAATTGTTTTTCCCACAAATCAAACAATTCAGCTTGTGTGTCATATTTTGGAGTGAGGGTTCCTCCGTAACGTGCTTGATAGGCTTCTGTGTATGCCATGGAGCCATACATATCAGTATCCCACATAGCCAAGTAAATCATTAAAGGTTGACAAAGCGCTTTTAGATAAGTATATTTTGCTTGTTCTTCTCCCTCTAAAGTTGTATTTACAATATAAGTCAGTTCATTTACTTGGTTCATTACATTGTAAACTTGTGATCCCATTTTGCCTGAATTGGACATAGTAGTCATCAGGTTTTCATTACCTCCTGTTGAAGCTACTGTTTGAGACCATCTCAGCATATTATTGTAATCGTAATACCAAGCAAAATAGTCATGACCATCAAAATTTGCTAATGCTTGAGTAAATAAATAGCGAGGGTCTGGTTTTGAAACGATAGTTGGATTGGTATTGATATCGGCAAAATCATCTTTGCAGCTGCTTATAAAAGTACAGCTGCCAATTAAAAAGCTTGCCATTATATATTTTAATTTCATAATCTTCAATTTTTTATAAGTTTAGAATCCTACATTTATAGTCATTGTGTAATTAGCTGTATATGGGTCGAAACTACGAATACGGAATTCACCGCTCAAATTACCACGCACACCTTCAGGATTTACGTCGTTAGGTAGTGAGTTATATAGATATCCTAGATTACGTGCAGAGAAACTTACTCCCAATCTTTTTGCTCCAATTTTGCCGGCAATATTTGATGGGAATGTATACCCAACGGTAATTTCACGTAAAGCAATATATTTCAAATCATGTATCCATCCGTCATTTGTTACACCTGTTGCCCATTGGTTGGCATAATTATAATACGATGCAGCATGCATTGGTTCAAGAATTCCATTTTCATAAGCTTGTTGATAGGACATACCTCCTACATCATGAGTTTTACCATCTATACCTGTAACTTGAGTCCCCGAAGCAAATATTCCTTGAGGGATCATACCATCATGATAAGTAACACCGTAACTTCCTGATTGACTTCCATCCGCATTTAAATATTGGCTGGTCCATGTCATACCGCCATGAGCCTCATCTCGGAATTTTAAAGAAGATTCTGTCCATCCATAAGCTGTACCATAACGATTACCATAAACAGCTACTTTACCACCAAAACGCATATCCAAGGCCATTCTGAAACTTAAGTTTTTCCAAGTTAATCCGGTCGAAACAGAACCTAAGAAGTCTGGATTCATATCACCGATCACTTCATTTTTCAAGCTTCTATCAGCATAGGCAGAACGGTCAGAATCGCTCCATTTCAGAATGATATTGCCGTTGTCATCTCTTTTAGGAGTTATATCGGAAATCAATACGCCATAAGGTCCGCCAACTCTGGCTGCCGATTGGATACGCATGTTACCCCATCCTGTAGAACCACGTAAGCCAATGTATTCGGCAGCGTCAGGGTGTAATTCGATAATCTTGTTATTATTCTTTGTAAAGGTGAAATCTAAGTTCCATTCCCAATCTTTATTACGGAAAGGAATCGTATTTAAAGCTATTTCTACACCACTGTTTTGAATATTACCAGCGTTAATTAACTGATTGCTAACACCAGAAATAGATGGTGTAGAGATGTTCATAATCTGATCTCTTGTATTTTCTTTATAGTAAGTTGCATCTAGGTTGATACGATTGTCTAGGAAACGTAAATCCAGACCAACTTCCCAAGCGTTTTTCCGTTCTGGTTTTAAGTTAGGTGAAATGGCTGTGCTTGAGAATGAATTTGTATATACATAGCTACCATCTATTAACTGTAAATTACCTACATTGTAACCGGAATTAATAGTGTAAGCACCTGTATCATTACCTACTTGTGCCCATGAACCACGAATTTTTGCAAACGAAATCCATGAAGGCATTTTGTCTTTGAATGTTTCACTGATCAGCCAAGAACCGGAAACTGAAGGATAGAAGTATGAGTAATTACCGTTCTTATTAGCATAAACTAATGCTGAAGACCAGTCATTACGCCCGGTTACATCTAAATATAATTGATTTTTCCAAGAAGCATTGAAAGCAAATACTGCAGATAACATCCGTTTAGTTCCTTCTATTTTTCCACTTGCTTTGACCTGTCGTTTACTGTTGCCTATGAAAAATTGCCCAGGTACAATCAAACCATCAGTTTCTACAGAATAAGCAGTCTGATAGTTGTTGTAATATTCACCACGAATAAAACCACCCAAATTGAAATCTTTTACTGCTTTATCAAAAGTAAAAGTTCCTGCAAAGGTGGTTTGTTCTTTAGTTTGTTGTGCTAATTTATAGTTACCTCCTTCGTAAGCAACTCCGGTACCAAGTTCTTTATTTTCTTCACGAATGTATACATAGTTCATATTGCCTTCTCCTTTGAAACGGACCCAATCGGCAATTTTTACATTGACTTCTAAAATAGGACGTACTACGGTTTCTTTACGGTTGTAGTCCATATTGTCAATATTAAACCAATAACTTTTGCTGGATTCGGGTACATTGGCATAAGTATCTCCAGAACGTGCAATACCACCTTGTTCACTTAAATATTTATCACGATAGTACTTAGCATCATATAATGGGGTTAATCCTTGGTAGAAATATTCACCTACGGCACGAGCAGCATTGCGTGGCTTAGAATTGGCGAAACTGACAGATGCGGCAACATCTACTCTATCACTGATTTTATGGCTACCTTTTACCAAGAAAGCGTAACGTTCAAATGTATTATTAGGAGTGGTGGCATTCACTTTCTTGTAAGAAACAGAACTATAGAATGATGTTTTTTCATTACCGCCACGTACTGATACATTAGTATTAGTGTTAAAGCCTAATTGATACATATCTAACATATTATTTTTGATTGGAGAATAAGGTACTTTACGGCCATCATAATCTTCAATCATTACCGAACTGTCGTAGGGGAGTCCCCATCCTAAAGTAGACGCTCCGATTAATGAAGGTTCTCCCTTTGCGTTGGTATAATAAGTAGGAATCCAAGTATTACCATTTTCTCCATATCCGATTCTACCTGGACGGGCTCCAGGTCCATATACAGTTTGAATACTGGGTTGTTTGTAGGCGTGGTCGATACCTAATGTTTGAGTAACATCTACACCGAATCCTTTGAACTTTCCTCCACCTTTGGTGGTAATAACTACGGCGCCGTTCAAACCTCTAGAACCATAAAGCGCTGTGGCTGCGGCACCTTTCAGTACAGATACTGTTTCAAAGTCATCCGGGTTCAAGTTTTTCAATTCATTACCATAATCAATTGCATCAATTTCTTCACCATCCATATCACGTCCTTGAGTGGAATTATCAAGAATGACACCATCGACAACGTATATAGGCTGGTTATTGCTTCCTAAGGTTGACGCACCACGAATTTGGATTTTAGCAGAACCAAAGATACCACCGTCTGAATTAGATATCTCTACACCAGCTACTTTTCCTTGTAATGATGCAACCGGATTGACTGTATTGGTATATAACTCTTCACTTTTTAATTCGGTTAACTGCATAACCCAAAGCTTTTTCTTCACGCTTCATTCCTAGAGCGGTTACAACTACCTCACCCAACAATTGAGTATCATCTTTCAAAAGAACATCTAGAGGTTTCCCGGTCCATTTTATTTCTTGAGTAGCATAACCAACGAAAGAGATAACAATGATATCCCCTTCCTTTACATTACTTAAAGAGAAGTCACCGTCAAGCCCTGTGATAGTACCATTCGTAGTCCCTTTCACTACTACAGATGCACCGATAACACCTTCTCCCGTAGCATCCTTGACGATACCCGTACATGTACCACTGTCTGTTGTGTGATTTTCACATCGGTAACGCCGGGATTGGCGACCGCGTATGCTGCTCCGGTAGAGGCACCCATTAGGAACAGCAACATACTGACTGATTTTAGTCGTTTTAACATAGCTGTGATTTTTTAAAGTTTATTGAAAATCAAGTAATTCCGTTTCATTAGTTCCTTCAGAACTACTCTTACAGCTATGTATCTGAATATCAGTGTATTTTATTTTTGTATCTCAAAAAGAAAAATTGTATTTAAAAGTCTATAGAAGGGCTTTTAAATACAATTTTCTATCTATTTTCTACCGAAAAGAGTACTAATATAGAAAACCGAACAACCATAATGGTATTTTATTATTTATTCCATACTCTATATCATCAGCAACAATATATGCATCAGAAAGTCCATTTATTTGTTGTTTACCTTTGTTTCTACCACCGACTTCAAAAGTATAGCGTCCATCAATAAAGAAATCACTCTCTTTAGAAACGTTTATTTTGTGGCAATAACGCAATTGGTTGGCAAAAAAAGTTTCCCTGACATTTCCAATATCAATTTGACTGGCAGACAATGCATACATTAAATTAGGATTCTCTAAAAACAGTTTATCAGGTTTCTGCAAGCGGCTTATGCCGGAGCCTTCTTTTTGGAGATTCATAGTCAGACAGCTGTCATGGAGGGCATCCAGATAGGCCAGCAATGAATTACGCGAGATTCCTATCCGTTCGCTTAGTTTGCTGACATTAGGAATAAAAGGCGCCGACTCTGCAATGATATATAGTAACTGCTTAATTTTAGTTGTATATGAAATATCAACCCCTCTTAACTGTGGAATTTCCAATTCCACAATCAGATTGACCACTTCATTTATTCTTGAATAATAAAGAGCGGGTAATTCATTGTAATAAGGATAATACCCATGTTTCAAATAATCAGGAAAATGTTTCAGAACTTTAACTTTGTCTACTATCCCGACAGATAATGACAGATGATTATCCAATATATTATTTAAAGTTAATATCGGCAATGATAGTTTTTCATTCCAGTTTAAATACTCGCGAAAAGAAAAACCTTGCATTTCATAAACAATTGCCCGCCGGCTCAAATCCGATTTGGCATTTAAGATTTCAAGCAAGGACGAACCTGTAAAGACTACATGAAGTTCAGGTAAGTCATCATAAATATTTTTCAGTTCTTGAGACCAGTTGGGGTATTTGTGTACTTCATCCAGAAATAGATATTTTCCTCCCCGCTTTACAAAATCGGAAGCTAAATCATAAAGTTTATGTTCACTGAACCAGATATTATCCACACTGGCATAAAGTACGGTTTTATCCATTGGAAGGTTCAGTTTGATATACTGCAACAATAAAGTTGTTTTTCCAACTCCCCGGGCCCCCTTTATACCTATAAGACGAGCTTTCCATTCTATCTCATTCATCAGGCTACGTACAAAAGAAGTATTTGTTATAGCCAGTTTCTTGATAAAGGACTCAAATAATCGTTCCATTTCTTCTTTTTGTTTATCACACATTACAAAAATAGTAATAAATTGTTCATCATGATAAACAAAATGAGTTTTTTTTAAAGTTGCAGCAATAAAATGCTCACATTACCATTTGTTTAAATAAAGTTCAGACCTTCGCCCAAGTGTACTGCCCTTTTTTTATTTGGCTTATGTTAAGTGGCTCTATGACCTATGCATAAT
>PDYI01000536.1_pt1 | contig 15247 bp, 7 predicted proteins | sample 1430821 | NCBI WGS metagenome assembly PDYI01 (sample SAMN05780991, study PRJNA343144) | Human gut metagenome, whole genome shotgun sequencing project. | isolation source: infant gut | host: Homo sapiens | place: Finland | collected 2005-01-01 | reverse complement strand
AGCATAAGAATAGTCTGTTTCGCCCTTGAAGTTATACTGTGGTCATACCGTCCAAATGAGAAAATAAAGCGAGATTATCTACCGATCCGAATATGCGGACAGACTCTAGCCCGGCCTTCTTTAGCCATTGTTTGGGAATAGTGTAGCCCAAAGTGATATTTTTGATAGCAAAGTATGAAGCATCAACTAAAAAACGGTCTGAAGCTGTGTAGGAACCTCCAATTTGAATACGAGGTACATCTGTGATGTCACCAGGTTGTTGCCAACGTCTCAAAGCATGTTTGTTCCATGTATTGCCTGCATACATAACTTCCATAGAACCAGCGTATAATGAATCATAAACTTTACCTCCTATAGAATATGTACCCAATATTGACAAATCGAAATTCTTGTAAGAGAAATCGGTATTGATACTACCATATAAATCAGGTATACGGCTGCCGGAATAATATTTGCTGTTCGCAGCTTTTTGATAGTCACTGCTGATATATTCGTTAGTGATGTTGCCATTATCATCCTTATCATATACCCAATAGAGCTGCGCTCCTGTTGCAGGATCCACACCGGCAGATTTAGCCATATAATATGTATTAATAGGCATTCCCTCTTTAATACTGAAAACTCCCCTTGATAATTTCAGGAGATTCCCCAGTTAGTTTCAGCACTTTATTGGTTACAGTAGAGCCCATCCAAGTTAAGTTCCATATAAAATCAGTGGTTTTGATAAGGGAACCACCTAAACTAAATTCAAACCCGGTATTACGCATAGAACCGATATTCGCATTGTATTCAGAGAATCCACTAGAAGTAGCCTTAGGGTATCCCAGCAACATATCCGTTGTTTTGCGGTTATAATATTCAGCACTAACATTCAAGCGTCCGTCAAACATACTTGCCTCAATACCGACATTTAAATTACCGCTTTTTTCCCATGAAAGTTTTTTGTTTTCCAAAGCACCGATCAGACCTCCTACTTGATTGGCATTCGGATATTCCAATGGATAGAGTCCTTGCCAAGGATAATAATCCGGTACATATCCTCCTTCAAGACTATCATATCTTAACAGATTATCATTACCTTGTTCACCATAACTGATTTTAGCTGATAAATTAGAAATCCAAGTCAAATTCTGCATAAACTTTTCTTGTGAAATTCTCCAGTTGGCACCGACAGACCAGAAAGTACCCCAACGGTTATCTTTTTGGAAGCGTGAAGAACCGTCCGTACGGATAGAGGCTGAAAAATAATATTTTTCATTAAGTTATAATTGAATCTTCCAAAGAAGGATTCCACACGATAATCTTCCGAATACGAGTCTGCATTGTATAGATTTGTACCCGGACGCAATTCAAGAATACCATCTACTAAATTGGTTTTTCCGGCAGACAGAAATTCATATTTTTATGCATAAAATTCATGACCAACCAAAAGATCGATGTTATGAAAGTTAAAAGAAGCCCCCATGTCAGTAACTGGTTAAAAGTATAAGATTGGTTCTTCTGTTATATTTCATCAACAAACCGCGGCAGCTGCCTGATTACCATGGTGCATATTTCATATATGATTTTTGAGATTTGTTCCGGTAGTCCAGACAAAGTTTAAAGTCAGCTTAATACCTTTAGCCCATCCGGCATCTCCGAATCTGAGCCGAATGCCAAAAATGTGCGCAAACCGGCTACATCTGTTTTTATATCAGCCTTGTCATCTACCAAACCGCCTACGGGATTGAAATCACTATACTGTGGGCGTTGTACACTACCGTCACCGTAGTCCAGTTGCGATTTCCATCGGCATCTAATACATCTTTACCATCTTCTCCCTTTATATACACCGGGTAAATCGGAGCCATAAATTGTGCAGAGTACCACACATTTGAATTAGATGAACCTTCGTAATCACTGAAATTTTGTGTGGAATTGGAAAGTGACACATTCAATCCAGTCTTCATCCATTTATTCACTTTCTGTGTTTATGTTTTGCACGGGCATTATAACGTTGGAAACGGTATTAATCAAGATGCCATCTTCATTTAAATATCCCAAAGAGAACATATATTTGGTCTTTTCTGTACCTCCATTAACAGACAACTGGTGTTCATGACGAAATGCATTGTCTCTTTGTATTGCATCCATCCAAGATTCATTCCATGCGGATGTAGCATCACCCTGCACTCTACCTGTTGCAGGATCTATAATTGTTCCCCATGTGTAATTTTTAAATGGATTATATTGTTCTCCACCTAAAACGCCACCTAAATCTGCTGATGCTTGTCTACCGGCAGCTTCCCAGTTATATCCATTGTCAAAGATATATCCGTTGCGTAAACCTTCATACGTTAACTGTACAAATTCTTTTTGGTCAACCATGTCATAGGCTTTCAAGGAACGTGAAGACCAACCTGCCGTAGAACGCCAAGATACCTTAGTCTTGCCTTCTTTTCCTTGTTTGGTAGTAATCATAATTACACCATTTGCACCACGGGCTCCATAAAGGGCTCCGGCTGAAGCATCTTTTAAAACTGTCATGCTTTCAATATCGGCAGGATTGATAGAACTCATATCTCCACTAAAAGGTATTCCATCAACTACATACAAAGGATCTTGTGAGGCATTGATGGAACCGTAACCGCGAATCACGATCTTGGCAGCTTCGCCAGGTTGACCTGAGCCTGAAGTTGTTAACAGACCTGTAGTCTGTCCTTCCAATCCTTTAGTAACATTACTTATAGGACGTAATTCCAGTTTCTTATTAATAACGGATGCTGATCCTGTAAAGATTCCTTTTTTGCAGTACCATATGCAAACCATCACTTTCCAAGCACTTTAGTATCAGATTTTAAAATGATGCTAACATTCTGTTTTAGAAACCTCTTGACTAGCCACCAAAGTCTTTGCAGAACTAAAATATACAAAAAAGCATCTAGTAATCAAAGTTTTAGCATTCTGTTTTCTTATAGATATACAATATCACGTCTATTATAACAAACTATAAATCAACTATATATTATTAATTTTATTCTATTTATTCTTTTAAAAAAGATGCCTAGTAATCTAGGCATCTTTTTTATTATAGACTTATTATTAGTTATTCGTTTTTATCAGTAATCTCACTATTGGCATTTAACTCTTTATCGGGGATTTGATAATGAATAATTTACTACCTGCAGGGACTTCCTTTGGAGCAATCGCAATGATTTTTGTGTCCTATCCAAACTTTCATTACGACGTTTCATATTAATTTTTTTTGTAAAAGTGCATCACTTGTTGCGGATGTTTCATTTTTGGATTACGAGTTTTCATAATCGTAGTCAGCATTGTTTCTTCACTTTCTTTCCCTGCCCTATATAATGCTTCTGCAGCTACAAAATACATTTCACCAGTACGCAAATAAATATAGTCAGAGCAAAAGTATCACCTGTAGGAGTAAAACCAGGCCGGTAGAACCTACATCAATAAATTTGCGCTGCACATATTGTCTTACTTTATAATGAGTATTGCTTCTCCCAAATCAACTCCAAACCATTTTTTACGAATGTCATTATCTGAAATTTTTTCATACAATCACTGGAAATCATTTTGTAATTTCCTAAATTACACCATATCCCGGACCGTAAGGATCAACTTGACTCATGAATGAAGCGTAGAATGTATTCGTTTCACCATTAATATCAGCCCCCCATAACACTTCGCTCAAAGAAAGGTCATTAAAGCCGGAAAGTAATTCTTTTTCACTCATCAGTGAGCCACCTTCAATAGCCAATTTTGCGTATTTAGCAACTTCATTCCATTGATCGGGATAATCATTAACAAATGAAAGAATGTTTGCATAAATAGCAGCTGCTGCATATTCATTTAATTCATCTTTCTTGGATATTCCTTTTCCTTTCAAATAATTATATCCTTTATCTATATCACTTAATATCTGTTCATAGACCTCACCTACAGGAACACGATTCAATTTGGTTTCAGATTCAGTATAAATAGGAATACCTAATTTATCTTTATTCCATTCATAAGGTTGTTGGTACATGTTTATTAACCAAAAATAGCAGTAAGCACGTATAGTGTAACTTTGTCCCAGCATCTTCTCAACACTCTCATCACCGCTGTCCGCTTGTTCTTTCAGACCGCTGATTACTTCATTTGCACCACTGATTACAGCATATAATTCTTGCCAGTAAGTGGTAGTACGACGATAACTTGAAGCACGGTTGTCAAGCAGATAATCATATACGAAGAAGTGTGAAGTCATATACGCCATATCATCTCCCATCAAGTCTGTGGCCAATTCAAATGCCTTTAACCCGAAATCATCATGACTTTGCTGTGCTTCCGGAGAAAACATATTTTTGTAATATCCTGTAATGTATGCTTGAATAGCTGTAGGATCTTTATCAAGCAAATCTTTAATTTGGTCCTCTGATGCATTTTCTGAAGGTTCCTTGTCCAAAAAGTCATCGCTACAAGATCCCATCATAAACGCTGCAGCCAATATTGCTAAATATTTTGTATATTTCATAATTCTATTCTTTTAAAAGTTCAAATTAATGCCGAATGATAAAGTACGAATCGCAGAATAATTGGCAGCCGAATATCCATAAGCATATTGGCGGGGGTCCATACCTTTACGTTTAGAGAATAAAGCTACATTATCGGCAGATACGTAAATACGTGCACTGCTTGCTGATATTGCTTTCATCCATTCTTTCGGGAAAGTATATCCTAATGAAATGTTACGGATGTTAAAGAATGATGCATTTATCAAGAAACGTGAGGATTGGCTATTACTATTTTGCGCACCATCCATTATAGGCACATTTGTATTTTTGTTTTCCGGAGTCCAAGCATTCAAGATATCCTTATGCCAGTTGCTGCCAATATTGCTTCCCGCATGCATGAAAGAAGAATACATGCTGTCATATATCTTTCCACCAATTTGAAAGTTTGTAGCTATAGAAAGATCGATTCCTTTGTATGCAAAATCAGTTGAAAAACCTCCTTGGAAATCGGGCAAAGTAGAACCTAATTCATATTTGCTTGCCTGAGTATAGTCTTCGGTTACGGTCCTTCCGGTCACCTTGCCATTAGCATCTTTCTCATCCATATACCATTGTGCCGCTCCTGTCTCTGGATTAACACCTGCATATTCATACGTATAAAGATCATAAATAGACCCTCCTTCCATTAAGCGGAACAAAGAAGCGGTACCATGAATAATTCCATTCTCTCTTTTGTCTTCTGGAAGATTCAAAATCTTATTGCTATAGTGTGTACCGTTAAAAGATAAATTCCATATAAAATCTTTTGTTTGAATTGGGGTGGCAGAAATGGTAAATTCAATCCCCTTATTCTGCATATCCAACAGGTTCATTGGAACGTAAGAAATTCCAGAAGAAATGGGATAAGGCATATTGTACAACATATCCGAAGTCTTCTTCAAGAAATATTCAGTTTCTAGTTTCAAACGGTTATTAAGAAAAGCAGCTTCCAAACCGATATTTAAATTTTTGCTTTTTTCCCAAGTCAAATCTTTATTTCCACGATAAGTTTCGACTACAGAGAAATCTCCGTTATTATTGGTTACAGAATATTGCTTCAAATATGGTTGATAGACTACATAACCATTTATATCAAGAATTCCATCATTACCTTGTGTTCCATAACTTGCTTTTAGTTTAAGATTAGACAACCATTCCACATCTTTCAAAAACTCTTCCTGTGTTAATCTCCAAGAACCTCCGACAGACCAAAAAGTACCACGCCGGTGATCAGGATGGAATTTGGAAGATTCATCTGAACGAATACTTGCAGATAGATAATACTTGTTATCAAAATCATAGTTTACACGACCAAAGAAACTTTCCATACTATGTTCTTGTGTATATGAATTCATATCACTCATAGTTATGGCATTGTTGAACTCAGGATTTCCAATAGTATAAAAATTGTATTTATGAGTATACTGATATTTCAGTGTATATGAATAAGATTCGTGACCAGCCATTATGTCAATATTATGATGGCCAAATGCTTTACTATAAGTTAAAAGTTGATTTGCTGTAAACGATTCAATACGTTGATTATATTTATAAGTACGACCATTCACATTAGCAGCATCCCCATATAACTGATTCATATGGTCTGTACGGATTTGATTCATTAAATCATAACCAATGTTAGCAGTCGCTTTTAAACCATCAATAATATTAATGTTGATAGTACCACGGCCATTAAAATTGTCATTCAAAGTCTGATGCACATCCAACCCAGAGTTAGCTGCAACATTTTGATTACTGAAACCGCCCATACGTGTACTATATGTACCATCACCAAAATCATAAACAGTGTTGCCTTCTTCGTCATATATGCGATTTCCGTTTTCGTCATACGCATATACAGGATAAATAGGAGCGATTTGCTGAGTGAACATAAAGGCATTAGAGTAATTAGACAAACTAGCATTTTGTGACTGGCCTGCATTTTTTTCCGCTCTTGCGTAAGCCAAATTACCATTGATGTCAATAAACTTATTTACAGTATGATTAATATTGGCACGTGCTGAAATACGTTCGAAGTCAGTATGCCTTAAAATTCCTTCATCTTTCAAATATCCCAATGATAAAAAATGAGTTGTCTTAGCGTTACCACCTTGCAGACTCAAATTATATTCCTGACGCATACCATTATGTAATGCGGCATCAGCCCAATCGTCATTATGGCGGAGAGCCGCAGAACTAACTACACCATCTGCTGAAACCATGGCATTATTAGCTACACCGATGAATGGATTGTACCCAATGCTACCTATTAATCCTTCGGAAGCTTCTGCACCTGTAGATTGATTTTTCAAAGTATTCCAAGCTGTTAGTACGTATTCTCTTTGATCTTTCATGATATCATATTCTGGAACACCACGAGTATTTACTCCCCAGCGTGCATCAAGAGTTACTTTGGATTTATCTACCATACCTTTTTTGGTAGTGATCATCACAACACCATTTGCCGCACGTGAACCATAAAGAGATGCAGATGCAGCATCTTTTAATATAGACATGCTTTCAATGTCGGCAGGATTCAATGCATTAACAGACTCTTCATCATAAGGCATACCATCAACTACATATAAAGGAGCCGACGATGCACTAAAAGAGCCAATACCACGGATTCTTATTTTAGCATTTTCTCCAGGCTGCCCACTGGTGTTGATTACTTGTACACCTGCTGCTGCACCTTCCAAGGCTTTAGAAACTGAAGAAACCTGCATTTTTGCTATTTTTTCTCCACTAACAGCAGTCGCAGAACCTGTAAAAGACGACTTTTTCGCAGTACCATAAGCTACAACCACCACATCGTCAAGCATCTCTGTATCAGATTTCAAAGTGATATTAACAGTCTGTCTTATAGCCACTTCTTGTGTAGCCATTCCGATAAAGGAAACCACCAAAGTCTTTGCAGAACTAATCAGTTATTTAATTTATTGATAATCAGTATTTAATACACTAAAGTCTTATCTGTTTTTCTTTATTTAAGCCATTCTAAGAGTATGAAAATAATTGTTTTCTACCTTTCTTCTACTGAAAGAAATAATAGACGTATAACATTTTGTAACACTCACCGCTGCCCTGTTCATAAAATGAAACTAAATTTATTATCTTCACTGAAAAGATATCGATAGCCCCTAAATAACATAAATTTGTTCTTAAAAGAGCCCCTTATCTTTGCTTTAAAACAATCTTGGCTTTTTAATAAGGTTCATCCTGTATAAATAGAAAATATGTGCAAAAAGAGTGCTACGAAAATTTTCACTATTAATAGAAATATTCTTTTCAAGCTAATAGGAAGATTTTATATCGTACAGAGTTACACATTCCTAAATATACAAAATGATATTATAAGGTTACATGTTTTTCTAATATATGAGTTTATACAATACTAATCTATGAATAACAATTAATATTAAGTTGTATCATTATATCCATGTTCTCACTTTTTGTTTTTTACATAATATTCTAAATCTTTGTTTTACAGAACAATATGTATACAGGTGTATAAATATCTGTTTTAGTATCCTTCTCTTTTCCCGTTTCTTTACAAAAAGTGAGGTAAACGAGAGCATAATCCACATAACTTTATATTAAATCAAATGAAGACAAATATTATTAGTCAAAATGGCTTTGATTAGTTTTATTCTTGAATTCTAATTTATCCATTTTAGGTCTATTTGTTTTAAGCTATACTTGTATATTACTTAAGTTACAATTTGATTCTATAATTATTACAAAATTATTAATTCTGTAATTCGTATATATATTATATAGATCTTAAGAATGTCCTACAATTTCTAAGCATTGAGCTTTAAGTAAAGTTTTTGGATGGATAGCCTATATCTTTCATTTATGTATTGAATGTATTGCCAAAGTTGATATTTCTTGGTCTTTTTATATTTTAAGGCTTCCAAAAGATTGTTTGCTCTTCGAATTACAGAAGAAAACAGGGGGCATAAAGTAAAGTGGCAAACTATTATCATCATTTTCCGATGCAAAATTTTATATATGAATATTATATGGTATACATATATGATTCTTGCAGAAATTCAAGAACTTTGGTACCTATTTTCTACCCAGTTATGCCAAGATATGAATATTGTCACATTTTATTTCTTTTAGTTTATCGTATTGCAACCACAACAAAAATTTATCATGTTCACAAAACGATAAACTTTATTAAGAAGATAAGACTACATTCACTTATGAAAATGACCCTTCCTCGTCTTTATAAGAAATATTGTATAGACAATAGAGTTTACTACCTTTTTTGACATTTTTTTAGATCTCGTACGATTGTACTTCCCATTACTTCTCCATAAATTTGTGTTGTAGCAAGATTTTTATGTCCTAACAATTTTTGTACAGTTGTTATATTAGCACCTTTATATATCAATAAAGTAGCATTGGTATGCCTTGCAGAGTGGAATGAAAAGTGTTTGTTTATTCTAGCCAATTTACCAATTCGTATCAATTCTTTATTTACGCTTGAATTATTTTTTATTGAAAAAAAAGAACTCCATTTTCCTTGGTATTTTTGTAACAAAGTTAAAGCTTTACCTTCAAACAATAAACTTAAAGGCAATTTCACTTCTGCACCAGTTTTGACAGAGTCAAAGATTAGCCATAATTTTCCATCCATTTTTACGATATTTTTCTCATTTAAGCTTACAAAATCAGAATAACGCAATCCCGTATAGCAGCAAAATAAAAATGCATCAAGAGTATGTTCCAAACAACTATTTCTTCCTATCAAAGACACTTCTTCTAATTTTTTCATTTCTTCCGGTAATAAAAAAACATGCTTTCCTTCTTTCATTTTAATTTTATATCTTCTGAAAGCATAGTTATTAGGATCGATGTATCCTTTATTAATTGCAGCATTAACAAAAGATTTCAAATGCTTCATGTGTTTAGCTACTGTATTTGTTTGATAGTCGGAATCATAAAGAAATTTTTCAAAATCTGTAACGAAATTATAGGTTAAGTCTTCAAACTCAATTGTCGGTTTGAACGATTGTAAAAGGGATATTGTCGTTAAATGGTTACGCTTTGTGCTGTCTTTTAGCTGAGAAGACATTATTTCTTTACGTGCAAACCCTAAAAATGAAGCATCTGTGTTCGATTTGAACTCTTCTTTTATGAGGCTTAAGGTTATTGTCTTTCCTTGCCTCCACAAACTTAATTCTTTCTTTTCTAATTCTATAATAAATTCATTAAGCATGCCATTCAGTGCATCTTGATTAGGATGCTCTTTAATAATCTTTCTTTTTACATCCCATTGTTCTGGCCGTAAATAAACATGCGTAGAAAAATACACTTTCTTTTTATTCAAGTAAGCTTCAACTTGAACTAAAGCAGTTCCTCTGTCATTTAAACTTTTTTTTCGATTGTAAACGAAACGATAACTGATTTTCCTCATAATTTAATTCTTTAAATTGAAATTCTATAATAAGACGCAATAAAGAAAAGTAGAAAAGCATTATTCTGCTATTTTGTTCTCATCTTTATATTTATTAGGCGATTTGTTAACGTTTATAGGTTAATGTATGTTTATATGGTCAGTTATAATTTGAAACTCTCTTTTTCTTACGACTTTAAAAAAAGAATAAATATGAGGTTTATTTTCGTTTTTTGTGAGTTTTAAATGCCCAAAAGCATAAAAATATAGCAGTTTAGTATGATTTTTACAATAATTTGTTTGAGATTACAATTTTATTCATACCTTTGCAATTTGTTAGAGTGAATGAATTTATATTAATGTAAAGTTAAACTTTAAGAGAGAATTTTATGAAAAGAAAATTAATGCTGTTATTGACCTGCCTTTTTGTAGGTATAGGTTTGGTAACCGCTCAGATCACGAAAGTAACAGGTACTGTTATTTCGGAAGAGGACGGATTACCCGTAGTTGGCGCCTCTATTTTAGTAAAAGGTACCACTGTAGGTACAGTTACTGACATGGATGGTAAATTTACATTATCAAATGTTCCAAGTTCTGCAAAGACTTTGGTAGTTTCCTTTATCGGAATGGCTACACAAGAAGTGGCAGTCAAAGCAAACTTGAATATTGTATTAAAGTCTGATACAGAACAGCTTGAAGAGGTAATGGTGGTGGCTTATGGTACGGCGAAAAAATCTGCATTTACAGGTTCGGCTGCCACTATAAAAAATGAAAAAATAGCGACGAGACAAACTTCAAATGTGACAAATGCTTTGGCAGGTCAAGTAGCCGGAGTGCAAACTACGAGTAATAATGGTCAGCCGGGCAAAGATGCTGAGGTGCGTATTCGTGGTATTGGATCTATATCGGCTAGTAACAAACCTTTGTATGTGGTAGACGGAGTTCCGTATGATGGTGAAATTTCTGCTATCAGCACTTCTGATATAGAATCGATGACAGTGTTGAAAGATGCTGCTTCTAACGCTCTGTATGGTGCACGTGGTGCCAATGGTGTAATTTTGATTACTACCAAGCGTGGTAAGAGTGGGGAAGCTCGTGTTACTTTTGATGCTAAATGGGGTATAAATAAACGTGGAGTACCTAATTATGAAACAATTACGGATCCGGCTACATTCTATGAATTAAACTATTCTTCTATCTATAATGCTGATTTGAAAGGATATGCGGCAGCCGGAGACTTGGCTAAAGCTAATGCGTACGCTAATCAAGCGATGCTTTCTTCTACATATTTGGGATATCAGGTGTATTCCATTCCTCAAGGACAGCAACTGATCGGTATGGATGGCAAATTGAATCCTAGTGCGACATTAGGTTATTCTGATGGTACATATTATTATATTCCGGATAATTGGTCGGATGAAATTTTTGAAAATAACCTGCGCCAAGAGTATAATTTAAGTATTAGCGGTGCGACCGAAAAAATGAATTATTATATGTCGGCCAGCTATTTGGATGATAAGGGAATTGTTCCTAACTCTGGTTTTCAACGTTATTCTGCACGTTTGAAAGCTGACTATCAAGTGAAGCCTTGGTTGAAAATGGGAGGAAATGTATCATTTACTCATTATGATAGCCGTGAACAGGATACTGAGGGTGGTACCTCAAATGCAAATATCTTTTATGCGTCAAATATTATGGGAGCTATTTATCCTATGTATGTTCGTGATGCACAGGGCAATATTATGGTAGATAATCGAGGTTTCCTTCGTTATGATTATGGAAAGCAAGGACAAGATTCGAATGGTAGCCGTAATACTATTCCTAATGCAAATCCGTTGGCAAGTTATATGTTGGATAAAATGAAATATTCTGGTGATGTGGTTAGTGGAAAATGGTCTGCTGATATTGATATATGGAATGGAATCAAGGCAAAAGTGAATATAGGTGTTGATGTAAATAATGTGCGTTCTACAAATATGGTTAACCCCTTCTACGGACAGTATTCCGAAACTAGCGGAGTCGGAGGTTTGATCAGTGTAGCTACTGAGCGTACATTTAGTGTAAATCAGCAGTATTTGTTGACATACAACAAAACATTTAATGATGTTCATAATGTGGATATTTTGGCCGGACATGAAAGTTATGACTATAAATATCAATATTTGTACGGACAACGTGAGAAATTGTACGATCCGAATGTTCCTGAATTAGGCAATGGTATTATGAACCAGAGCAATAATTCATATTCTCGTAATTATGCAACAGAAGGATGGTTGTTCCGTGCGCAATATGACTATGATGGACGGTATTTTGTTTCAGCTTCTTTCCGTCGTGATGCTTCTTCTTGCTTTCACCCGGATAATCGTTGGGGTAACTTCTGGTCTGTAGGAGCAGGATGGTTATTGAGCAAAGAGAGATTCTTGGAAAACCAGTCTTGGATTGATATGTTGAAATTTAAAATTAGCTATGGTTTGCAAGGTAATGATAACTTGATGTTCCAAGGTGGTTTGTACCGTAACTACTATCCGTATCAAGACCAGTATACATTGGCAAACAGTAATGGTGATTTTTCAACTTCTTTATATTATAAAGGTAATAAGGATATTACTTGGGAAACTTCACATAGCTTTAATACTGGATTTGATTTTGCTTTTTGGGGTGGTAAGTTAGGTGGTTCTGTTGAGTACTTCTCACGTAAAACAACTGATATGCTTTATTTCAAACCGGTAGCAGCTTCAATGGGTTATTCCCGCTATCCCGAGAATGTGGGTTCAATGGTAAACCGTGGGGTTGAATTGGATTTGTATTCCAATATAATTGAAAACAAGAACTTTTCCTGGAATATAAACTTTAATCTTACACATTTTAAAAATAAAGTCTTGGAATTATCTCCTGAACTGAATGGACAATTGATTGATGGTGGTCGGATTTATCGTGAAGACGAGTCTATGTACCAGCTTTATTTACCTAAATATGTAGGTGTGGATTCTGAGACAGGAGAGAGTCTGTGGGCGCTGGTGACTCCGGATGAGAATGGTAATACAGTTACAAAATCTTATTCTGTCGCTTCTGAAAACAGATTCGCATCAGGTGATATTCTACCTAAAGTTTATGGTGGTTTTGGAACAAGTGTCACAGCCTATGGCTTTGATCTCTCTGTTTCGTTTGCATATCAGCTTGGTGGACGTATTTTGGACTATACTTACCAAGGATTAATGGACGTAGCAGCTACAGGTAGTGCTTTGCATAAAGATATGTTAAAAGCATGGACTCCTGAAAATAAAAATACGGATGTTCCTCGTATGAATATTAATGACCAATATACGAACAGATTAACAGATCGTTTCTTGACTAGTTCGGACTATTTAAGTTTGCAGAATATTACATTGGGTTATACTCTGCCAAAGAGTCTGACACGTAAAATGCAGATTGACGGTGTTCGTGTTTTCTTTGTTGCAGATAATGTGGCTTTGCTGACAGCTCGCAAAGGGCTGGATCCACGTCAAGGTTATGTGGCTGCTGACAATGTGTATTCACCTATCCGCACAATTTCCGGAGGTATATCTTTAAATTTCTAATTTAGCAACCTATTTTTAAGAATATGAAATTGTCAAATAAATATATAGCATTTGCAAGTGTCGCTTTATTAATGGCATCTTGCGATTTGGATAAATTCCCTGAAGGAGATTACATATCTGAAGAACAGAAAGAAGATATAATCAATGGCAGACCTAATTTGATAACTGCTGAAGTGAATGCTATGGCAGCCAAATTAAATACTTTTGGTACGATTTCAGATGATGCCACTACTTATCATAATGATTATGGTATTCCTGCGGTATCTATGATATTGGAATCAGGAGGGCAGGACTTGGTTGCATTGGTTAATGGATATAATTGGTTTAATACATCTCAGAATTATAGTGACAGAGTATACGATAGTTCAAGCGATGAATTGATTTGGAAAACGTTCTATAATCACTTGAAAGCTGCAAACAATGTACTGAAATTGATAGCGGCAGATACGGAAGATTCTTCTTTGAAGGTTTATCGTGGGCAAGCTTTAGCTGCTCGTGCTTATGACTATCTGAACTTGGTTCAAATCTATCAGTTTACTTATGCAGGTCATGAAAATAGTCTGGCAGTACCTATTGTTACAGAAACAATGACTGATGAAGATATGCAGAATAATCCGCGTGCAACTGTACAGCAGGTGTATGACCAAATTATGAGTGACCTGAATACGGCTGCTGATTTATTGGCCGGGTATGATAATGGCTCAAACAAAGATCAGATTGATGAGACGGTAGTTTACGGATTGCGTGCTCGTGCTAATCTGTTAATGCAAAAATGGGCGGATGCAGCTAAAGATGGCAGAACGTGCCATCGCTGGCGGTACACCTCAGACTTTAGCTCAGGTGTCTACTCCTACCTTTAATTCGGCATCGGCAAGTTCATGGTTATGGGGAGTGATGATTACGCCTGATAATGATGTTGTCCAGACTGGTATTATCAACTGGCCTTCGCACTTGTGTTCTTTTACCGGAAACGGTTATACTTCAGGAGTGCCCGATGGATATAGAAAGGTGAACTCTGCATTATATGATTTAATACCCGAAACAGATATTCGTAAACAATGGTTTTTGTCTCCGGATAATAAATCTTCATTGATTGATAATGAACAGATTGAGGGTGCTTCCATCGTTGAATATTTTGGTTTGACTCCGTATGTAAATACAAAGTTCGGAGCTTATCAAAGTATATTTGGTAACACAACCAATGCATCAGACTGGCCTTTGATGCGTGTTGAAGAAATGTATCTGATAAAAGCTGAGGCAGAAGCCATGGGTGGTAATTTGAGTGGCGGAAAGAGTACATTGGAAAATTTTGTACGAACATATCGAGACCCTTCCTTTACAAGTAAAGCTAATTCGGCACAGGATTTTCAGGATGAGGTTTGGTTGCAGCGTCGTATGGAGCTTTGGGGAGAAGGTTCTCACTGTTCGATATCCTGCGCTTGAAAAAGCCGGTGATTCGTAAGAATACGAATTATGACCCGTCTGTACAATATAATTCAGCTGCAGAAGCACAAATCCTGATCTACCGGATTCCGCAATGTGAAATGGAAACCAATTCCGGAATCAGTGATACTGATAACAATCCGGCGGCTCCACAACCACAACTATAGGGAATAACTGTAATAAAAAAGAGGATGACGTTCAACGTTCATCCTCTTTTTTTGTTATATTTGTCGCGAACTTATTAGATTGATAGATAAATGAAAGAATTTGTAATTTCTGAA
>PDYI01000350.1_pt1 | contig 31716 bp, 15 predicted proteins | sample 1430821 | NCBI WGS metagenome assembly PDYI01 (sample SAMN05780991, study PRJNA343144) | Human gut metagenome, whole genome shotgun sequencing project. | isolation source: infant gut | host: Homo sapiens | place: Finland | collected 2005-01-01 | reverse complement strand
CCTGATATATTAACATTATGCTGTGTTTGAAGGGTCATATCTTTTAAGCAATAATCTACCCAATCCACACTTGGAAAACGAACGGGATCTGAACCATCTTTAAATTTCTGGATTATTTCATCCGAAAACGTAGGATTCAAACCATCACCAGTGTTTATTTGGTTATAAAAAGTGGCATATTGATAAGAATTAGCCATTTTAATACTTTCGGTCGGGGCAATAATACTTGAGGAAGTCGTAAATGAAATCTTAGCCTTTCCTTCCTTACCTCGTTTAGTCGTAATTAAAACAACGCCATTTGCACCTCGTACACCAAAAACAGCCGTAGCAGAAGCATCTTTTAATATAGAAATGCTTTCTATTTCATTAGGATCAATATCATTCATGCTACGTTCCACACCGTCTACTTGAATAAGAGGAGCAGATTGATTCCATGTAGCTTGACCACGGACAAAAATATTCGCTGCATCACTTCCCGGTTCTCCGGAATACTGTACGGTAGTCAAACCTGCCATTTGCCCTGATAACATATTAGAAATGGACCCTGTTGGAGTTTTTGTCAATTCTTCACCTTTTACGCTGGAAATAGCTCCAGTCACAGAAACCTTTTTCTGAACACCATAAGCTACAACCTCTACTTCTCCTAACATTTGAGAATCATCCTCCAAAACAATTTCGATATTAGATTGTTTTACTTCCACAGTTTTAGAACTATATCCAATGAATGAAATCAATAACTTAGCTCCTTTAGGAACATCCAGTTTAAAAACTCCATCAATGTCGGTTATAGTACCTACTGTCTGACCTTGCACAACAACATTGGCACCAATAATAGGTTCTCCTAAATTATCTACAACCTTACCGGTCACTGATACTTTTTGTTGTTGAGCAATATTGTTTGCAGCTATTGCCGACTGTCCTCCTAGGGGAAGAGCCAGAGGACCTGCAAACAGACTAAAGAGAAAAAGCCATCGAAATCTTAATCGATGTCCCAACAGACTTGATTTTTTGCTGTCTTTCATACTTTAATTATTAAGTTAAACAAAAGTTAACTTGATATATAAGTATAGAAGTATCGAAAAAAGCCCATTTCATCGAATTTTGTAATATAGATGATACAATAATAGAGAATATAAAGAGCTCTTATTGCTGTTTGAAAAAAATCTCTTTTAGTTGGTTTTTATGAAATATTTTGCTTTACGTTCCAATTTATATGAAGCAGTTTATGTCCTAGCATAAACTTAAAAGATATCCTTAAAAAGTAAGTGTACTTCATTAGCCATTTAAGTACATTTACTTGGCTCACGAAGCATACTTGCTTTTTAAGGTAATACAATAATAACATTTACATGAAATGAAAAAGCATTTATGCATATATAATAATAGAATTGGCTATTTAAGCAATTGATCGAAGATTTCTCTAAAAACCTTATCGGCATGCTCCTGCATTATTCGTATATAATTAAATATAGGACGATTGTTTTTCATGCTATGGCCAATACAATATTCTATTTTTTCTATTTCGATACCTATATCATAACCATGTTGTGCAAATGTTTTTCTTGCAGAATAATATGAAACCTTTCTATTTATGCCTGCTAGACCAGCCACTTTCCCTATATGTCTAAAGACCAAACTATATACTTTTTCATAAGATTTATACTTGCCAAAAACTAATTTCCCATTTTCTGAAATATATCGATCAATAATTGCCTGTGCTTCTGGCTGGATAGTGAAAGCTATTTCATTTTCATTCTTTTTGCTATTACGGGTTTTATGTCTTATATATCTCATACAGTTCCCTTTAGTGAAATCATACTCCATTAAGTCTCTTAGATTAATACCACCTAAATAATAAGTTAACATAAATATATCCCGAGCCATGATATGCACAGATTTGAATAATTTTCACATCACGTATTCTTTTTAATTCATCAACGGACAGATCTAGTTCTCTGATATTACTAATTGGCATTTTAAATAAGACAAAAGGATGAACTAAATAAGTTACATAATTCATTTTCCTGGCATAGTTCAATATTACTTTTATTAAAGTGAGGTAAATCCTGATAGAAGTTTCTTTTAATCCTTCAGCCTTCATTACATCAGCGAAACTTTGTATATGTGTCGGACTGAGTTGTACCAAAGGAAAATCACCTTTCATAGTGTTTAAGGAACTTTGCACAAGCTATATTATATAATTTATGTGATTTTTTACGATCGTCTGCCTCCATCATTGAAAGATATTCTTTCACTACCGTATTAAAGGTTATTCCTTTTTTTGTTGTTCCCGAGTTATGACATGTATTCAATTCAGTGCATGAAATGGTCGACTGATAATGAATAGACGAAAGAATCTCTTCGTATTCATTAATCAGTTTGCGCAAACAAGCATTTATATTAGCTGCATTTTCGTGTTTTACTACTCGTCCATTTTTCATTTGATTTGCAGAATCCAAAATGAATTGGGTTGAAATATATCTCGTTTGTGAACGATGAGCTACTGCGATCCTGACTCTATGTCTACCGTTAGATAATTTTTTAGCAGGCACAATTACTATTGAAAGATTAGCCATATTCAAATTTTAGTTTATACGTTTTACAATACAATATTAAAGTAACAATCAGAAATAAAAGCACTCTTGTATAACAAAAATGCTCGTGAGACTATCCATTTTGAGATTGTTCACAGACATTTGTACTATTTTTCAGTTGAAAAGACGTAAATTCCATGCTTTTGTACAATCCTACATTGGCTTTTTTCATATTCACGCATATATTTGCAACACTTTTTCACAGGTGGGAGACCTATTTCTCCTGAGAGAATAGAAAACTAACTTTTGTTTAACTTAATAATTAAAGTATGAAAGACAGCAAAAAATCAAGTCTGTTGGGTCGCCTGGACAAGTTCCAGCGGCTGTTCTTCGTTGCTTTGTTATCCGTATTGGCTGTAGGGGCCTTTGCACAGAGCAAAACCGTTTCGGGTACTGTCCTTGACAAGACAGGTGAGTCTGTAATCGGTGCCAGTGTGGTGGTGAAAGGTACTACCAATGGTACAATTACTGACTTTGATGGTAAGTTCACACTTCAAAATGTTCCTGATAATGGAACTATCCAAGTAAGTTTCGTGGGATACAAGACCGTAGATATCCAGGTGAAAGGACAATCTACCGTTAAGGTAATCTTGGAGGAGGATACTGAAACACTGGATGAGGTTGTGGTAGTAGGTTATGGTGTTCAGAAAAAAAGTGATGTGACTGGTGCTATGGCACGTGTTGGTTCTGAAGAATTGAATACAAGACCTGTGAACAATGCTTTTGAAGCCTTACAAGGCAAAGCTGCCGGTGTAGATATCACCTCAAGTGAACGTCCGGGTACTGTAGGATCAATCCGTATTCGTGGTAACCGATCTATCAGCGCATCATCAGACCCTCTGTATGTAGTAGATGGAGTTCCTTTGAGTGCTGGAGGAATTGAAACGATCAATCCGCGTGACATAGAATCCATTGATATCTTAAAGGATGCCTCTTCTACAGCTATTTACGGTTCTCGTGGTGCCAATGGTGTCATATTGATAACTACCAAACGCGGTAAAGCGGGTAGACTCGCTTTAAACTACTCAGGTTCTGTCACATTAGAAAACCTAAAAGACAAATCACCTGCCATGAGTGCAAGCGATTATATTACCTGGCGCCGTTGGGCTTATTATAACTCAGATCCGGTAAACAATCCTCGCGGTGACCAACCTAACTACGATAAAGACCAAATTTATTTCGCAGCATCAGGTGATCCCGCAGCTTTGGCAAATGTAAATAAAGGTTGGAGTAACGGTACTTGGGATGGAAGTAAAGTAACAGATACCGACTGGGCAGACATAGTGACCCAAACAGGTATCACTCATGAACACACCATCAGTGGTAGTGGCGGTAACGAAACTGCGCAAGCTTTCTTCTCTGTTGGTTACCTGAATAATCAAGGAACTCAGAAAGGACAGGAATATGAACGTTATAATTTTTCAATGTCTGTCGATTTACAAGTAAAACCTTGGTTTAAAATGGGCGGATCTATCAACGGTTCATGGGCGGTTCAAGACTATGGTTATTCCCGTACCGGACAATCTTCAGGCTCGGGCCCTGTTGATATATATAGCGCGGCAAAAGCTATTCCACGCTTTGGTGTTCCTTATGATGAAGAAGGAAATATCATTACCAACCCCTGTGGCTCCACCACCAATGTTTATACTGTAATTGACGAATGGAATAAGTCAACCGATAACCGCCAAACTTTCCGTGCACTAGGCAGCTTTTACGGACAATTTGATTTTGGGAAAATATGGGCACCTCTAGAGGGACTAAGCTATAAAATCTCTTTCGGTCCTGATTTCCGCCACTATCGTCAAGGTATTTTTATCAGCAAAGACTCTGCCGTGAAAATGGGCTCAAAAAACTATGCTAAATATGCAACAGATCGTTACTTGTCATGGACACTGGATAATCAGATCAACTATAACAAGACATTCGGCAAACATAACTTAGGCGTAACCTTATTGCAATCAGCTTCCAAATATAATAAAGAAAGTGGTTCCGAAAGTGCTAACGCCATCCCTAATGAAAATTTTGAATGGTACAACATGGGCAGTGTAGATATTACTGATGCAGCAACTTATGGTGCTGGTATGAGTACTGGTATGTCTGAGAATCAGTTGGCATCGTACATGGCACGTGTAAACTACGCATACAACGACCGTTATTTATTGACTGTATCCGGACGTTATGACGGTTCTTCCGTATTAGCAGACGGGCACAAATGGAGTTTCTTCCCTTCTGCCGCCTTGGGCTGGCGCATTGACCAAGAAGACTTCATGAAAGATATTTCTTGGATAAACCAGTTAAAACTTCGTTTCGGTTTGGGAACAACTGGTAACTCAGCTGTAAGTGCATATTCTACATTAGGTAACATCCAGTCATTCTATGTACCTTTTGGCTCTACTCTGACCCCTGCTTATGCTACTAATGAACCTTATTACACTTCTTCTCAAGTAAAAATGGCAAATAAAAATTTAGGTTGGGAAAAGACAACACAATATAACTATGGTATAGATTTCAGTTTCTTGAATGGACGTATCAGCGGTTCAATGGATATTTATCACTCTAACACCAATGACTTATTATTAAGCATGACTATTCCAACCTTAACTGGCTTTAATTCTACTTATGCCAATGTAGGTAAAACAAAAAACTTCGGTGTTGACTTATCTTTGAACCTGGTTCCCATACAAACTAAAGACTTTGAATGGAGTTCCACTATCAATGCAGCCTATCAAAAAGATGAAATCTTAGAACTTGCTAACGGTAAGCAGGATGACATTTCCAATGCCTGGTTCATTGGTGAGTCAATCAATGTTTACTATGGTATTGCCAACGATGGTCTGTGGCAGGAAAGCGATGCGGCAGAGATGGCTAAATTTAATGCTAATGGACATAAATTTGAAGCAGGCATGGTGAAACCTGTTGATCAGGATGGCAACTATATTATTGACAGTAATGACCGTATTATTCTTGGCAATAAAAATCCTAAATGGGTGCTGGGATGGAGCAATACATTCAACTATAAAGGTCTTGAACTAGGTATCGAGCTGAACGGACGATTTGGTTATATAGTTGATACGGGTGGTGAAGGCCAAAACGGTATGTATAACCAACGTGAAATAAACTATTGGACTCCAGACAATACTGGTGCTGATTATCAAAAACCAATTTACAGTACAGCGGGTGGTGATGCTTATTCAAGTCTGCTAGGCTTTAAAGACGCTTCATTCATCAAGATCCGTAACATTTCTCTGGGTTATAACTTTAATTCCAAAGCATTAAAGAACATCGGAATCAGTTCTCTTAAATTATATGCACAAGCTAAGAATATAGGCAACCTCTATTCTTCAGTAGATTTTATGGATTTGGACTTAGGCACTACTTATTACAATAGAGGCTTTACTTTCGGTTTACAAGTTGGTTTCTAATTTGATAATAACACATTAAACTGTTTTTAAAATGAAAAATTTAAAATATACATTATTCACAGCCGCCCTGTCTGTCGCAATGACTGCTAGTTTCAGTTCTTGTAGCGATAGTTTCCTAGATGAAAAAAACAAGTCATCCTATACCACTGACTATTTCAAAACGTCACAGGGCATTCAAGATCTGGCTACCGCACTGTACGGTAACATCCGTTGGCATTTCGGTTATGAATGGGCGTATGGTATTACCCTTTACGGCACCGATGAATTTACAAACGGCTCTGACCTGACTGCAGAACCATGGAACACTTATGACAGCCGTCTGAACCCGTTGGACTGTACAACGGCGAACGGTGCCGCCAACAACAACTGTCCGGGTGTATCGGCTCTTTGGGATCAGATGTATTACGGCATCGCCTCTGCAAATCAAGTTATCGCATCAGCTGACTATGTTACTGATGCGGAAGTCCGTGAAAAATGCCTAGGGGAAGCTTATTTCCTACGTGGATATAACTACTATCGTCTTTTCGCACAATATGGTGGTGTGGTTCTGCAAACCCAAGTTACTGAAGGTGTGGTCAGAACCTTTACTCGCGCTTCTGCAGAAGAAACATTAAACCAAGTGATTGATGACTTGCAGAACGCTTACGACAAACTGCCTACAGATAGATGGCGTGGTACAGGTACATGGACTAAATACACAGCAGCACACTTCCTGGCAAAAGCTTTGCTGTACCGTCAGTCTGAACGTTGCAGCGACTGGAACTCAAGTTATCCTGCTGATGCTGATTTGAAAAAAGCGATTACATTATGTGATGAAGTCATCTCAAAATGTCCGTTAGAAAGTGATTATAATAACCTTTACGCCAAATGGACTGGTATAGACTGCAAAGCCGAAGAATCTAATGAAATATTAATGTCATGCCAACACACTTCTTCGGCAACCGGACGTTTCGGAAACCGTACTTATAATTACTTCAACCCACAATTCTCCAACTTCTCCGGTGGTTGGACACAACGTGGTCAATATATCGGTGGTATGGACTTCCAACGTTGCCGCCCTACAGAATACGCTTATGCTATCTTCGACAATGTGAATGACTCACGTATGTGGAAAACATTCAAAACTGTCTACGGATTGAATAATATTGCATCGAAAGCAGATGATGTAGTGGCTACAAACGGTATTACAGCCGATCAGGTTCCAACACTAGGCGACCAAGGCATCATCTTTATTCTTAATAAAAAAAGTGACAACCGTTTTAAAGACGCCACAAACTCCGATTATGGAACAGTAGGTCGTGGTGGTATAGCCCACTCCTTTGTAAACCCCGAAACAAATAAATGGGTGCCGAATGTATTCCCTATATATGCCGGTGGTCAATATGTATTGAACACCTATGGTGTTAGCGGAAATCCAGCACAGTCCAATGTATTCTGTGGTATCAATAAGACTGACGACGGATCGCGTACAGCAGAGAAAGGTGACGCACATCGTGATGTCATTATGGCCCGTACAGGCGAAACTTATCTGATAAAAGCGGAAGCTCAAGTACGTTCCGGTAACTTCCAGGATGCTATCTCTACCATCAACCAGCTCCGTGCACGTGCCGAATGGAAAAATGGTGAAGACCGCGAATACTACACCGATGGTTCTATGGCTTTCTTGAAAAGCGCAGGCGGTGACGAAGATAATTCAACCGCACTAAGCACTTTAGGCAAATGCAAAGATGCCAATGGTACCAAGATCAATAACACAGAGGCATTCAAGGCTTCTTTCCTTCAAAAGAACACTTACTATCTTTCAACTGGTATAGAACGCACAACAGATGCTTCCAGTCTGCAAATTTCAAGTTATTCATCATTACCAGCCGAGGATGAAGCTATTCTATCAGCTATGGGCGTAAATGGGGACAAAGACCGTTTGATCAATTTCATTTTAAACGAACGTACCCGTGAATGCTTAGGTGAATGGAACCGATGGGAAGAATTGAGCCGTACCAAGACTTTGGTTCAACGTGCTAAATTATTCAATCCGGAAGCAGCTGCCAATATAGCAGACAAACATTTGCTTCGTCCTATTCCACAAACATTCTTAGACCAACTTCAACATGAAGACGGTACGAATTTAAGTGATGAAGAAAAAGCCGCAATGCAAAATCCTGGCTATTAACAGACTAGATTTTTGCAGTCAATAATTAATAAAGGGGAGTGCCGAATTCAGCACTCCCCTATTTTCCACACCATAAATACTTATTTTATAATGAAAAAATCGGTCGGTTTATATGCTTCACTACACTATTCTTGTTAATAGCGGGATGCAAACAACAAAAAACTATACGCTATGAACTTGTAGATGGCAATCCACAAATAGATTACATAGATTTCCTGAACGACACGCTATGCCGATTTATCGCACCAGGACCATTGGTTCTAACAAGCCACTACACAAAAAAAGGAGATATTTATATAATACAAATCAACGATATAGTAAGCGCACGGCTATATAAAACAGAAGAAGGAAAGCTACGAGGTGAGGCTCCTTTTTTTGAAGGAATATGGATTATAAAAGAAAAGTGATATCAACAAGTTCTGTACAGTTCATTTACTCATTTCTTTTCATATAAAGAATCTATCTGTCAGTCCCCCCCAATCAATAACTAAAATCCAATACAAATCCAACACGACGAATAAAGATTGTTATCCGTATATGAAAAAGAACAGAAAGAAGATGAACAATATTCCATGTAAATGAATAAAATTCCATAGGTAAGACACCTTCTTCGTCTATATTTGCATAAATCAAAAATCAAAGATACTATGGAACTATTACCAGCAATCAGAAAAAGCATAATTGCATTCGCTCTGTTACCCGCACTTCTATATGCAGGTATCCCTCCCACCCTACAAAGCGATGCCTCACAAAGAATGACCAAAGATATCATGGACCGCGCTTACATCACCCCCAAACGTATTGTTACCAAATATGCAGGATGTAAGAATAATCTAATAAAAAACGAACACTATTTGTTAGAGCGTGGAAACGGCCAATCGGAAATGAACAGAAAAAAATGTTGCATAATGACCTCTACTGAAACAGAGAAGGCATCCTTATTACTGGATTTCGGCAGTGAACTGCATGGAGGATTAAAGCTCGTCATGGGCAGTTCCAACCGTAGGGAGCCTTCTTTGGTAAGAATACGTTTCGGAGAATCTGTTGGAGAAGCCAACAGTACCACTTCAAATTCCGAATGGAAAGTGGGATTTTCAACAGACGATCATGCCAAACGTGATATCATCATGGAAATTCCCCGTGACGGCATGATTGAAATAGGTAATACCGGTTTCCGCTTTGTCCGCCTCGACTTGCTGCAAAACAACGCCACTATCTCTTTAAAAGAAATTTCAGCTATCCTGCGCTACCGTGATATTCCTTATCTGGGATCTTTTGAATGCAACGACCAACGTTTAAACAAAATATGGATTACCGGAGCCTATACTGTCCACTTGAATATGCAGGAGTTTTTATGGGATGGCATCAAACGTGACCGGGTAGTCTGGCTGGGCGATATGCATCCTGAATTAATGGCTGTCAGCCGTGTTTTCGGATACAATGAGGTAATTCCCAACAGTCTGGACCTGGCCTGCAAACAATTTCCGTTACCCAATTGGATGAATGGCATGAGTGCATACAGCCTATGGTATCTGATCAACCAATATGAATGGTATCACCAGACTGGTGATATTGATTTTTTAAAGAAACATTCCGACTATATCAGCGGATTAATCCATCTGATAAATGAGAAAGTGGATGATGCGGGAAATGAAACGTTAGCACCTGCCCGCTTTTTGGACTGGCCATCCAGCGGAAATAAAGCCGGAGTTGAGGCAGGCTATCGCGCACTGATCGTATGGGCTATGCAAGATGCACATCAATTGTCTTTAAAACTTGGTAACACTTCTGATGCTCAATTATGTCTGGACATTATCAACCGGATGAAAAAAAAGATATTACCTCACAACAATCTGAAACAGGCAGCTTCATTAATGGCCATCGCTGGATTGATGGATCCCCAACAGGCTTGCGATGAAGTTGTCTCTGTAGGTGGTGGAAAAGGTTTTTCCACTTTTTACGGGTATTATATGCTGGAAACATTAGCCAAAGCAGGTGAGTATGAGAAAGCAATAGATATCATTAACACTTTCTGGGGGGCCATGCTGGATTTGGGAGCAACCACGTTTTGGGAAGATTTCAATCTGGACTGGATTCCTAATGCCGCTCCTATAGACGAACCTGTTCCAGCCGGAAAAAAAGACATACATGGCGATTTCGGCGCCTATTGCTATCCCGGATTCCGTCACAGCCTTTGCCACGGGTGGTCCTCAGGACCTACCACATGGTTGTCAGATCATGTATTAGGTATAAAAATCGTGAACGTGGAACGCAAGCAGATCAGTATTGAGCCACACCTAGGTAAATTAGAATGGGCTAAAGGCACTTATCCCACCCCTTGGGGCGTGATAGAAGTCAGCCACGAGAAGAAAGCCGATGGTAAAATCGCAACCAAAGTGAAACTTCCGAAAGGTGTAAAACAAATTTAATTATAAGAAATCGTTATCAAACTTCTATAAAAACTGGATCTTATGAAAAACATAATGATATGGATTATGCTCCTCTTGAGTATAACTTATACTGACGCCCAAAATGGGAAGTCTCCTAGAAAAGACTATGCCAAATTAGCTAATTATGATGAAAGTAAGGTTCCGCAATATACCTTACCTTCCGTATTAATGTGTCACGACGGAGAAATGGTTCAGACCAAGGAACAATGGGAGCAAAAACGCCGCCCCGAAATTTTAAACCTGTTCACGACTTACATGTTTGGCAAAGCACCTGTATTAAAACACAAACTGCCTTGTACAGTCAGTCGGATCAATGAAAAAGCTCTGAACGGATGTGCCACCCGGAAAGAAATAACCATCCAATTAACAGACGATCCACAGGGTCCCCACATTGACTTGCAACTGTATCTTCCTAATCATGTATCAGGAAAAATTCCGGTTTTTCTAGGTATCAGCTTCATGCCCAATTACACGATATATGATGATCCCGATTTATCTGTCCCCGAAATAACAGATGAAAAAATGAAGAAAAGATCTTTCAGGGGATCAATGGACAAATCCTGGCAGCTTGATAAAATTTTGGAACACGGATATGGTCTGGCCACTTTCTGTTATAATGATGTGGATCCCGATTTTGACGATGACTTCCAAAATGGTGTGCATCCTTATTATTATGAGAAAGGGCAGAATTTCCCAGATCCGGATCAATGGGGTTCCATTGCAGCTTGGGCATGGGGCATGAGCCGTGCCATGGATTATCTGGAAACAGACAAAAAAGTGGATGCCAAAAAAATCGCCGTGATAGGTCATTCTCGTCTTGGCAAAACCGCTGTCTGGGCCGGAGCCTCCGATCCGCGTTTTGCTTTAGTCATATCCGGGAATTCAGGATGTTGTGGAGTTGCCATCTCACGTCGTTGTTTTGGTGAGACTGTAGAAGCCATGAATGTACGTTTTCCTCATTGGTTCTGCGGTAATTATAAACAATTTAACGACCGGGAAAAATACTTGCCTTTCGACCAGCACGAACTCGTTGCCCTGATTGCTCCAAGACCTATATATATCGCCAGTGCAGAAGAAGACAACTGGTCCGACCAAAAAGGTGAATTTCTAGGAGGTAAAGGAGCTGAACCTGTATATGCCCTCTATGGCTTAAACGGAATAGGTTGTGAAGAAATGCCTCCTGTGGATACACCTTACATGAATGGCTCTATCGCATACCACAATCGCAAAGGGCCTCACGCTATTCTTCCATACGATTGGGAACAATTTCTTCGTTTTGCTGACAAATATTTTAAAAACAAATAATTAATATATAAATCAATGATGAAAAACAAGAACCTACTTATAGGATTATGCTCGGTACTGCTGTTGCTTAGCATATCAATAAACATGACAGCTCAGGACTCGCGTGAACGTACATATTATTATGAAATACTAGAACCACGCCATGAGCCCAAACCGAAAATCAAAGGTTTTGCAACAGAAAGAGTAAAAGAGAACTTAGACAGAGGGTTAACGGCCACCCCATCTGTAGACGGGAAAGGTATCTACCTCAGTTGGAGGCTATGGGAACAAGATAAAACAGACACTCCCTTCCACCTCTACCGTTCTGCAAACGGCAAGACACAGCGCCTATCAAAAAATCCAATTAAAAACACCTGTGACTTTGTTGACCAAACTCCCGTTGCCGGAAAAGCAACCTATTGGATCTGTGCATTAGATAAAAAGAAAAAAGTGATTAACACATCTTCCAAATTGGATGTGGACTGTTCTTTATTGAAAAACTATCAATCCATTAAATTGAACCGTAATATAAAAGCAGGCAAAATAGCCGTTGCTGATTTGAACGGGGATGGTATTTACGATTATATCATTCGTACCCCAGAAAAAAATGTGGATCCCGGAATGCCCGGTACTCTGGATGGTTCAACTTACCAAATTGAGGCTTATTTAAGTGACGGCACTTTTTTATGGTCTAAAGATTTAGGACAAGGTATTGAGCCCGGTGTTTGGTACTCCCCTTTCATCGCATACGACTTCAATGGAGATGGCAAAGCAGAAATTGCCTTAAAAACAGCTCCGGAAACGACCAAACGAAATGAAAAAGGACGGGTAGACTCCGGTGAAGAATATCTAAGTGTATGGGATGGAATGACCGGAAAAGAAATTGCCCGCGTGGACTGGCCTGAACGGAATGACAGGTATGGAAATCTGGTCCGGCAAAACCGTAACCAAATAGGAATGGCCTATCTGGACGGCAAGACTCCTTATATATTGGCATGTCGTGGCACTTACAAACTGATGACTGTAGATGCATGGCAACTGAAAGATAACAAACTGGAACGTGCATGGCGATGGGACGGTGATGAAGAAAATCCCGTAGTAAGAAGCATGGGTTCCCATAATATGGTATGTGGTGATGTGGATGGAGATGGAAAAGATGAAATTCTATTAGGCTCATGCATGCTTGATGATAACGGGACTTTACTATGGTCTACCGGATTAGGACACCCTGATAAAATCTATCTGACTGATATCGACCCGGATCGTCCGGGTATGGAAGTGTTCCTTTGTCTGGAACCTTGGCACGAGAACGGACGTGGCGTTTGTGTTGTGGATGCCAGAACAGGACAACCGGTATGGAATATCGGTCATAAGACATTCCATGTAGGCGATGGGATGGTTGCTGATTTTGATCCGGTCCATAAAGGTCTGGAATGTTTTGCCAGCGAAGACCGTAAAGGAGGCAGCACAGACAAATATCTACTTTCGGCTGACGGTAAACCCTTAGGTAAAAATGAGGAAGTGCCCTCCTGCCGTAATTGGGCCTGGTGGGACGGTGACTTATTGCGTGAAACATTTAAAGGAGATGATAACCGATGGGGGGCAAGTTCCTCTTCAAACGGTCGTTCACTAAGTATTGTAAAATGGAAAGGAGAAACACTAACACAAGATATTGAAGGTGATATCTTAATGATTGCAGATTTATATGGAGACTGGCGTGAAGAAATAATAACCGCATTACCCGGTGAAATACGTATCTACACAACCAATCTTCCGGCAAAAGACCGTCGTACCACATTGATGCAGGACGGAATATATAGAAGCTATGTAGCTCATCGTTCCATGGGATACCCACAAGCTCCTGTCCCCTCCTATTATTTAGGAGAATAATATTAAGATTAGCATGAAGGATTCCTCTAAAAACTGTAACGGATATCCTTTTGTTGTAGGGGCGCTTTGATGCGCCCTTATGCATATAAAACTCAACTCTAATCATAAACATCATGCAAAAGATACTATTATTTATTGCTTCCCTTTTTTATTTCAACTTCTTATTTTCAAAAAATGAAATAAAATCCTGGCAAGGCATTCATGAAACACCCCTTTCCCGTCTAGAACAACAATTTGCAGAACCTCCTGTGGAATTTGCCAACCATGTAATATGGGGTTGGGAAGGGAAAATGGATAAAAAGACTATTTGCAATGACTTGGATTCTATCAAAAAGAAAGGATTCCGTGCCGTAATATTTGAAGCAGGTTACAAACTACCTTTCAAATATCTTTCCGAAGAATGGTTTAAAGCAATTCGCACCGGAGTAGTTGAAGCCAAAAAACGAGACATGAAAGTCTGGATTATTGATGAAGGAAAATATCCCAGCGGATTTGCAGGAGGAAAATTCTCACAGGAACGTCCCGATTTGAGAATGCAAGCTCTTGTGATAGGTGATACCATACAGATAAAACGGGGAGAAGTAATGACAAACCATAAAATAGCACCGGAAATCATCAGTGCGGTAGCCGTCAGTACATCCGGCGCTCCTAACAGAACTGTAGAAATTAATAATGGAAAAATAAGTTTCAACGCCGGGCTGGATGACTGGAAGATCCTATTAGTCAAAAGCGACTTTCGGACGGCTGTAACCCGAGCCGTTAATAATCCCAATGGCGGTAAAGATGCCACTAATTCTCTGTGTGATTATCTGAACCCTGTTGCCGTACAACAATTCATTGATTGGACACACAAACAGTATAAAAAATATCTTGGTAAAGAGCTGGGTACCACCGTACTTGGTTTCCGGGGAGATGAACCCGATTATGCACATTTACCTTGGACTCCTTCCATTGTCCAAACATTCAAAGATACAAAAGGGTACGATCCGACTCCCTATCTAGCCTCCTTTTTTACCGCTTCGCCTACCATACAGGAACAAAGAGTAAAAGCCGATTATTGGGATGTCTGGTCCAGCTTGTTTGCCACCCACTTTTTCAAATTACAAGCCGATTGGTGTGCAGCCAATGGAGTAGCCCATATTACCCATCTTAACAAAGAACATGAAATGCCCGCATGTGTAAAAGCTGAAGGAGACTATTTTCGAGCCTTAAGTAAAGTTCAAATACCCGGAGTAGATGCAATCTGGAACCAAATATGGCCCAGTACCCTTAATGATTTCCCCAAACTAGCCTCATCTGTAGCTCATGTTTATGGAAAACCTAGAGCATTCAGCGAAAGTTTTGCAGCTTACCACATCTCTCCTACCATTCCCCAAGCCAAATTTGTTGTAGATCATCAGATTGCCCGAGGGATTAACTTCTTTGAATTCATGTTCTGGCTGGCAGGATCCAAACATCGCAATTGGATGAGTGATCCTGGTATGAAAGGCCTGAATGAATATACAAATCGCACTACTTACCTGATGAGCCAAGGGAAGCCGGGAGCACGGATTGCCATGTATTACCCCACATCTACTATGTGGCTGGGTAACAATGAAGTTTATAAGGATATCGTCACTCTTACCCAACAGCTGTTAACTCATCAACGAGATTTTGACTACATAAACGATGATGCTTTTACGGAAGCACTGACCATAGGTCCCGGCTATCTGGAAAATAAAAGCAGCCAAAGATATGAAACATTGATTATCCCATCATCAGATGTTATTTCCGTATCTGCCTGGAAAGTAATAGAAACATTTTCCTCACGTGGAGGAAAAGTCCTGTTTTGGGGAAAGAAGCCCACTTCTTTCATTGACAAAAATTTCACTGCTCCTGGTTCCCTATCAGATTTAACCAACAGCAGGATTGAGCCATCCACCAGATGGACAGCACATGTAAGCTCTTCCCTTCCGGAACCAGAAATGAAAATCATTTCACCTGACAATGATTCTATCCGCTACACACGCAGAGTAATGCCCGATGGCGACCTCTACTTCATATTCAATGAAGGGAATAAAGCTACAGAATTTACAGCAGACTTTGATAAAGTAGGAGTTGTAAAAGAATGGAATGCAACAGATGGCACACTCCAACCGATAAATGCAACAATTGTCAATAATCGCACCCGTCTGACCATTAAACTGGAAGCATGGGAAAGCAAGCTCATATCTATCGGAAAAAATAACAGAGAATATAACATTAAAGAATATGGCGTAAAAGGAAATGGCTATTCGGAAACAGCCACTTTACAACGTATCATTAATGAAGCAGCTCACAATGGAGGCGGAACGATAGTTATTCCTGCCGGGGAGTATCTAAGCGGCGCTCTATTCTTCCCACGTGGTGTAGATTTACGTATAGAAAAAAACGCCAAACTAATCAGCACTGTCGACCCCAATGAATTTCCTGTCATCCCTACCCGTTTTGAAGGCATAGAAAAAAGGTGGCGATGTGCTTTCTTGAATTTCGACCATTCAGACGGAGTTAAAGTTTATGGTGAAGGAGTTATTGATGGTAAAGGAGTAGAATGGAAAAAAATTCCATTCGGAAACTCCGGACGCCCCAGACTGGTATGTTTCACAGATTGCCCGGGAGGTAAGATTTCCGGTTTAAAAATGATAAATCAGGCCTCATGGTGTCTTCATGTACTTTACACAAACGGATTCACTATAGATGGAATCGATATCCGTGCATTGGAATATATACCCAGTTCCGATGGCATAGATATCGATTCGTCCAATGATATATTGATTACTTCCACCCGCATTGAGGCACATGATGATTGTATCTCCATCAAATCCGGACGAGACGAGGACGGACGCAGAGTAGGACGTCCCAGTGAAAACATTCTGATAGAGAACTGTCATTTCGCATACGGTCATGGTGGAGTGGCTATGGGCAGTGAAATATCAGGCGACATACGCAATGTGACCATACGTTCCTGCCTGATGGATAACGAAAACTGGAGTCCCTTACGTTTTAAAAGCCAGCCCAGCCGTGGCGGAACTGTGGAAAATATCACTTTTGAAGATATTATCATCAAAGGAGCACGCAGTATCTTTGATATCAATATGGAATGGCGTATGGTTCCTCCGCTTCTACCTGCACATTATCCACTGACCTGTTTGCGCAATATCCATTTCAAGAATATAAATGGAGAAGCACAATCAGCAGGAACCATGTATGGTTTTAAAGAGGCTCCATTCGGAAATGATACATTCTTTTTTGAGAATTGCCATATCAAAGCTCAAAAAGGATTAAGTATCTCAAATGTGGCCAATGTTAATTTTAAAGGTTTGGAACTAGAGATAAAAGAAGGGGAAAAGATTTATGAACGATCTGCAAATAAAGACAAATAGCCCAATAAGAACACCGATAAATAAAAAACACACTCGAAATGCGTACACATGCATAATATTCAAGGAAGATGTACACATTTCCATTGTAGAAAATCCCAGACCATCCTATTTTTGCGCTACCATTAAAACACTAAAACAACATGATGAAGAAAAAATTAATACTATCATTCTTTTTTGTCGCATTAGGTTTTGGAGTTGTAAAAGCACAAGACTTGCCGGACAAAAAAGAAACGTTGAAGACTGTTATAAAAGTCAATAATTACTTCATGAAGAAGTATGCCGATTATCGTACTCCTTCTTTTGTAAAAAATGTAACGCGTCCTAGTAATATCTGGACACGCGGAGTATATTATGAAGGATTAATGGCTCTTTACTCCGTTTATCCACGCGATGAATATTATAAATATGCTGTCGATTGGTCAAATTACCACGAATGGGGATTTCGCAACGGTACCACCACTCGCAATGCTGATGATTACTGTGCCAGCCAGACTTACATTGATTTATATAACATTTGTCCCGATCCGGAAAGAATCCGTAAGGTCAAAGCTAATATAGATATGCTGGTTAACACTCCTCAAGTAAATGATTGGTGGTGGATTGACGCCATCCAGATGGGAATGCCTGTATTTGCCAAACTTGGAAAATTGACCGGAGAACAAAAATATTTCGACAAGATGTGGGATATGTATGAATATACCCGTAACAAACATGGCGAGAATGGCATGTACAACCAAAAAGAAGGTCTGTGGTGGAGGGACCAAGACTTTGATCCCCCCTACAAAGAACCTAACGGTAAGAATTGCTATTGGAGTCGTGGCAATGGATGGGTATATGCAGCACTGGTACGTGTACTGGATGAAATTCCTACTAATGAAAAACATCGTGCCGACTATATCAATGATTTCCTGACCATGAGTAAAGCTATCAAAAATTGCCAACGCACAGATGGTTTTTGGAATGTAAGTATGCATGACGAATCAAACTTCGGAGGTAAAGAAACCAGTGGCACCGCTTTATTTGTATATGGCATGGCATGGGGGGTACGTAACGGACTGTTGGACAGAAAAGAATACCTGCCAGTCTTGTTGGAAGCATGGAATGCTATGGTGAAAGATGCCGTTCACCCTAACGGCTTCCTAGGACTTGTACAAGGAACCGGAAAAGAACCGAAAGACAGTCAACCTGTCACATACGACAAAGTACCCGATTTTGAAGATTTTGGAGTAGGATGTTTCCTGCTTGCCGGAAGTGAAGTTTACAAATTAAATTAATAATATGATTGGTTAGTGAATCGATTTTTCATAGACTATGATTTAAAGGTTAGATTTAGGTTAAGTAAAAAGGAGCGACTGTGAAGTCGCTCCTTTTTGTTCTATCAATCATACGTTTTCAATCAGTAATAGAAAATACCAATACTCCTGCTGTAGGAATTACCGGCTCTCCTATCAACACTTTGGCTCCCGAGGGAAGTACGAATTTATAAGGTTTATCTGTATAATTCAATACAATCCCCATACCATTGCGGTACTCTAAAGTAACACCATATGGTAAATCCATCACAGGAATATTCAATTGCGCATATAGTTTCTTCAAAATATCTTTCTCCAATAATCCGTCCGTACTATCCACTCCCACGTAAGTAACAGTACCTTTTCCCAACTTATGAGTAGTGACTGCCGGTTTTCCTTCATAAAATTCCTGTGTATAAGTAGCCCATACTTGTGAATCCTTACCCGGTTTCAATATCTCCCCCCAAGTATTCCATGTATATTCTTTTCCATCCATCCGTAATTTGCCAGGTTCTTCAGGAAGTAATAAATCATAAAACTCCATTTCATTACCGGTCAGTCCATTAATCATGGAACCAAAAGGAGCTTCGGGTAAACGTCCATGGCGATCTTTTTGGGCTGTACGGCAAGTTAAGACCAAATTACCACCCTTCTTTACATAATCAGTCCATCTATCTACCAATGCCTTGTCAGCCAATTGATAAGCCGGAGCTATGACCACAGGATAAGAGGAAAACTCCTTGCTTTCATTGATAAAATCTACAGGCGCACCAAAAGATTTCAACGTGCGATAATATTTCTCAATATGCCCCAATGTATTCCATGTACGATTTTGCTTCTGGCGCTCAATGCTCCATGAATTTTCATGATTAAAAAGAATGGCAGTACGACGCGCCAAATAATCGGCCGGTTTCACCTCACGAGCAGCAACCTGTCCCCGCAGCTGTCTGATTTCTTTCATGAACTGCTCATATTCACGTCCACCGGGAGTTACCGTTGTTCCGTCTGTACCTACAATGCCATAGTGATATTGTTCCGTGCCATACAGAGGCTGGCGATAACGATAAGTACAGATAAAGTCGCCTCCACCGGCAAATACGCTCCACATCCATAAACGGACAGCTCCGGGCAGCGGTTGAGGATTGATACTCCCCCAATTCACCTGTCCTGGCTGAAGTTCCATTACTCCATAAGTACCTTGTATGGGTCTGAAAAAGTCATTGGCAAAAGCAATACGCAACGGATTTCCTACTCGATATCCGCGGCGACCAATACCTTCATTGTCTCCATACACCATATAGCGAGTATAACTTTGAAAATCAAGTGCAGGGCTGCCACCTATATGTCCTTCCTCATAATTAGGAATATAGTTAGTAGTCACCCATTGGTTCTTTGCATATTTTTTTATCAACAAACATTGTTCATTCAAAAAGTCGTTTGTCTGACTGGCAGCGAAACGGCGGTAATCCAAAATCTGATGATGATTCATAAACATCTGGGCAGTTTTAGGAAGAGTTATTTCATCAAAAGAAGAATAAACCTCACTCCAAAAAGCCGTTCCCCAGGCATCATTCAATGCTTTAATGTCATGATGATATTTTTCACGCAAAAAATCCCGGAAAGCCAGTTCGGCTTTCGGATTATAATCAAATTGTACGGCCGGCTCATTATCGAGCTGCCAGCCGATTATTCTGGAATCATTTCCATAATGCTGAGCTAACTTCTCTATCATTTTATAAGCCAGTTCTCTATAAACGGGAGAAGCAAAAGAAGCATGTTGACGTGCTCCGTGATCAAGCACGGTACCATTTTCATTTTTAATCAAAATTTCAGGGTATTTACGGCTCAGCCATACCGGTGGAGTTGCCGTAGAAGTACACATAATGACTTTCAAATCATATTTGGCAGCCAAAGCCACCGCTTTATCCAACCAGGAAAAATCATATTTTCCCTCTTCCGGTTCCAATTGCGCCCAAGCAAATTCCGCGAAATGAGTGAATTCAAAACCCAAATCGTGCATCTGTTTAAAATCTCTCTCCCATTGACTCTCATCCCAATGCTCAGGATAATAATAAGCACCGGTCAAGGTCAAATCCTTGTCTTTAAACCAAGGCTGTTGTGCAAAAAGTCCTCCGGCCAAAGAACAAGCCAAAAGAACGGTCACAAATCGTTTTTTCATGATAAAATAGTAATTTAATAGATTTTCCATTCCCATAATCCGGCTGCACCTTTATCTATGTGCAAACGCAAATAACGTACTTTATCTCCCACCGTTGCCACATGAGGTGAACATGCCTTCACCTCTTTTACTTCGACACAAGGTTGCCAATTAGTGCCATCATTGGATTTTTCGAGATGCCAGGCATGACCTTCAGCAGGGTGTACAAAGGCAAATTGACACTCCGTTACTTGCATGGCTTCACCCAAATCCACCATCAGCCAAGGATGATCATCATTTGTTTCTGCCATCCAGCGTGTTCCATTAGACTGGTCGCCTGCATTTCCAGGGTGATATATATGTGTGCGTTCCACCTTGACAAGCGAAGTTTTATCAGCCAAAGGACAATTAGGCTGAGTTTCTATTTCAACCTTAGAAGTACGGGGAGAACGTACGCTGGATGCACTGAAAGAAGCTTTCAGCGCCTTATTTTCGCGCTGTTCCTGGCTGACAGCCAAGTAACCAACTCCCTTTTCATCAGGAACAAGTGTCTTTATAGTGCCATCCTCATTAAATTCCATCCGATTAGCATATACTTGGCGGGTAGTTCCTCCGTCACCGTACTCCAAATATACGAAAATATAATCGTCTGTTTCTTCATTATAAAATACATTTCCATGTCCCGGCCCCCAAACATTATTGGCAATGGATGAAAAAAGAAAAATATCATTGCCTTCGGGCTTTTCAAAGCCCGACAAAGGGGACTGCCGGCTCATCATGTAAGCATTTACATAATTCTGATTCCCTCTCAAAGTATAAATGTAATAATAAATACCTTTACGTTTAAACATAACCGGCCCTTCCGAATACCCTTGACGAGCTGTACTCATCACAATAGTATCACCGGTTAAATGCTGCCAATCGTCAGTCATACGGGCAGCCATCCGGTGGCGCCAGAATAAATAAGCAGTTCCATCATCATCCACAAAAGGTTCCCCATCTATATCCGGAGCAATACAAGATTGATCAAACCCATCCAAAGAATGAGAAGATATAGAATTACGTCCGGCAAAAAGGAAAGGACCTTCGGGACGGTCGGACTTCAGCACATAGGTACGTGCATTCTCATCCGGTTTTACAAAAGTGGTATAAAGATAATATTCACCATTCTTCTCCACTACTCTACCGGGTGCCCAATAACGAAAATATCCCGTCTTTTTCTCTCCTTTAGCATTGACATATTCATGTCCTTTATGCCAATCGAATCCCACAATATGTGACCCGTCAAAACTCCAGTTTACAAAATCTTTAGATTTCCATACCACAGGAGTACCTGCTTGTGACAACCCTTTATCAATATCAGTAGTACCATAAAGATAATAAGTATCACCAAATTTGGATAAAGAAGGATCAGCAATATTATCCGGAACAAGAGGATTAAAGTTATGGATACGAAGCAATTTATCAAGTACAGCCTTCTCTACGGTAAAAGCGGTTCCGTGACGGATTCCTTTTGGAAAAGATACACGATCAGACACATCTTCCCACGTCTTTCCATGATCACGACTGCAAACTGCTCCATATTGATGATTACGGTATTTATCAAAATAGACATAAAGAACATCATCTACAAAAAGTGGCGCAGGTCCCTCGCACCAATAATCTCCTGTAATAGAAGGAGAAACAGTAGTAGGAAATCCATCCTCTATTCGTGTTGTCCGTGTTATTCTCAAATTCTTCTCTGCCGGCAACGAGTTTTCATTCTTCACCACCATAATCAAGTCTTTCATCACCGGATCGCGTACAATAGCTGCATCAATCACACTAAAATCAGGATTAAAGAACAGTTTGGTTTCAGAAAATGTATTAAAATCCTTCGTCGTAACATAGTAAATACGATGGTTCAACCCTTTCTCACTCTCAATGACCGGCACTTCCTTGTGACGTCCGGGAATGGTCGTTGCCCAAAAAATATAATAAGTTTGCGAAGGTTCATCATAAAACAATTCAGGTGCCCAGCAATTATGTGCAGCAGGCTCATGCATCATTACCGGAATAGAACGCTGCTCACTCCAATGGATTAAATCGGGAGAAGAAGCGTAACCTATAATCCGGTCTGTCCAACTGGAAGTCCACACCATGTGAAAGGTTCCGTCCGGCGCCTGACAAATACTAGGGTCACGCATCAGACGGTTCTTCCCGACCGTGGGTATCAAGAATGATTTTCCATGATTCAGGGGAGTCCATGTCAGCCCATCCAAACTATAAGCCAAATGAAGACCGTCCCGACTGTCATTAATGAAATAAGAGAACAAATAAGCCGTATCACCGGCAAATAATCCGGAAACTGCCCCTAACAAGCAGAGCAAACTGAATAATCGTTTTTTCATGTATACAATGATTTAATTGTGAGCATACAAAGATAAAAAGAGATTTGGACTTTTTTCTGCACATACAAGGCATATCCATGTAAAATCGTACAAATATATCGCACATTACCCTTATTTTATACGAATTTCCATCTATATGTACTTCTTTCTATTTACATGCAAATGAAAAGACCTTAATTTAGCAACATCAAATTCAAAGTAAAAAGATACTATGAAAAAAACGTTATTGACAATCTGCCTAACATGGATGTGCTTCTCGTTAAGTGCACAAAAAATTATTGACTTATCCGGAAAATGGTCATTCAGTATAGACCGTCAGGATAATGGAGAAAAAGAAAAATGGTTCAGCCACACATTGAATGACTGCATCAACCTGCCCGGCTCCATGCCCGAGAAACTGAAAGGTGATGAGGTCACCGCAAAGACCCAATGGACAGGCAGTCTCTATGACAGTTCTTACTATTATAATCCATACATGGAAAAATACCGTAAAGAAGGTAATATTAAATTTCCATTCTTTCTGACTCCTGACAAACATTATGTAGGAGCTGCTTGGTATCAGAAAGAGGTGAATATACCTGCCGACTGGAAAGGTGAACGTATTTTGTTGTTTCTGGAACGTCCCCATATAGAAACAACCGTATGGGTGAACGGGCAAAAGACAGGAATGCAGAATAGTCTTTGCGTTCCCCATCAATATGATATAACCCGTTATGTCCGTCCCGGAAAATGTACTATCACCATCCGAGTGGATAATCGTATCAAAGAAATCAATGTTGGACCGGATTCACACAGCATAACCGACCAAACTCAAGGAAACTGGAACGGTATTGTAGGACGCATCTGTCTGCAAACGACTCCGAAAACATATTTCGATGATATTCAAATATATCCGGAACCGGAACAAAAACTGGCACGTGTCAAAGTCGTCATCAAAGGTGCAGGCATTACAAAAATAAAATTATCAGCGGAGAGTTTCAATACGGATAAAAAGCATATAGTTCCCGCCATACAACAAGAAATCAAACTTAACAAAGGAGTAACGGAAACAGAAATGGTATTACCTATGGGGAATGATATGCTGCTATGGGATGAATTTCATCCGGCCCTGTACAAACTGAAAGCAGAAGTCACCAATGGGAAAAAAACTGAGATAAAAGAAATACAATTCGGTATGCGCCGATTTGAAATCAAAGGTAAATGGTTTTATGTAAACGGGCGTAAAACTCAGCTTCGCGGAACAGTTGAGAACTGTGACTTCCCGTTGACCGGTTACGCCCCGATGGATGTAGAAAGTTGGGAACGAGTATTCCGTATCTGTCGCAGTTATGGACTGAATCACATGCGTTTCCATTCATTCTGTCCTCCCGAAGCCGCTTTTATAGCTGCCGACCGGGTAGGATTCTATCTGCAACCCGAAGGTCCGAGCTGGCCCAATCATGGTCCTAAATTAGGTTTGGGACAACCTATTGACACCTATTTGATGAACGAAACCATCGCATTAACCAAAGAATATGGCAACTATGCCTCTTATTGCATGTTGGCATGCGGAAACGAACCTAGCGGACGCTGGGTAGAATGGGTGACCAAGTTCGTAGAATATTGGGAAAAGAAGGATCCCAGACATGTATATACCGGAGCATCGGTAGGCAACGGATGGCAATGGCAACCCCGCAACCAATATCATGTAAAGGCAGGGGCACGTGGCCTGACCTGGTCTAGAAGACAGCCATCCACCCAAGACGATTATCGTTTCCAGAATCATCTTGACACAGTGAAACAACCTTATGTATCCCATGAAACAGGTCAATGGTGTGCTTTCCCTAATTTCAATGAAATACGTAAATATACAGGTGTTAATAAAGCTAAGAACTTCGAAATTTTCAAAGACATTCTGGCTGATAACCACATGAGCGACCAAGCCCATCTATTTATGATGGCCAGCGGAAAGTTGCAAGCCCTTTGTTATAAATATGAAATAGAAAAGACACTCCGCACGCCTGATTATGCAGGTTTCCAATTATTGGCACTGAACGATTATTCGGGTCAGGGAACTGCACTAGTAGGTGTTCTTGATGTTTTCTTTGAAGAAAAAGGATATATCAACTCTGCAGAATGGAGACGTTTTTGCTCACCTACTGTTCCACTGATGCGTACAGATAAATTTGTATATAATAACAATGAGATTTTAAAGGCGGATATTGAAGTTGCTCATTTTGGTGCCAAGACATTAAAACAAGCAGAAATTGTATATACGTTAAAAGACGAATATGGCAAAGTATATGCGCAAGGCACATTGGCAACACAAGACATCCCTATCGGAAATTTAAATCACACTGGTAGCCTTGAGTTTCCGCTTACTGATATCCAAGAGGCTAAAAAGCTGAATCTGGAAATACGCATTACAGGAACAGAAGCTGTAAATGACTGGAATTTCTGGGTTTATCCCGCTCAAGTGACAATAGCCGAAGGAAAAGTATACACTACCGATACCTTGGATTCGAAAGCCTTGGAAATTCTTCAGCATGGTGGAAATGTGCTTATTACAGCTGCGGGCAAAGTGAGTTATGGTAAAGAAGTGGTTCAGCAATTCACTCCTGTATTCTGGAACACCTCCTGGTTCAAAATGCGTCCTCCTCATACCACAGGTATCTTAGTGAACCCCAAACACCCGTTATTCCGTCAGTTTCCGACAGAATATCACAGCAATCTGCAATGGTGGGAACTGCTGAATCATGCTCAAGTGATGCAATTCACCCACTTTCCACCCGCTTTCCAACCTACGGTTCAAAGCATTGACACTTGGTTCATAAGCCGCAAGATAGGTATGTTATTCGAAGCCAATGTATTAAATGGGAAAGTGCTCATGACAAGCATGGACATTACCTCCCAGCCAGAGAAACGCATTGTAGCTCGTCAGATGCATAAAGCCATTTTGGATTATATGAATTCGGACCAGTTCCGTCCGCAATTTACTGTAACACCTCAACAAATCAGTGAGTTGTTCACAAAAACAGCCGGTGACATAAAATCTTATACCAATGACTCTCCGGATGAACTAAAACCGAAAATCAATTAATAACAATCTATATCAATCATGAAACAGATAGCCCTATTAGCTCTTGGACTTTTAGCGACATTAGGAGTCGAAGCACAAACTTACAAATTCGATTTTACCACAGGTAAAAAAACTAAAGACGGTTATACCAAAATAACTCCCGCCGACAGATACTCGGAGGAAAAGGGATACGGATATGACAGACAGCCCTCTCCGGAAGGTAAAAGTACAGCCCCATTCTTTTTCTCTATTACGGTACCCGATGGCAACTACCACGTCACAGTCGTGATAGGAAACAAACGCGCTGCCGGAGAAACAACAGTGCGAGGAGAATCACGCCGCCTTTTCTTCGAAAATGTGAAGACAAAAAAAGGGGAGTTAAAACCTTGTACATTTGTGATCAACAAGCGCAACACACATATTTCGGAAAAAGAAAATGTACGCATCAAACCGCGTGAACGCCAAAAATTGAACTGGGATGACAAACTAACTTTGGAATTCAACGGGGATGCCCCCCAATTGTCCGAACTGATTATTGAGAAAGTAAATAATGTACCCACAGTATTCCTATGCGGTAACTCTACCGTAGTAGACCAGGACAATGAACCTTGGGCAAGCTGGGGACAAATGATTCCCCGCTTCTTCAATGACAGCATTTGTTTTGCCAATTATGCAGAATCCGGCGAAAGCGCCAATACTTTTATCGGTGCAGGACGACTGAAAAAGGCATTGACACAAATGAAACCCGGAGATTATATTTTTATGGAATTCGGTCATAACGACCAAAAGCAAAAAGGTCCCGGTAAAGGAGCTTATTATTCATTTATGACCAGCTTGAAAACATTCATTGATGAGGCAAGGGCACGAGGAGCTTATCCTGTACTGGTAACCCCGACACAACGCCGCAGTTTCGATGAAAACGGGAAAATCAGAGATACTCACGAAGATTATCCCGAAGCAATGCGTTGGCTAGCTGCCAAAGAAAACGTTCCTTTGATCGATCTCAACGAAATGACCCGTACCCTCTATGAAGCAATGGGAGTGGAACCTTCCAAAAAGGCATTCGTACATTATCCTGCCGGAACCTATCCGGGACAAAACAGGGTATTGGCAGATAATACTCATTTCAATCCTTACGGAGCTTATCAAATCTCCAAATGTATCATTGAAGGGATAAAGAAAGCGGGATTACCTATCTCTAACTATTTGCGCAGCGACTATTCCGGTTACAATCCTGCACATCCGGATGCTTTGGACAGTTTCAAATGGAATGACAGCCCGTTTACAGAAATTGAAAAGCCGGACGGCAATTAATTTAAAAGTAAGAACAAATGAATAACAAAACATTATTATTAACCCTATCATTTACCTTAGGTACCCTCTTTACCAATGCCCAATCCCTCTCCGGATTCCAATGGGGAGAAGGGATGGGAACTCCTGACCTTTCGTGGACTGCCCAAGTAGGAGCCAAAACCTATCCTGAGGGAAAAATATTCCAAGCAGCCGATTACGGATTGAAAAATGACAGTACCCAGTTAAGCACTGCCGCCCTGCAGAAAGCTATTGACGAATGCCACCGTTCCGGAGGAGGAACAGTGGAAGTAGCCCCAGGATACTACCGGATTGGTGCCATCTACCTGAAAAGTAATGTAAACCTCCACCTCAACCAAGGTACGACGCTGATAGCCAGCGAGGATATAGATTTATACCCCGAAATGCGCTCCCGCGTGGCAGGTATCGAAATGGTATGGCCCTCGGCAGTCATCAATATTCTGGATGCAGAAAACGCAGCTATCAGCGGAGCAGGTACGTTGGATTGTCGTGGAAAAATATTTTGGGATAAATATTGGACCATGCGGAAGGATTACGAGAAACGCAAACTGCGGTGGATCGTGGACTACGACTGCAAACGAGTAAGAGGAATGCTCATCTCGAACAGCCGCCATATAACACTAAAAGACTTTACCTTGATGCGTACCGGATTTTGGGGTTGCCAAGTGCTGTATTCCGACCAATGTACCTTGAACGGACTGAAAATCAATAATAACGTAGGGGGGCATGGTCCCAGTACGGATGGTATTGACATTGATTCCAGCACCAATATCCTGATTGAAAACTGTGAAGTAGATTGCAACGATGACAATATCTGCCTGAAAGCCGGACGGGATGCCGACGGCCTGCGTGTAAACCGTCCCACCGAAAATATCATTGTTCGTGGATGCATTGCACGTAAAGGTGCGGGACTTATTACCTGCGGCAGCGAAACTTCAGGCTGCATCCGAAATGTCTTGGGATATAACCTTCAAGCATACGGAACCTCTTCCACCCTCCGTCTGAAATCTGCCATGAACCGCGGTGGAACCGTAGAAAATATCTACATGACCCAAGTGACAGCAGACAATGTCCGCCATGTACTGGCAGCGGACCTTAACTGGAACCCCAGCTATAGTTATTCTACCTTACCGGCTGAATATGAAGGAAAAGAGATTCCCGAACATTGGAAGGTTATGCTGACTCCTGTCACACCTAAAGAAAAAGGGTATCCGCATTTCCGTAATGTATGGCTCAGCGATGTAAAAGCTACTAATGTGCAAACCTTTATCACCGCTGCAGGCTGGAATGAGGAACTGCCTTTGCAGAATTTCCATATTTCCGGCATAAAAGCCAAGGTAAATAAAGCAGGAAGCATTATCTTTACCGAAGACTTCCACTTGGAAGATGTCCGGTTACAAGTAGAAGACGGCAGCCGTGTGGAAGAAAAAAACAATAAGAACGCACAAATCAATATCAGCTATGAAAACAACATGGAATTATAGCCGGTGGCTACTTCCGTTCTTTCTCTGTATGCTGTTGTCTGTCTTTAGCAACAACGCCCAGACCCTTCCCTTCCGCTTATCCAAAGGTGCGGGAACTTTCCGTCTGGGAGTGGTTTGCGGCAATGAAAGTTGCTGGCTGGACCAATGCAGTGTCAAGAAAAAGGGACAGGCTTATACCATTAAAGATAAATTATGGAAAGAAGGTGAAATAAAGCTGATTGTATGTCCATTGACGGATAGTAATGGTTTTATCATGGAGATTTCCGGTGAGCGATTACCCGAAGAGCTCAAACTTTGCTGGGCTTTCGGTGCATGCGACGGTGCAGACGACCCTGCCGTAACAGACAACAGTATTCCGGCAGCCTCCTGCTTCCATAATGTATTCAGTATAGAAGGAAACGCTTTTACTACCTATTATGGTGAAAGCATGAAACTGAGAACGGTTCATGGGGTATCTCCCATCGGTTCCGATATTCGTCTGTCCGACGGACATAAACAAGCATCCCCGCTTGCTTTATTCAACTCCGGTAAAAAGACAGATGCCCCTGTCATCTCTGCCCTATACCCGTGGAAACCGCAAGAAAAGCTCTACTTTTGTTTCTACCAACGAGCAGATTATAATTATTTCATGCTACCCGGATTATTCGAGAAAGAACATAAAACCCGATCAAAATGAAACGATTGTATCTATACCTGTTCTTCCTTTTCCTATGCCTGTCTGCCCAGGCACAGGAATTCAAGGTGTACCAATTTCCGGCAGATAAGGTTCCTGCCATAGATGGCAATACCCACGACTGGGATTGCGTTCCGGCTGATTATAAGATAACGGAAACAGCTTTAAAGGAAGACGAGGGAAAACATGCACAGCCAGATACCACCACCTTGAAAGTCAGTGTCAAAGTAGGTTGGTGTGCAGAAACTCAGAAGTTGTATTTTCTATATGAAGCATACGATAATTATTGGCGGTTCAGTGAGAACTCCTTGAACACGGATATTTTTGAAGTAGTGGTGGATGGCGATTGTTCAGGGGGACCGTTCATCGACCGTTTTCATCCCACAGCTCCCAAAGACGTATGGCAGGCTTGGTTCAAATTTCACGGATGCCATGCCCAGAACTATCACATCTTCACCCCGGCTCACGGCAATGACTGGTGTATGTTATGGGGTCCTCAAGTATGGCTGAAACAAAAGCCATACGCTGATTATGCCTATCAGTACTCTTTCAAGGAGGGTGAACCGGGTAAGCTGACATTGGAATTTTATATCACTCCCTTTGACCATGCGGATGCCGATGGTCCCGAACTATCTTGCCCAACTTTATTAAAAGAAGGAAATGAAATCGGATTATGCTGGGCAGTGATTGACTGGGATGCCCACCCTACCTCCAAAGACGGATTCTGGAATTTATCCGATGAACATACCATGTATGGCAATGCATCTTATTTACACAAATTCAAACTAATGCCCATTCAGTAAAAGCAAAGACAGACCATGAAACAACTCATACTCTTCCTTTTATGCCTCAGCACATGGACAGCACAGGCAAAGATATACAATGTAAAAGATTACGGAGCGAAAGCCGATGGTACTACCATTGACACCCCTGCCATAAATCGAGCTATTGAGGAAGCTGCCTCTCAGGGTGGAGGAACCATTTACTTCCCCGCCGGAGAATACGCGTGCTATTCCATACGTCTGGCCAGTCATATACATTTGTACATAGAACAAGGAGCACAAATTGTAGGCGCCTTCCCATCAGCAACGGAAGGTTATGACCTGGCAGAACCGAATGAACACACCCAATTCCAGGATTTCGGGCACAGTCATTGGAAGAACTCACTTATTTGGGGAATCGGTCTGGAAGACATCACCATCAGCGGACCGGGACTGATTTATGGCAAAGGACTCACCCGTGAGGAAAGCCGCCTGCCCGGTGTAGGCAACAAAGCCATCAGCTTGAAACTCTGCAAGAACGTGACACTGAAAGACTTCTCTTTGTTGCATTGCGGTCATTTTGGTCTGCTGGCTACAGGAGTAGATAATCTCAGCATTCTGAACGTGAAAGTAGATACCAACCGGGACGGTTTTGACATAGACTGCTGCAAAAATGTCCGCATCAGTCATTGTACAGTCAACGCTCCCTGGGATGATGCTATCGTGCTTAAAGCGTCCTACGGATTAGGCTATTTCAAGGATACGGAAAATGTAACCATCTCCGATTGTTTTGTCAGCGGATACGACCGTGGCAGTGTATTGGATTGTACCTGGCAACGAGACGAACCCCAAGCACCGGATCACGGGTTTGTAACCGGACGTATCAAACTAGGAACAGAATCCAGTGGCGATTTTAAAAACATAGCCATTACCAATTGCATATTCGAACGTTGCCGAGGTCTTGCCCTGGAAACGGTAGACGGGGGAAAACTGGAAGATATCGTCATCAGCAACATCACGATGCGCGATATTGTCAACGCCCCTGTCTTCCTGCGGTTAGGAGCCCGGATGCGCAGCCCGCAAGGAACGCCCGTGGGCACAATGAAACGCATCCTCATCAGCCACGTCAATGTATTTAATGCCGACTCGCGCTACTCTTCCATTATCAGCGGAATACCGGGAGCCCTTATTGAAGATGTGACACTGAGCGATATTCATATCTATCACCAAGGAGGATATACAGAAGCCGACGGACTTCTGACTCCTCCCGAACAAGAGAAAGTATATCCTGAACCGTGGATGTTCGGAACCATTCCCGCCAAAGGTTTCTACATCCGCCATGCACGCAACATCACCT
>PDYI01000188.1_pt1 | contig 35442 bp, 38 predicted proteins | sample 1430821 | NCBI WGS metagenome assembly PDYI01 (sample SAMN05780991, study PRJNA343144) | Human gut metagenome, whole genome shotgun sequencing project. | isolation source: infant gut | host: Homo sapiens | place: Finland | collected 2005-01-01 | reverse complement strand
CACCCCTAAATAGATAGTATACTGAATTGTCTTTTTCGGATCTTTAGCTTCTAATGGACGCATCCAAGGAAGTTCTTTCAGTGGTTTAAGACTTTTATCTTTGGGTAGAATAGCTGGAGAAAAATGTTCTAATTTGTGCCAGCAAGAGAGTATCTGCATGTAATTCATCTTATTTCTTTTTATCGTGCAAATAGTTTTATTTAATCAAGTCAATGGTCCGACCTCCTATTCCTATATTTTCATCTGGTAATTCTTTGACCGTACATAAAAAGAATTCCATAGGAATTTGCATGACTTCCGAAGCTACTTCTGTCACTTTTCGGATTAATTCACTTTTTTGTTCACGGGTGAGTGAACCCCCTTCAATAGTAATATATGGCATTGTATTATCTTATATTAGCGTTTCATTTATCTCAGATATAACTTGTTATAAAGCTGCCATACCTTCGATAGGGCAAAAATAACTGTTGGTTCAAACATAAACAAGTTATATTAAACCTATTTTCTTGTCACCTTGCTATTCAGCATGAATTGGCTGGTAATAAGAATGCAATGAATCAAGGAATCATATTGCTATTGAATATACTATCATTTCGCATTGATAATGTGCAAATCTTCTCACTAATAGTTTATATGATTTTCAAATTGATGATGATTGTTTCCCGGTTCGTGAGGGTTCGGTTGTATGTGTCTCTCCTGCTCCATCGAGGGGCATGAGGAATTCTTCCGATGAGCCAATGATTTACATGGTTGTCCAATCCAAAGAAAACTCTGTGGGTAATTATTCTACAGAAGATGGTACAAGGACATTCTATACAGAATTACTTCATTGGATAAAAGAAGTACTTAGTGAGAATCTTGATTTGATGAAGTCGCTTTTGTATAATGATCAAGCCGAAGAAAAAGCAAAGAATTTGGTTGGATTAGATGTTACTAACGATTGGAGTCAAGAGTCTATTGAAATATTATTCAAACTGGTTTTAATGTATGCCAATAGAGAACCATATTATTAACCTATTCTTCTATCCGAGGATCGGAATTTTGTCTTTCAGGCAAGACTAAAACATAAAAAAAGTCCTACAATATTAACGTATTGTAGGACTTTTCTCCTTTTTTTCGCTGTTTTGGCTTTGTTCTTATGTGATCCGCCTGGGTCTTTAACCCACTCGGTTCACAGTCCTAAATATCAATATTTTATCTATCCTTACCCTTTTGAGGGGGTACGATTTGAATACTAACTTTTTTATAGGTTTCTGTCTGCTTTTGGCAGATGTCTGTCTGCCATTATCTTGGATTCAAAAGTACGCATTCGTTTTGAATTATGCAAGTATTTGATTATTAATATTTCAACTTAGGAGGGTGTCCGAAAAGGGTACCCTCTTTTTTTATGTAAAAGTCCGAACTTTCCCAAGCTCGGACTTTTTAATTTGCTCTAAAATGTTTATCTTAGAGCATGTTAATCGATAGTGCAAATATACAATTTAAGGAGTATTCTCAAGGTATGGATTCCTTATTTCCTTGCCGTCTTGATGAAAATATTTCTTCGGATGCTCCGGTCCGGCTTGTCAACCAGATTGTTGATAAGCTTGACATCAGTCCGTTGTTATCTACTTATAAGGGTGGTGGTTGTCCTGCTTATTATCCCCGCATGCTTTTGAAAGTGTTGTTCTTCGCCTACCTGAACAATGTGTACTCTTGTCGTAAGATAGCACGTCTACTTCAGGAGAACATCCTTTACATGTGGCTTTCGGGCAAGTCCACTCCCGACTTCCGTACCATCAATGATTTCCGCAGCAAGCGTTTGAAGAGTTGTATCCACAGTTTGTTCACTCAGATTGTGCTCATGCTTGTTGAGTTGGGATATATCAGCCTGGAAAAACAATATATCGACGGGACCAAGATGGAGTCGGCAGCCAACCGTTATACTTTCGTCTGGCGCAAAAGTGTGGAAAAGTATAAGGATCGTCTGGAAAATAAGATTCAATGTATACTTTCTCAAATTGATGAGGGTATTCTCGGTGACAACACCGCTCCTGGAGAATCAACTCTTCCTATTGACAGCCATGCTCTGAAAGAAAAAATAGATGCCATTAATCTGGAGAACCGCAATAAACGTGAACTTCGTCAGATTAAAAAGCTTAATGAGGAGTACTTACCTAAGCTGCAGGAATATGAGAAACACTTGGAAATAATGGGGGAAAGAAACAGCTATTCCAAAACAGATCCTGATGCGACTTTTATGCGCATGAAAGAAGACCACATGAGGAACGGTCAGCTTAAACCGGGATATAATCTACAGATATCCACGGAAAACCAGTTCATAACAAACTATGCTTTCTATCACAATCCGGGTGATACGTTGACGTTGATTTCATTTCTATTGTATGGCCGGATGAGATACTGCCGGTTCATGAAAGAGGTTTGTGCGGATGCCGGATATGGAAGTGAGGAAAATTATGAGTTTATGGAACGCTTCGGTATAAGCGCTTATGTGAAATATAATTATTTTCATATGGAACAAACAAAAAAATGGAAATGTGACATCTCCAAACAAGATAATTTGTATTATAACGAACCGGAAGATTACTTTGTATGTCCGATGGGACAGTATATGAAATTTGCCTACACGATAAAGGCTGTCAATGATAATGGATATGAAAGTGAAATAAGTGTTTACCGTGCTAAGAACTGTCAGGGATGTCCCCTACAAAATAAATGTCACAAAGGGAGAGGAAACAGGGAGATCAAGGTGAATCATAAATTAAGGCGGTACAAGCAACTGGCACGTGAGAAACTCACTTCACCAAAAGGGCTTGAACATAGGAGCAAAAGACCGGTGGAGGTGGAAGCGGTCTTCGGGCAAATAAAATGGAATAAAGAGTACAAGAGGTTCAGGCATAAAGGCTTGGAGAAGATTGTCATGGACTTTGGAATATTGGCTATTGCATTTAACATCGGAAAAATGATCTGCAAGCAGAAAAAGGCTAAGAAAGGGAGGGATGGAAAGGATTATAAGACTGATAAAGGGAGAAAATTGAGTTTCATGAGGGGCATTTTTATAAGTTGTTGGATAAATCACAAAAAAAGAAAAAAGTTAGAGGGTACCCTTTTCGGACACCCTCCTAAAAATGACTTGTCCCAAAATGACCTTGCTTCGATTTGCCAACAGAGTTCGCAAATTTATTTTTGTTAATCTATTGCCTTTAATATGGTTTGTATGGGAATAAAATAGTATTTTCGGGATTGGAAAATATAAAAGACTGCTGTAAAATGAAAATTACCCGTGATGAATTACTGATAGCCGCGTTCAAGCTGTTTATGTCCGTGAACTATGAAAAAGCCAGTTTTGCGGAACTTGGAAAGATGCTTGGAATGTCGAAAGCCGGAATATTCAAATACTACAAGAACAAACAGGAACTATTTATTGCCGTAGTGGATAAATTTTGGTTCAGCACGCAAAATCCACGAAACAAATTCACTGAAACAAATGGTACATTTGCCGAATTTATAGACGAATATGTGCGTGGCGTACAACGGACAATGGATATGCTGGGCGACCTGATAGGTGCAGAGCGGGAAAAGGTGGCACAAGGAAAGTTCACATATCACGCCCAATATTTTCATTTTCTGTTTCAACTGCTCCAATACGATCCTGATGCAAAAGAAAAACTCCGTAATCTTGTAGATGGTGATTATGCTTACTGGCGTGCTGCTATACAACGTGCCATAGCTACCGGAGAACTAAGAGAGGATGTGGATGTAGAGGATGCGGTAGTCATGTTCCGACAGGTTTACATGGGACTTTCGTTTGAAATGGCATTTATGGGCGGATTGAACACCCAGCGGCTTGCCAAACATCTACATGCCGTTTACTCCTTATTAAAGCGTTAAACAGTCCACCATTTAACGCTGATTGCTTGCTGACCTGATTGTCCGTGCAAAAAAAAGATAAAAAAGGAAACGTTCGTTTACTTTGTTTGGAATAGTTTTATAACTTTGGCAATATCATTTAATTAATGAGAGTTGTAATGTTATAAAACAAGCCCTACATGGATGCAAGCAAACAACGGGGAAGTATCGTACTGACAAAACAAAATATAGACGGTCAGGATTATATACGGATAGAATATACCGATAATCAGACTATTGCCTTGCTACTTTCGCAAGACAAAGGAATTAAAACAATCGGGAACGGAAGTGCATACATACAAGCATCCACTTTCCAGCTTCCGGAGTTCTACACCCGTTACTCTCCCCACGCTTATATTGATTACAGCCGGGTATATGTTCGTCATCCTAAACCCCAACGTGAATACGTGCTGCCGAAAGGCTATTTGGAATTACTGGAACAGAAGCGTTACAGTCCCTCGACAATCAAGACTTACAGGATTTATTTCAGTGATTTCATGGAGTATCACAAAGGGCGTAACATCGACTACCTGAAAGTGGCGGACATCAATCACTATATACTTTATTTGGTAAATGAGAAAAAAATCTCCGTGTCACAACAGAATATGCGCATTAACGCTATCAAGTTCTACTACGAGAGAGTGAAAGGTGGGAAGTGTCAATATTACGGCGGAATCACAGGTGCCAAAGAGTACAAGACACTGCCCGAAGTGCTTAGCCGTAATGAGATAAGTCGTATCCTCTCCTGTTTGCCTAACTTGAAACATCATTGCATGATTTCGTTGATATATTCTGTCGGACTAAGAAGAAGCGAACTACTGAACCTTATCCCGAAAGACATCATCAGCGAACGGATGTTAGTACGCATAATGGGTAAAAGGAAAAAGTGCCGTTATTCGTTGTTATCAGAAAAAGTATTGAATGAGCTACGAACATATTACAAAGAGTACCGTCCGAAGAAATGGCTGTTTGAGGGGGATAGTCCCGGTGAGCAATATTCGGCGAGCGCATTGGTTAAAGTACTGAAAAGAGGCTGCCGAACGTGCAGGTATCAAACATCGGGTACATGTACACATGCTCCGTCACTCTTTCGCTACCCATTTGTTGGAACAAGGTACTGATCTAAGAACCATACAGGAGTTGCTGGGGCACAATGACATTAAGACAACAAGTATATATCTTCATGTAACGAGTGCCCATAAATCAAGCATACCCAATCCACTTGATACACTGGATGATTCGTGAGGTGTGGATATTAGAGATTAGGAACTACACCATAAGGTGTGGTTATTGAATACATTATAAACAATGTTTGGAAATAGCTTAATTCGTTTTTTTGTAAATAGAGTTCATCATGCTAATAGAACAGTTTTCATATTTCACTTTTAGTTGTTTTCAATGTCCGTTAGAGGATATTGTAAAAACTTTAAGTGCAAATTTCTTAGAAAACGGTAAACGAAAGTTATCGTTAAAACCATTCATGTTTGATTTGTATAATAACAGTCCCTTAAAAGGTGGAGCGCATTTTGAAAAAGCATATTTCTTTGTACCTGCGATAAATAGAAATATTAGCGTCATGTATTCCAACTATTCGGATGGTTGGAATACTTTGGCTCGTTGGCTATCTTCAAAAATACAATGTGATTGTTACAATTTTCAAATCACTAATATAGATAGTTCTGATAGCATGAACTCTTTTAATTTCATACAAAATGGAGCAGATGTTAGAACTGTGTATGCTATGAAAGATTCCAAATGGATTTTTTATGAAAATGGTATTATCCAATGGTTTGAAGATGAAAGCTATTATAAACGTAAGCTTATCAAAAATAGATTGAATAAAGATATTCTATTATCGTATTGTGTAAAGTTGGGATTTGCGATAACAGAAGCTAATTTTTGGAAAAGTGAGGATGCTGTTTTACTTGAACGAATACAATAAGCTATTTCTAAAATGAAAATTGAGTTTATAACAAGGTCGAGATAACAGCTAAACGCTGTCCCTCACCAAACCATTATTGCTAACTTAATTAAGGAAGTATGGAATTTACATTAAATATAGTATATGGTGGAGAACTTAATGCATCTAAAGCCTTAAGTCCCTTTGTGCGCAATATGAGGAAAATTATAAAAGATACATTTACTTCATTTGAAAATGAAGCTGTTACCATGTTTAAGGTAACATTGTTTTTTGATGGTGATATTTCATCCTATTATAACGGAACAGGAATATATCAACCAAGATATTACAATGTTAAAAAAGAATATGTGGTTAGTTTTTGCATTGACAGGACACAATGGACTGGGAATAAGGAAAAAGATTTAAACTATTTCATTTTTACAATAACAAGTTTGATGATTAAAAATGGAGATTTGATTTTGAATAAATTGGCTAAATATAAGTACGCATTTGATATTAATTCATACAAGCATTGTGTTGATATTTGCAGCAAAAAGATGAATGATATAGTGAATGAAATATAGCAATAACAAGCACCTGTTCCGCCTAACGGCGGCAAGCTGCAACCCATTATCGGTAATAATAAAAGTATGGTAGATGATCAATTAGAGATAGAAGTGGATAAAATCTGTGAGTATCAAAGGAAACATGATACTCTGGCTTTTTACAAAAGAATGCAACTTTTTTGTTCAGAGTGTCTATTGCTTATCAACAGAGAATATCTAAAATGTGATGAAATAGAGATTATAAATCAAATTAGACAAATATGGGCGTCTAATAACTATGATATTGAGGTTATAAGAAAGTTTCATTTTACAATTTTAGAAAAGACAGCAGTTATGACAATAAAGGAAATGAACACAAAAAGACATGCGGCTTTAGGGGCAATACAATCTGTAGCAACACCCTTTGAAGCTTGGGAAGGAAATGAATGTTACAGAGCAGACATGTTGGATTTCTTTATTGGAGATATGTATAAGGTTGAAGTAGATATAAAAGTGTTGTATCTAAAAATCAAAGACTACTTTAGTGGTATTCTTATAAATTGTAATTCACCGATAACAACGCAGGATAACGCTTAACATCATTCCCTGCTGAGCCATTATCCGCAAATATAAAATAATAGAAAAAGAAAAGTAATATGGAAGCAACAGAAGGAAGAGAGATTTTGAAATATGAGTATGTTCAAATTTACACAAATGGTTATGGTAACATAGTCTTGCTTTTTGAAGACGAAAAAGAGAAGCCTTTGGCAGTAGGTCAAAAAATGTATGAGATAAACAGAGAAGCATACATGAATGGCTATAATTGGGACGCTTTCTTGAATTACTATCTTGCTGAAAATGCGCCTGATATTTTGCAAAGTATTGATAGTGATCCCGAAGCTGGTACATATGCCGCTTACTTTGCAGAAAATGAAGAGAATGAGGAAAAAGCAAAACGCTTTGCGAATATTATTATCTCCTTAATTGAAAATGAAGAGGAAATATATAAAATCCTCCAAGAAAAAGGAGATAAAATAGAATGGGACTAACTATTTGTATAAATAGGAATTATGCGGATAACAAGTGAATGAGCTGCCCTAACGGTCAGCTATTCACAACCCATTATCAATAAAAAAGTTGAGTATGCGAATACATGATTCTGAAACAAATAAATGCAAGAAAAAGCTAATGCTCGAACCCAAAGAGTTTGAGCAAGGTATAGAATATGCCCTTGCAAATGATTGTGACGGTTTACAGATTGACACATGGAATATTGATGATGATGCGGTAATGGATTTCAAACTTTTTGAGAAAGTCGCTAATCAAATTGTATTCCTATCTTTTAGGAATATTAATACTACGAATGTAGCCAACTTTGAATATATGTACTCCCTTGAAAGATTAGAAACATTCTATTGTCAGCAAGTGGATTTGCATATAGATTTCACTCGTTTTTCATCACTCCGAAATATTGGGATTTTTTATAATAAGAACTTCCTGAACTTGGATAAGTTGGAACAATTAGAAAGTGCGGTTATTAGTAAATTGGCTAAAAAGGATATGTCATTGTTTTCTAACTGGAAATCTATAAAAACATTACATATCTATCAATCACAAATAGAATGTTTGAAAGGCATAGAAGATTTAATTCAAATTGATACATTAGTTTTTGCACATAACAGAAAGCTAATCAATATTAGTAGTATCAACCGTTTAGATTATATCGGAGAGGTTTCATTTGAGAAGAATAGTAAGCTACGTGATTATTCCGTGTTGGCAGACAATCAGAATATTCACAATCTTTTTATTTCAGATTTGGACGATTTGAAATTTATCCAAAGCATGAAATCCTTGTTATCATTCAGATTTTGGAATTGTAAAAACGGCGACTTATCTCCTTTGTTGGGAAATCCCATATTAAAGGATGTGTACTTCACACCTAACAAGAAACATTATTCGCATACATTAGAACAGATTAAAATATTGATAACGCTTACAGCGTTCCCCGCTGATCCATTATAAACAATAAAACGAAGTTGTATGGGAGATATTGATATTCTTAATAAATTTGATAATGACAAGTTGATAGACGTAGTGAAAAATTATAAACGTTATGGCTATGATGACGAACTTCGTGATTATGCTATCAACTTATTGGGAGAGCGCGGATGGAGCAGAGATGATTTGCAACAATTTGGTTATTTAACAAACTATGATTATGATGAAGCTGAAAAACAGTATAAAGCATACAATAGAAATTCATTGATAGGTATTTGTACTCTTGTATTCAGTGGGGGAATTTTAGTTGTCGTTTATTTAATCTTTCTAATATTGGCTTATCGGAATGTTGCAAAATTCTATAAGGCATTAGAGCGTAATGAAGATGAAACCGCATTATTCAATGCTTTGGGTGTACTGGCTTATTTTCATCTAAAAGGTAGAATGAAAGAAGAATTGAAAGGAATAAGATAAGTTTATAATGAAGTGGGATAACGTCTAACGGGGGATTATTGTCTGTAGCTGCATGGGCCTCTTTATATCCGTACAGTTAGTGTAAAAAAAGTTAAAAAGAAAACGGTCGTTTACCTTTTAAAAAATGTTTCATATCTTTGGCGCGTCATCAAATTAATGATGTAATGTCTTGGCAGACTAATACCTAAAAGCCAACTACTAATTTTTTATATTTTGAATGATTATGAAAAAGTTCTTGTTTATTTTAACGGTAATTACCTGTTTTTTTGCAAGCAGTGTTGAAGCACGACGTGTGAGATTTACAATCCCTGTGGACAACAGCATCCCGAAAGTAGTCACTCTTCCGGACAGTTCCTATTATAAAACAGATGAGGGCAGTCATTTAGACTTAGGCTATATCGAAGAAGATGGCAAACGTACCCTTGTACTATTCTCTGAGTCCAAGCCTAATACTTATTACGACATTTCGGACGAATATGCAGAAGTTATTTGTAGGGACTTGAACGTAGAAGAATTGGACACTCTTATTCCCAAGCCTACATTTTGGGATCAATGGGGTGGTAGCATCCTTTTCTACGGTATTGCCGCATTAGTGGTTATCGGTGTGGTGAGTTATCTGAAAGATTTTATATTCAATCTTTTGGGGCTGTCGAAAAAGAAAGAAGAGGAGGAGTGAAAAACAGCCCTAAAAGTTAATAGGCATGTGTATTAAATAACATCCGCAAAAATTTCTTACGGTAATAACAAACCACCAATAAAAATATTTATGACTGACTTTAATTGGATGCTTTGGATAGTAACTCCAATCATCATCGTTTACTATCTTTATCGTCACGTATGGCCTGCCGTACGCAAGTTTATTCGTCTTTTTCAGGGCATACGCATCAATCCCCGTTCTCACTTGACGGAAGCGGAGTACAAGAAGCTGTCCGTAGGTTCACTTTATGCCTTGCAGCAGGGAGCCTATCTTAACTCCCTGACACTGGACATCAAGGATAAGCTTCCCACCATTCTTGCCGATTGGTGGGGCATCTGTAATGCCCAAGATGCCAAGCAGACTTTGGAATACCTCGGAAAAAAGGGATTTGCTTATTACTTCCCCCATGTTTATCAAGCTTTTCTGTTGGATGACGAGGAGGCGAAAGACCGGATTTTCCAGCAACACATGGATAGTCAGGAGGATTATGACAAAGCCGTGGAACAATTGCACAATCTCGAAGATTGCTACGATGAATTGCTGGAGTGTGGTACTATCACTTGTCGGGAAGACCTACTGCGCTACGGTGTAACGGGTTGGGATGCCGGACGTCTTAACTTCATGGCACGTGCTTGCTATGACATGAAGTATATCTCTGAAGACGAAGCGTGGCATTACATAAATCACGCTTACGAAATGGTGCACAGCCGTTTTTCCTCATGGCATGACTTTGCTATGAGCTACGTCATCGGGCGTGCCCTATGGGGAGGTAAAAGCGCATCCAATTCAGGCATGATGTATATGGCAGAGGATTTACTGAAAAGTGAGAAAAGCCCGTGGACAAAAATCGAATGGTAACTAATGTAGCCTGCTGGTAGTGAATGTTGTTTCTTATCAAAATATCAGGAGTTTTGTATAAATGAAGAAAGGCATAAAAAAAGATAATTATTTTGAACGTAACCGGATAATCCAGCAAACACAAAAATACAGGTACAACTTTATCGACTACCTTTATTATCAGGGAGAGCGATATAATAAGAGATATATAAGAAGTTCTGGAAATCAGTTAATAACATTGTATTGGATAGGTTTTGTTTTCTTGCCGCTCCTACCTTTTTGTACTCCTCACTATACCGATATCTAGGGGGATATCTTGGAAAAAGTGAATTTAATAGAAAATCTTCATCCGATAGTGGAGATCGTAATTTTTCTTTTTCCAATATTTGTTGCAATAACACTTCCGCCCAATTTGTGGTGCTTGTTGAGATACAAAAAAGACAGGGCGATGGCCATCAAGCATCACTACCGACAAAGTATATGGAAGGATGCGATTCCCATATGGCTGTTGTGGATGATTCCTTTTTTATTTCACCTGTTATTATTTGCAATCTATGATGTAACAACAAAAAAATAAACTAAAGGAAATAATGAAAGCAGAACTAAAAATTGAAGAAGAGCCCTTATTTTTCATAATCTCACTTTGAGGGGATGCAAAACTAATTTTAATCACTGTAAATGAGTTAAATAGAGTATAGACAAATCACGTCAAAAGTAAGCCATTTTCCGACAATCGTACCCCCTAATCGTTTTTTGGGGAAGGGGGTACGATTTGGATACTCAACCGTGTCTTTTCGTGCCCCTTTTTTGTCTTTCAGGCAAGACGGAAACATAAAAAAAAGTCCTACAATACGTTGATATTGTAGGACTTGTCTCTTTTTTGTCGCCGTTTGGCTTTGTTCTTATGTGATCCGCCTGGGATTCTCCTTGCAGAGTTACCATGCTGATATTTAAAACTTTATATTTTTTCCTTCAAGCATATCCCATGAATTATCCCACTAATTTGCTACGTGCTTTTGCAGTAGTCTGCTCATGGAGAATACTAAAGACAAAGATAGTTATTTCTTGATAATTACCAAAGAAACATTTGATTCTAAATAATCCACCAATGAGATAGTTTTTTTATTCAGCAATATCTTTTTTAGATAACAAGAGGTATATTTTTGATAAATAGGACATAATTCTAATATGAAGAATCCAGCATAAGTATTCATAAATGGATTTCACCAATGTCATTCTTCTTTTTTACACGTCCATAAATTCTTTTCTATCCTCTTCTTTTCTATTGCAGGAGGAAATAGATGATTGTATTTATCCCGGTATTTTAAAATCAAACTTCTGTCAGTTTGAATATTTTGGAAACGATTGATAATATCTTCTAATGGTCCTATTTCTACTCCGATCCATTTCCTTTGTTTAATCTCAGCTGTAATGTATGTAGTTCCTGCACCTCCAAACGGATCAAAAATAGTATCGCCGATATTTGAGGACATTTCAATGATTCTGTCTAATAATTTGACAGATAGCTCATTCGCATCTTTTCTTGCTTTATATTTTGAATGACGTACAGGGGGAATATCATACCACACATCGGTAAGGCTTATCCCTAAAGGATTCATTTTATTCTTATATCCTCCATAATCCTTTATTTCATTAAAACACTTACCGCAAACTTCCATAGGTAGTCTATCTGGTTTAAATGTTTTTGGCTTTTCTCCTTTTACATAATATAATAATGAATAATGAGATGGGTACAGTCTACCATTGATTGGTAATGAGTATTTTATATCTGCTGAGATCCAATGTCTAAATGTTAATCTTTCATTTAAATATTTGGAAAGATAAGTGCTCCATTTAGGGAGATTCCAAATAAAGAGACTTCCTCCTACTCTGAGAGTTCTTATACATTCATCCAGCCACTTCTCACACCATTCTATATATTCAGATTGTTTAAGATTATCATTAATATTAGATGGATATAATTTGTCTAAATTAAAAGGAGGATCTGCAAAAATTAAATCAAATGTTTCATTTCCAATTGTGGATAGTAAATCACAGCAATCACCATGATATAACTTTCCTAATTTAGTCTCAAATGCCAACTCTATAGGAATGTTATTTGTGAGATTTATTTCTTTATTTAATGACAAGAAAGAGGAGTTATTGCTAATATGCTCTTTCAATTCTTGTGTGTATATTCCCATTTTGAGCATTATATCAAATCTGGAAATACCCAGCTTTTGTTCTATTCTATACAATACTCCAGAATCAGGAAGTATATGATTTTTGTTATAATACTCTAGCATTTCAAATGGAGTATTTAACAAAATAGAGACTTGACCTTTTTCTTTCTTATCTTCGTTTAATATGCCTATTGCTTCATAAAATGACTTCATATTCTTCTATATATTAATAAATTCAGACTATAGTCTGTGAATTATCGTGACTATAGTTTGCAAATTTGCAAAAAAAAACAATATGAATGAAGATTGTTTGATAAAAAACTTTGGAGTTTTTCTTTATTCGCTAAGAACTGATAAGAAAATTTCCCAAGAAAGGTTAGCAGAACTCTGCCAATTGGATAGAACATACATATCCTTGTTAGAACGTGGACTTAGACAGCCAACCTTGATGACTCTTTTTAAAATATCAAAAGCTTTTGATTTGAGTCTATCATATTTACTTGAATTATTTGAGAAGCAATATGAAAATAGATAAAGAAATTGCCTTATTAGCTAAGGGGGATTTTGCGCAAAGTCCAGATTTTAGCACTATTATGGAAGAATTGCATTCTGCTATTCAGCATGTTACATGGGGAAGTGAAGACCGCTTTTTGATAAATCCTGTAAGAAAAGGCAATGGGGTTGTTCCTATTAAGAAAAATTTTGTAGCATATCTACAAAGTAAAGGTTGGCAGGCTGAACAACAGATGTCTTGTGTTAATGGAATTAATCCAGGTCCCATTGATGTAATTAAGAATATTCCGCAAGGTGTATTTGCAGTGGAGTGGGAAACTGGGAATATATCTTCTTCACATAGAGCTTTAAATAAAATAGCTGTTGGCATTATTCAGAAAAGTTTAATAGGGGGGATATTAATTCTTCCTAAACGAAGTCTAGCCCAATTCTTGACTGATAGAATTGGAAATTATGAAGAAATAAATCCTTATTTTACATTATATCAGCATCTAGATATTCAGAATGGTTTTATTGGAGTAATAGCAGTTAACTATGATGAAATAGATACAGAAGTTGGTATAATCCCTAAAGGAAAAGATGGAAATGCTATAAAATAGAAAGTGTTTAATTTATTATCAATAATTATGGCTGCAGATAATAGAGATGATTTTTCAGCAAAAATAAAAAGAGCATTAGCAGAAAGAGTTGGTTTCCTTTGCTCATGTCCTTCTTGTAGAGTTCCAACAATAGGTCCCCATACAAATCCAGAGAAATCTGCTAATGTTGGTGTTGCTGCACATATAACAGCTGCAGCTATTGGTGGTCCTCGTTATGATGCAAATATTTCACCAGTAGAGAGATCTGGAATTTCTAATGGAATTTGGCTTTGTGAAAACTGTGCTAGAATAATTGATAAAGATCCAGCAAGTTATCCAGTGGAACTTTTGCAAGAATGGAAAACAGTTGCCGAGCAGGAAATAAAAGAGAAAAGAGGGAAAGTGGCTCTATCTTCTACAGCTTTTCCCATATTAGAAGCAGAACTGGTTTATGATACTTCTGGACGTGTTTTTAATGGTTATTCCACCGAAATATTGAATAAATACGGTAACAAAACAATAGAAATGGGTGAGGTGCAGAATCTTCCTATGCATTATAAGTTAGATTGGGGCTATGAACTCATATTAGTGAATAACTCTGAGACTCCGGTGTATAATGTATCTATAGAATATGTTAGTGGTGTAAAATTTTCTTATATTGAAAACTTACCCAAAATCAACAATTTGAAACCATTTGACAAATTTACTTTAAAAACTAAAGTTGTTAATTATTTTAAAGGAACTTATAAAGATGCCGATTTCCAAATTTCACAGAAATACCCCCCTCTTATACAAGGCTCTGTTATTCGTCTTAAATATCAGGATAAGGACCGAAATAATCATAGCAATTTATTAACAATAAAAGAAAATGGAATAATTGAGAGTCAAAAGGAAATATGAAATATTGCAATTGAATTAATTAATAGTTGAGCAATATAAATACATAGTGCATTTTTTATATATAGTTAGAAATATAAACTGATAGAATCAAAGTTTCATTTAGTCTGTATTAGTGATTTTTCGAGTAATAATAAGATAAGTTTTGATTGAAAAATAATTTTGTAAGGTTTTACTTGTGCTAAATTTGAAATTACAACTTACGCTGTTTTTTCTTTTTTTTAGATTTGGAGATTTGTTCCTCGTGATTTAAAGAATAATCTATCCCTAATGGGATGGAAGGTATGAGTGAACAATATGTTTTATTGTCTCTGTGGTTGAAAGAAGTATCATTTTTTTGTTTGGTGACAACATAGGTATCTAATTTAAAATTATGATTATTAGCTTCCTTGTTTTCAAGATTGATAGAAACTAAGTTTTCTTGACTACTATGAAAGGTGATTGTTGTTTCTCTTTCGTTGGATTGAAATTCTTGTTCATGTAGTTTGAATTGTTCTGGGATAGAACTGTTCTTCATCGTGTTGTGGTAATCAAATGATTCATTTTTTTGGCGGTCGTAGCCGAAAAGTTTATCAAATCCCTGCTCTGCCTGTTGGAACAGGTTCACACGATCAAAACCTCCTGCTACCGTTCCTTTCTTGGTGTTCTTATGATTAGTAAGCGGAGATAGTTTCTTCTTATTGGCTTGGTCTTTCCGGCTGACAATCAAATGGCAGTGCATATTTAGTTCATTATCTGAACGGTTACGGTCAAAATGAATTTTGGCATGAAACTTTATATCTGCTTCTGTTAGTCCTTTGTTGAAGTTTTTGGCATATTCAGAAATAAACACTTCCCGGATATACCGCTTCATGGATTCGGCTTGTTCGTGTTCTGTATTACCCATTGCTTGAAGTTCCTTTTCCGATGGGCTGACATGAATAGCATAAAACTTAGCATCTGTTTTTAAGAGTTGTCCGATATTACTATCTATATCCTTTATCACTTTTGATTTATAGATATTATCCTCTGTCAGATTGAAAAAGCTATCAGTATAAATACCTTTCTCCATTCGTTCTAAATCTTCATGCTCTAAATAATTAGCTAGCTGTCGGCAACTTCCTGCATTATTATATATTCCGTTTGATGGTGGGGCAAAATCTATGTGCATAGTCTTATGTATTTATTAGATTGCTGATTTCGGTCTTCAAGTTCTCTTTCCTTTTGCTATCCATCACACCACAAACCGATAACTCCGAATAGAGTTGGATCAGTTGAAGCAACTTTTTATAATCTCGTTGGTGTATCTGGTAGAGGGCGTTAATCTGTTTGGATTGGTTGTTTATTACATCAGCATGATTACAAAACTGTTCACTTAACTTTTTAAGCACGGCTGTTTGTCTTTCCTGACTAGCTTCCAGTTGAGCGAGTATGAGAGTTTCCAAAGTTTTACCGATAGCATCGAAACGTAAAGCAATAGAATTTGTAACCCGTATCATGGGATTCAGTTGTTCTTCCTCGTAGTGACGGATGAAGCGGATAATGTCATCCTGTCTCTTATTTATTTTCGCCAGTTCCGATTTTACGGATTCAGGTGCTTCGGATGGGTTGATGTGTGCCTTATCAATATACCCAAATGCCAACTTTACAACTTCACTCTTTTTCAGTGAATAGCGTTTGCATATCTTCTCTACCAAAGCTGCCGTTTCCTTGTCAATGGAAATGGTAGTGAATATCGTTTTTCGACTGTTATTTGGCATGGTAATTACTTTTTTATAGAAATATGAATAGATAAATACCTGATAATAAGTGTTGCAAAGAAAATGCTTATTACAGGTGTCATTACAGTGTGTTCTTGTAACACGCTAAAGCCGAAGGCTTTGCCCCGCAGGGCAAGAGGGAAGAACAGGACTTGTCCAGTTCCCTCTTGCTCGATTTAGCGAAACGGGCTGAACCGATAGGTGAGGCAGTTTGTGCTAAATCGGGGTGGTGACACAGAGGAATAGCCTGAACACAGACTTCTTTCCTCTGCTACTTTTTGCTATCAGGGCTGGTTTGCTAACTGATTGGCTTTTTCAAACTGTTTGTAGGTTTGAGAATCGGCATATTCACGGACAAAAGCCCGAATATCACTGGCTCTATAATATGTTTTCCGTCCAATGGTAAAGTAGGGAAGTACACCTTTTGCCCGATAGCGTTGTAGGGTTCTGAAAGATGCTTTCAACAGAAAGGCTAAGTCTTGATTATCCAACAGCCTTTCGTTTTCATCGAATACAGTATCGGTATTGATAAGAGATTTCAAGTCTTGTCCGATCTCGGTGAGTTTCTTGGATAGCTTCTCCATCCATTTCTCGAAGTTTTCGTTGTCTATATACATTTTGCTTCAATTTTAAGTTCAACATCATTATTATCAATCGATTGATGAAGCAAAGTTCAGCAAAACAAGGTTGCAGAAAAAGAGGAGTAGTTGCCTACTCCCCGAAAAATAGTTTGTAAATTGCTATAAATAAACAACTTGCAGAATCATCTTTTCTAATCTTTATTTATTCTTGCGTTTACGGTCTTCTTTGGCAATAGCATTTCGCAAAGTATCTAAGGTTTTAGTAAGATTGTACGTCTTCCGATTAAATATCTCATCAACCTTATCATAGATACAACCAAATTTGAGATTGAAAAGCTGCTCGAAGCCACGGGCTAGACAAGCCTCTGAAACGGGCTTTCCATCCTTTCCGGTAATCTCGCCTTGAAGAAACAGCCCAAGCACAATTTCAGCAATACCAATAATTCCCAAGTCTTTTGATTTAGGAATTACATACAGGTCTGATTTGAACTCTGCATGAACGGGTAAATTAAATTGTTCAGGATGTTTGATTTTCAGGTTTAGTAACTCTAATTCTGCTTCAATTAAGAATAATACTTTGTGAATGTATAGATTTTTAGGCGCATTTTTCCCCCTGCCCATCCTGATACAAGCCTTTTAAAGGGGCTATCTCAATACGGGTGAGATTAAGCATTCGGAAGATATGAGCGCAATCTTCCGAATTGCTAATTGTTACTATTTCCTTCACAAATTCTTCATAAGCATCTTGCATTTCTGTGTTAATAACTTCTTGTGAGGTATCAGCCAGTAAGATGAAAAATCTCGTTCTCAATAAATCATTCATAGGCATAAAATTTAATTGTGAATAAATTATATATATCAAAGCATTAGCTTTGTATGCTGAATGATTTCTTGTTTTGTTTGTAGTTCCTCTGCTAATCAGAATGATTCAAGGGGTATTCAGCCTTATTGGTCGCAATTCCAGAAATGGTGAACTTCAAATTCTTGCTTCTTACAAATATAATTCTCTGGCATTAGTTCTCAAATAGCGAAATGTAGCTATACAGAAGAACTGCGACTTGTATCGAATCTCATTAATTGTTCCTTTATACGTTTATAATCTATCTTTCTTTATGGTAAATAATTCATCCATTTTTCTCTCTGCAATATATGGCAAACACTTGCGTATCTTATCAGCAGACCAATCCCACCATTTCAGCTTTAGCAGTTGCTGGATCACCTCTGCATCAAAGCGTTTTCGTATTTCTTTGGCAGGAGTGCCGCCCACAATCGTATAAGGCAGGACATCTTTAGTCACTACGGCACGTGCGGCAATAATAGCACCATCACCGATATGGACCCCCGCCATAATCACAGCTTCGTAGCCGATCCATACGTCATTGCCGATCACAATATCGCCTTTATTATCCCATGCAGTAGTAATATTTGATTTCTTCAATTCCCATTCTTCATAGAATAGAGGAAAGGTATAGGTAGATAGAGATTTCAATGTGTGATTGGCACAATTAAACAGAAACTTCGTACCACAGGCAATAGAACAGAACTTGCCAATGATTAACTTCTCCCGGTGGATGGGGTAATGATAAAGTACGTTGTTTTTCTCAAATAGCAATGGATCAGCTACAAAATCATTGTAAATGGTATAATCGCCTACCTCTATTTGCGGATCTTTAATCACGGCATTCAGATAGACTGTTTGCTTATCTCCGGTGCGTGGATATATTTTTGTCATCATAACTTGATTCTTTTTAATAGTGTTTACTTTTCAGATAAATAATAGATTGCAGTGCCAGCAGGATCACAAACAGATATTCTGCCGTCAAGTAGAGGGATAAAGATGCATCTATACAGAAGCTCAGCCAGTAGAGATATGCTAAATACACACAGGTGGTTGTCACCTGAAACAGAAAGGTGATTTTGGTTTTTCCCGTTCCACCGACCGCATTAAGATATACATAACCGGGTAGTGCAAACGTGTAATTTAGTAGCATCACCACGAAAGGAGCAAATGCTAATTCTATCAATAGTGCACTATCTGTATAAAAGCCCACGATCCAATGATTACAGAGCAAAGCAACTATAACCAATGGGAAACCGACAGCATAACCTAATTTCAGAATCTTGTGACAGATTGGGAAAAGTGCATTTCTCGCTCCGGCTCCAATAGCATTGCTCACCAATGAACCTGTAGTGACAGCAAAAGAATTGGCTATTACAAAAAAGAGAGCCGATACGCTTCGAGTGATATTGGAAATAGCTAACTCCGTTTTCCCTAAATGTTCAATTGCCACGAAAAATAGAAACCAAGGGGCTACGCTGATAAAAGCATGGAGCATACTCCACACAGACAGATTCAGGACTTTGACAAGTAACCGTCCATCATATACGGGTTTCAATCCGTATTTGTCTTTGTCAATCTTCACTCCTGTGTAGATACAAAGTACAATCAAAGATCCCATTTCCGCTAAAGATGAAGCGATGGCTGCTCCCGAAATACCTAATCCCAGTGTAAAAATTAAGAAGTAGTTCAGCGGGATATTAATCGCAACTGCAGTAACAGCCGACCACGATAAGGCTTTCGTGTGCGTTATTCCAACAAAGAAAGACCGGATAGCTAGAAAAGGAAATGAGAATAACAGTCCGAAGCTGCGCCAATCCAAATAGCGGACTACTGCCTGATAAATCTCCGGTGAGGAAATTAATCGCTTCAATAGATAAGGAGAAACGGCATGAATCAATAGGCAAAGGAAGATGGTTAATCCTGATAAAAAGAATAGCCCCTGAAAGAAAATCTTTCCTGTTGCTTTGTGATTTTGCTCTCCATTTCTTCGGGCAATCATTACTTGCAATCCAATACTGAACCCGAAGCCCAGCATATAGACTGCCAGATAATAAATTCCGGCAATAGCGGATGCTCCTAACTCCACCTCGCCTACGTGACCTAAAAAGACAGCATCCGTTATATTGATTAACTGCTCCATTAAGATGCTCATCATTACCGGAAAGTTGATGAGCCAGATTTGCTTATATGTATAATTCATTGCTCAACTACAAAATAGCACGACACGAGCAGACTGCATAATATAGTCTGCCAGCTCGTAAATTCATAAATAAAAGGATATAAAATCTCTGTGGCAAATAAATCGTTATTTGTCAAATAGCTGAATAGCTTTCTTGAAGGGGGCTATTCGCAGGAGCGTAGCTATATACAGAGTTTCATAAAAAGTGAATACTATTTGTTAGTTGATATAGCGCAAATGTATGAAAAATTAAGAAATTCAACCTATCAATTCATGGATTTCTTTTATATGCAGATGCAAATGTCCTAAATATCCCTCTATCATTTCTCTTAATGTAACCTTTGCTCCTGTAAAATCGCACCAGTAACTATCCAGCCTGTTCTTATCTACCGAATTAATTACTTGGATGATGTGCAGATTGTAACACTTCCACAACTGGATTAAGTTAGCCCAGTCTGCATTTTGATAATCTTGCAGAGCTATCCACAAGTCATTATCCTGTGTATAATCAGGGAAGAAAAGCAGATCTTTACTATATTGTAACCGAACGATACGTTGATGATTATTGGATGCCGAATCAATCAAATGACCGAGTATCTGCTTGATAGTGCGATTCTGTGTATTTCGCTTTTGTGTGATAACCTCTACGGGTAAACTACTAAACAATTTCTCTTCTGTTTCAATAACCTGTGCAATGCCAGCGGTTATATGTATAAAATTACTTTCTTGCATAACTTTCTAATTTTAAGTACTTCTGCAAAAGTAAGTTCTTTGCCTATCATCCACTTGTAAAAAACTGACTTTATCACAAATGACTACGCACGATTATGCGATTTAATAACATTCAGCCTACAATCTTCGGAAAAGAATGTAGAATACGGAGAACGAGAAGATAGATATTGAGTAGGCGAACAGCCTGTAAACTCTTTAAAGTCTTTCACCAAGTGCGAAGGATCGTAAAAGCCACACGAATAAGCCAAGTCTACGAACTCCATCCCCGGATGATTCTGCAACAGATAAAGTGCCCGCTGAAAGCGAACTACCCGATAATATTCTTTAGGGCTGATTCCTACATAGTTGGAAAATACTCGCTTGAATTGCCTATATCCTAAACAAGCACTTTCAGCAAGGGTATTCACTTCAATTTGCGGTTGATTGATTATTTGGCTGATAGCGTACTGTGTTCTTTGGTAATTACAATCTGTACCAACCAACCGTTGCATGAAAAACCGTTCAATCAACCGGATGCAGGTTTCAACGATTTGTTCTGTTGAAAGATTTTGTTTCAGGTGATTCAATTCTATATCTTCCAAATCTTCTACATCTATATAATGGTTATAAAGTTCACTCATAGCGCATCGAACAAATGGATTTAGCCCCAGAGGATGAAATATGACGGCAATCATATCAATATTACCCTCTGAAATCAAACTCCCATAAGTTGAGAACTGTCCCCGAATGAAATTCTTTGGCTGTAAACCTTTTGATTGGATATTCAGATTCTCTCCTCGATGGAAAACAAGGTGTACGCACCCCGATGGAATAGTCTGTACCGTTACTGGCTCTACTTCATCGGTTTTTAGCACCCAATAGTATTTGATGTATTGGGAAAGTAAGGGTGACGGATATAGAATTTTGCTTTCTTTCATCTCTGCTAATTTTATCAGCTGTGCGCATGGTGGTAAATATAGGGGTTAATCTCCGCACGGCAATAAAGTACGTAGAAAATTTAGATGAATAGCGTACACTTTATTCCACTATACGTCAGCGTTAAGCGGTGCATCGCTCTAGTTGCTGCCACATATAACATACTTCGGTCTATCTCTGAATGATAGTTATTATTATCTGCCTGTGGGATAATCACCTCATCAAACTCTAAACCTTTCGCCATGTGTGCAGAGGTGATAATGATGCCTTGCACAAAGGCGGAGCTTTGGTTGGAGAGAAAATGAATATCATCGGCATACTGTTTCAATTCGTCTGCTATTACTTTGGCTTGCGTTTCCGTTTTGCAAATAATCCCCAGCGATTTATAGACCGATTCACGGTAAACGGAAATTAAATCCAGCATACCGGATAGTTCTTCTTTCTCATTTTTATAATGTATTACTTGCGGTTTCTCTCCATGCCGTGCAACAGGTTCAAGGTCTGTGTTCGTCCGTATCTTTTGTGCAAAATCGGTTATCTCATAAGTAGAACGGTAGCTCTTGCACAGCTTCATCACCTCTCCCGTGGCAAGGGCTTTCTGAATCATATCCGCCGTAGACGAGCCGTAAGGGTTTACCGACTGACTGGCATCGCCTAAAACAGTTCTTCGGCAAGGGTATAACTTTTGTATCACTTTGTATTGAATAGGGGAATAATCTTGCATTTCATCTATCAGCAGGTGCTTGACGCTGTTTTTCGTGCCACCTTCCAAAGCGATATGCAGGTATGACAATGGGGCTAAATCCGAATATTCGAGCGTGCGATTCTTCCGCATCTTAAACATTTCCGGTTTACCCATCCATGCGAAGAAATCTTTATAGACTTGCAGGTCATTGTTTCCGGCAAACATCCGTTTTATCTCTCTCTTCAGGAAGTTTCTTTCGGCAGTAGTTACCGTAAAAGCATATTGCACTTTCATCATATCGAGAATATAATCCGTCATTGCCTCGAACCGCTGGCGCATGGGGTAACGGTTGAAACGGTGGAATTGCTCTTCGACAAATTCAGCCGGAACGGTGATGTGTTTGGTCAGCTTCACATCTTCTGCCCGGAAGTAGTGGTTTTCGATGTGGAGAATGAAGCGGTCGAGGCTGGCAATAAAATCGAACGTGGCTTTATATTCTATTCTGTCGATAAAGCCCGGAGCAGGCTTTGTCAGTAATTCATTCACTTGCTCAAAGAAACTCTGGTATTTGTATTTGTGATCCAGCACTTTGGAAAGTATCTGCTCCATGCTGGTTTCGGGTACGGTTTCTTCTCCTAGTTCGGGAAGGACGTTAGAAATATAATCAGCAAAGACTTTATTCGGGGAAATAATCAAGATGTCCTGTGAAGAAATACTGCCTTTAAAAGCATAAAGCAAGTAAGCAATGCGGTGCAGGGCAATAGAGGTTTTACCCGAACCTGCCACGCCCTGAATGATAAGTGTGCGGGCTTCTTCATTACGAATAATCCGGTTTTGTTCTCGCTGGATGGTGGCAACGATGTTCTTCATTTTATCATCCGTATTAGCACTCAGTTCCTTTTGCAGAATATCATCGTGGACGGTCAGCGCACTTTCGATCATGAATTCCATCTTTCCAGCCCGGATTCGGTATTGGCGTTTCAGGGAAATCTCCCCGGTAATCTCTCCCGATGGAGATTGATAAGATGCTTCACCTAGTTCGTAATCGTAGAACATACTCGAAATAGGCGCCCGCCAATCATAAATCAGGGTTGTCTTGCTTTCAGAATCATAGAAAGTATGGATGCCTATATAGATAGGTATCACCTTACTGCTTCTTTCCCGAAAGTCAATTCGTCCGAAATAAGGAATGGTTAGTATTTTAGTTAGCCTCTTACGCTTATCTATTACGCTTTCGCCTATGGCAAAGTGATTTAGAATACTTTCACGCATCGAACGTATCTCGTGCGGATCAATATCTTTATTGCTCCAAAGATAGTCTTTATACTCTGACAATGTATCGATATGGTCTTTTACGGATGCATCGGTACTGCCGATAGTCCTCCTTAAGAGAGTTATTATCTGCTCCAAATAGGCTCTTTCTTGCTTCTCTGTTTGATTGAATACCATAGTAATTAACTGCTAAATGATGAAAATAGGTTCAAAAACGGTGCGCAAAATTACGGCAATCCATCGGGATAGGAAATGGCTATTTATAGCTATATACCAATAAGTTTTATATCTTTGTACGCTCAAAATGAACGAAATGGATATTCTTAAACTTGCCCTACATAATCAGCAAACCGCTTGGAAGATACTGCAGCATACCGGCATTATTCCGGCATGGGAACGTATTGGGGCAACTGTTCATCTGGTAGGTTCGCTCAAATCCGGTCTGCTGGCAAAGAGCAGGGATATAGACCTGCATATCTATACCGACAAACTGGACGTTGCAGAGAGTTTTTCTGTGATGCAGGAACTTGCCGAACGGCTTTCTTTACGGGAAGTCCAATATAAGAATTTGATTCAGACAGAAGAAGAATGCATCGAATGGCACGCTACCTATGAAGATGAGGATATGAATACATGGAAGTTCGACATGATTCATATTCGTAAAGGTTCAAAATATGATGGTGTGGTAGAAAAAGTAACTGCTGCCATTATGAACCGTCTTACCACTGAAATAAAGAAAACGATCCTTCAAATTAAATTCGATGTGCCGGACGGCGTACAGATTCCGGGGATAGAGATATACCATGCTGTTTTTGCAGGTGGCGTTCGTAGTTATGAAGAACTTGAACAGTATCGCAAAACCAATCCATTGACAAACAGTTTGGATTGGCTACCATAAATCAATAGAGGATTCCGAAACTTTCTGCCCTGTTGATAGCTTCAATTACATTATCTACCTGTAGCTTTGCCAATATATTCTTGCGGTGATTATTCACAGTGTAAATACTAAGATTCAGTTTATAAGCAATTTCTTTACTCAAAAATCCTTGTCGGATTAGGATCAGTATCTCTTTCTCACGTTTGGTTAGTTGCTGTTCAACTGGGATAACTGCCGAAGCAAGTATTTCTCCGGTCTTTCGATTGATAACTGTCCGTTTAATTCTTTCGGTAGTCGTTTGGTCAGGCGAGAGATCCATCACTCCCATAATCATCCACGCTTTTCCGTTTCTGTCTTTCTGAATGACTTGGTGGCGACTGATTACATTCACATATTGTTGCCGGACATTCAGCATACGAATCTGGAATATCTGCTGATAATTATTTCTTTCTTCCTGCGGAAGAGAGTAGATAAACTGCCCGTGCTCAATCTGGTGTTCGATGATTTGCGCCCGGTCGTCCGGGTGAATCCGTTCCTCTAATAAATCACCTTGCTTTCGGATTGTCTTTATCCACGTAGGGTTATATCCGAATATGTTAGCGAAGTTGTCGGATGCAAAATCGTACCTCTCTTTGAAAACATCCACCGTAAAGATGCAACTTTGGCTCATCTGTGAGAATGCCTTTATAGATGCTCTGCGTTCATTCCACAAATCATAGTCCACATCAAGACTGCTGATCTGCTGTCTTGACCATAATTCTTCGGGGGTTATCTTATTGGTAGTCATGTTGCAAAGATAAGGGATAAAAACCTTCTCGGCTATATTTCTATTTGAATCTTCTTAATAATTGTGTGAAAACATCCAATTATCTATTTGAATACTCTAAATGTATTGAGCCAAAAGTAGACCGAATATACCATTTTCGGACAGTTTAGAAAACGACTCTTGATTCTTCTTTCATTTGCTGGTAAAAATAGAATCAACACGTTTTATAAACCATTAAAAATTAAATGTATGGAAGTAGTAACCATCGAAAAAAGAACATTCTCGTATGTCTGCGAGCGGTTCACAGAGTTTGCCAAACGGATAGAAAGTTTGTGCAGCACTCATTCTCAGAAAGTCGAAAACTGGCTGGATAGTCAGGAAGTGTGCCTATTACTAGGCTTTAGCAAACGAACGTTGCAATATTATCGGAGTAGTGGAAGGTTGGCTTATTCTCAAATCGGGAGTAAGATTTATTATAAGTCTTCCGATATTGAAAGAATTATTGCGGACAGTGAAACACAAAATCAATCACTCAAACAAACCATGCCTTATGAAAAGAACTAAAAAAGATTATCCGTCATTCAACCTGTTTTCCATTGTCGGCATATGGGAAAGTGTTAATCTGAATCCTACGGTTATTATCTACCGTAATGATAAAGAGTATCTTCTTTCTATTATATATGTATCGGAAACCACTAAACAAGCTTCTCTCGCTACTTATGAGATACAGCAAGATGGTAGCCAGTATTTTATTACCGCTGCATCCAAACGGCTCTATATAGATTATGATCTGGGAAAAGATGTACTTAACATTTCATCGCTGGGTGACTATCTGCGCAACTAACCAGCTATCTAGCAATCTTGAAATCAATATTTCAATAAAACAATCTTTCAATCATGGAACTAATAAATAAAGATACCCCGCAAGTCAAAGAATTTATTTCTTCGCTCGATTCGATGCTGAATGGCATTGAGGCTATTGTCAAGCACTACAAACCCCACCTGAACGGGGAACGCTTTCTTTCCAACCATGAAGTTTCCAAGAAACTGAATGTCAGTCTGCGAACCCTGCAAGAGTGGCGAGATATAGGGCTAATCCCCTTTATCCAGATAAAAGGTAAAATCATCTATCGCCAAAGCGATATTGATAAACTGCTCCAAAAGCACTATTTTGAAAGCTGGAAAGAATAACTATATAAAAGAGTATGATTTCCACTATCTTAAAAGGAAACCTCTTTTATTAAGGTGGAAATTATACCTTTGCATCCCAAACAGTTGAAGTTATGAAGTTTGTAATAGAATCCGGTATGACTGCCGACATTGACGAATTAGAAAAGTTGTATGATGATCTGAATGATTATCTATCGGCTACTACCAATTATCCCGGATGGATAAAAGGCATTTATCCTATTCGTGAAGATGCGGTTGCTGGCATAGAAAATAATACTCTTTTCGTTGTCAGGCATGACAGAAAGATAGCTGGCTCTATTATCTTAGACCATCATCCCGATGAAGCTTATAATAGTGTAAGGTGGAAAATTAAAGCTGATTACAGCCGTATTTTTGTAATACGCACTTTTGTGGTGCATCCCTTATTCTTGAAAATGGGTATTGGTCGTGCTTTGATGGACTATTCGTTTGAGCTGGCTCAACAATCAGGCATAAAATCTATCCGTTTAGATGTGTATGAAAATAATCTTCCGGCAATCTCCCTCTATGAGAAATGCGGTTTTGAGTACATTGATACCGTAGATTTAGGCTTTGGCAACTATGGGCTGGATTGGTTCAAACTGTACGAGAAACTTGTTTAAACTGTAATCAGGAAGAAGACGTTCTCTTCTTTGCCCCCCCCCTCAAAAACATTGTTTTTCGGAATTTAATTTGAATCATTGACTTTTCCAGTGAAGTATTTAGTCTGTGCAAGTCTTTAGATAAAAATACGCTCGAAATGCAATGAGAGGAAGATTTTTATATAAACCGAAGGCTTGGACTTGAGCAGGCTGAATACGGAACTTACCTTTGTCAATGCTTCATATTAAGTTCAGAGAAACCTTTATATGATTCTAACGAGAGTAAATATATTAATTTTGATAATAAACTCACTCTCATAATATATAATATCTAACTAAGAATGTTTTCTCTATTCTTTTGCTGTTTCTGTATTTTTAATCTCTGATTTATTTGTCGCACTGCTATTTGTGGTTTGGGGGTAATTTTTATTCATATTGTCTAAAGTGGTTTGAAGTGCTTGCACTAAATTATTCCTTGCTTGCAGCTCATTACTAAAGTATACAGGCAAATAGAACCTATCAATTTCAGTTTGTTTTAAATTTCCATATCCAACAGATTGAGCCATTTCTGACAATAAATCTAGTAGAAAGGAATTACTTGTTTCAAAATGTGGCGATTTATTATTTAAACTATCAAGATATTCCCTCCATGCATGTCTTACTTTCATGTTGTCTTGGAAAACAACATCTATTGTATTTAAAGCATCAACCCACTCTCTAGTAACAGGGCTTGATTTCCTATTAGCCATTAATGTTAAAAACAGATTTAGTTGAGCTTCTTTTTTTGTTTTTCGATCTTGATATTTAATTCCTAAGATCCAAACAATAATAGGTATAACTGCTACAGCTATAATTTGTCCTATGCCAATAATTAATTGTAATGTATCCATTTTATTAACCAACTTTCATTTTTTATTTTGCGAAAATACTAAAAAGTAACAACAATATAGCTTAATCAATAAAAAAAACAGTATTTGAGAACCGTAACTACCTGATATCTATTTTATAGCCAATTCTGACAGGCAGCTATTTACCTTCTGCATATCCTTTAGAATATTCTGATCCAGTACCCGTGCATAGTGTTTTGTCACACAGGTATCTGCGTGACCTAACATCTTGGCTACGTTCTCCATACTTACGCCATTCGCTAGGCATATAGAGGTGGCATAGGAGTGTCGGGCTGAATGTGTGCACAGATTTTTCTGTAATCCGCATACATCTGCAATCTCTTTCAAATAACTGTTCATGCGCTGATTGCTCAATACGGGCAAAAGTTTTCCGGTATATTCTGCCACATTTTTATACTTTTCCAGTATAGAAGCTGCCACAGGCAACACAGGTATATTACACATGATTTTTGTCTTTTGGCGGTTCTTCCTTATCCAAAGCTCGCCTTTGTTATCTCTTACTAAGTGTTCAGGAGATAAATCTTTCACATCGCTGAAAGCCAAACCTGTAAAAATGCAAAAAACAAAAATATCCCGTACTTGCTCTACTCGCTTAATTGTGAACTCTTTGGCAAGAATAATTTTGATTTCGTCCATCGTCAGGAATTCAGGATCAGTTTCTTCCAACTTAAAGCGATAGTAAGCGAATGGATCTTTCTTAATCCAATCGTTTTCCAAAGCAATGCGGATAATTTTCTTCAAATTCTTTAGTCGGGTGATAGCGGAGTTCTGCGCACAACCTTTTTCAATTTTCAAGAAAGCGTCAAACTTAGAAATGAAGTTCGCTTCCAAATTATTCAAGGCAATATCCGATAGCTGATATTCCTTCTTTATAAATTCCTCTAAATATCGGGTAGTGGTTTCATACCGCTGTACGGTCTTACTAACAAAGTCTTTGCCAATCAACTTACGGCTTTGTTCGTTATGCTCCTTGAATACCTGCAATAGCGTTTTGTTATCTTCGTCTACACCATAAAACAACTTTCTCACCAGATCGACATTGATAACCTTGTCGGAAGTTTCCAGTTCTCTATAAATTTGGTGTATGCGTGAACGTGTGATTTCTAAGTAGTGGTTCAGTTCCACTGACATACGGTCTTTACCTTTTGAATTCTCTTTTGCCTGATTCCATAAGTTTACAGGGCAGCTTCTTTTGATAGAAATATCTACCATACAGCCGTTTACGGTAATTCTCATGCACACGGGTGCTTCACCGTTCTTTAATAATTTGCCTTTCTTGATGAAGAACAAAACAGAAAATGATTTTCTAGCCATTTTTACATCGTTTTTAGAGTTACAAAACTATGTATTCTCTTCCAAAGTAGTGCTGCGCAAAATGCTATGAATCAGTGAGAAAGATGCAAATTCGTGGGACTTTTTTCGATTAAATTTTAGTCCCACGATTTATCCACCGATAATATGCTTGAAACGGCTATTTTCTGCTACCTGCTAGAAAAAAGAAATCCCCGATAATGCTTGATTATCAGGGATTTGCTTGATTTTTCTTTTGTTTTCAGTGATCCGCCTGGGGCTCGAACCCAGGACCCCAACATTAAAAGTGTTGTGCTCTACCTGCTGAGCTAGCGAATCAATCCTTTATTGCTGTTAAGCGGGTGCAAAGATAGAGCTATTTTTCATAATTGCAAATTAATTCCGAACATTTTTGTTATCTTTGTGCCATAAATATCAATACACATTATTTATATATGGCTGACGATAAAAAAATAATTTTCTCGATGGTGGGAGTAAGCAAAGCTTTCCAACCTAACAAGAATGTACTAAAAGACATTTATCTTTCTTTCTTCTATGGAGCGAAGATTGGTATTATCGGTCTCAATGGTTCGGGTAAATCTACTTTGCTGAAGATTATTGCCGGTCTGGAGAAATCTTATCAGGGGGAAGTGGTCTTTTCTCCCGGGTATTCAGTGGGCTATCTGGCACAGGAACCTTATCTGGATAACACAAAGACTGTGAAAGAAATCGTAATGGAGGGTGTGCAACCTATTGTTGATGCCCTGAACGAATACGAAGAAATTAATCAGAAGTTCGGTTTACCTGAATATTATGAAGATCAGGACAAAATGGATCAACTTTTTGCGCGTCAGGGAGAGTTGCAGGACATTATCGATGCAACGGATGCCTGGAATCTGGATAGTAAGTTGGAGCGTGCAATGGATGCTCTTCGTTGCCCGCCCGAAGATCAGTCGGTGGCTAACCTGTCCGGTGGTGAGCGCCGCCGTGTGGCTCTTTGCCGACTGTTATTGCAAAAGCCTGATATCCTGCTGCTCGACGAACCGACCAACCACTTGGATGCTGAGTCTATCGACTGGTTGGAGCAACATTTGCAACAGTACGAAGGTACGGTAATTGCAGTGACGCACGACCGCTACTTCCTCGATCATGTTGCCGGATGGATCCTTGAACTTGACCGTGGTGAGGGTATTCCCTGGAAGGGCAACTACTCCAGCTGGTTGGAGCAGAAGACCAAACGAATGGAAATGGAAGAAAAGACTGCCAGCAAGCGTCGCAAAACTCTGGAACGTGAGCTCGAGTGGGTACGTATGGCACCCAAGGCCCGCCAGGCTAAGGGTAAAGCTCGTTTGAACTCGTACGATAAGCTGTTGAACGAAGATGTGAAGGAGAAAGAAGAGAAGTTGGAAATCTTCATTCCGAATGGTCCTCGCTTGGGTAATAAGGTGATCGAGGCAAAACATGTGGCGAAGGCTTATGGTGATAAACTACTGTTTGACGATCTGAACTTTATGCTTCCTCCAAATGGTATTGTGGGAGTTATTGGTCCGAATGGTGCCGGTAAAACAACTCTTTTCCGTCTGATCATGGGACTGGAAACAGTCGATAAAGGTGAGTTTGAAGTAGGGGAGACTGTGAAAGTGGCTTATGTAGACCAGCAGCATAAGGATATCGATCCGAACAAGAGTGTTTATCAGGTGATCTCCGGTGGTAATGACTTGATCCGTATGGGAGGTCGCGATATCAATGCGCGTGCATACCTTTCGCGCTTCAATTTCTCCGGAGCCGACCAGGAAAAACTTTGTGGTGTGCTTTCGGGTGGAGAGCGGAATCGTCTGCATCTGGCTATGGCACTGAAGGAAGAAGGAAACGTGTTGTTGCTCGACGAGCCGACCAATGATATCGATGTCAATACTCTACGTGCACTCGAAGAGGGTCTGGAAGATTTTGCAGGTTGTGCTGTTGTCATTTCGCATGACCGTTGGTTCCTCGATCGAATCTGTACGCATATTCTTGCTTTCGAAGGCGATTCGAATGTGTTCTACTTTGAAGGTTCTTATTCGGAGTACGAAGAGAATAAATTAAAACGACTTGGCAACGAAGAACCTAAGCGTGTGAGATATAGAAAGCTGATAGCTGACTAATCTTTAACAATATGTAAGCCCCGCAATCAATTTGCGGGGCTTTTTTGTTTCATAGAGCTATAATATGTTTATCTCTCTTAAAAAATTGTAGCATCTTTGTAATGTATATATAAAGAATATTAATTACCTTTGTATTCCAAAACGTTTATTTACAATTTATTAATTAACAAGTTCTATTAACTAACAAAGAGAATTATGAGAAGACATCTAATTCATTTCCTGCTGGTTGCAGTGCTGACGGTATGTTCTGCCGCTACGGCCATTGCCCAGGTAACAGTGAAAGGTCAAGTTGTGGATGCGGAAACAGGTGAGCCATTGATTGGTGCAGCCGTAACGATTGTCGGTACCACCCAGGGTAGTGTGACTAACTTGGATGGTATGTTCACACAAAAAGCTGCCTCCGGTTCAACGCTGCTTATCAAGTACCTTGGTTACAAGGAATTCAGCAAGAAGATCACCCAGAAAGGTGGTACTGAAGATTTGGGCGTAATAAAAATGGCAGCCGATGCAATGGTGCTGAATGACGTTATCATCACTTCTTCTGTTGCTGTTTCGCGTAAAACACCGGTAGCTGTATCGACAGTTGACCCTGTCTTTATCGAGGAGAAGCTCGGAACACAGGAGTTTCCTGAAGTTTTAAAGTCTACTCCGGGTATCTATGCAACTAAGCAAGGTGGTGGTTTTGGTGACTCCAAAGTGAACATACGTGGTTTTAAGACCGAGAACTCTGCTATGATGATTAACGGTGTTCCGATGAATGATATGGAATGGGGTGGCATCTATTGGTCGAACTGGGCCGGTTTGAGTGATGTGACTCGTAGCATGCAGGTACAGCGTGGTTTGGGTGCATCAAAGGTAGCGGCTCCTTCAGTGGGTGGTTCTATCAACATTGTGACTAATACAATCGATGCCAACAAAGGCGGTTTCGTATCTTATGGTATGGGTAACGACGGATTGAACAAAATCCTGTTCAAGGTATCTACCGGATTGACCAAATCAGGTTGGGCCATGACCCTTTTGGGAGGTAAGACCTGGGCCGATGGTTATATCCAGGGAACCAACTACGAAGCCTACAACTGGTTTGTGAATATTACAAAGCGTTTCAATGACAATCATCAGTTGTCATTTACTGCTTTTGCTGCTCCCCAGTGGCATAATCAGCGTGGAAATAAAGACGGACTTACCATTGAAGGATGGCAGGAAGTTGCGAAGAATTATATGAATGGTGAGAAGCCTTATCGTTATAACCCTACCTACGGATTCGGGTTGAACGGACAAAGAAAGTCATCGGCATATAATGTGTATAATAAACCTCAGTTGTCATTGAACCATTTGTGGCAGATTAATGAAAAGTCAAGTTTGAGTACGGCTCTGTATGCTTCTATCGGTCGTGGATATGGCTATTCCGGTCAGGGATTGACCAGTGCGGATCGCAGTAACTGGTATGGCAGTAACAATGGTAACCTGAATATGACTTTCCGTAAAGCCGACGGTACATTTGCGTATGATGAAATATATGCTTTGAATGAAGCGAGTGAGAATGGTTCGGTTATGGCAATGTCGAAGTCTAAGAACTTCCATAACTGGTATGGTCTGCTTTCTACTTATACTACTAAGTTCGGTGATTACTTCGATTTCTATGGTGGTATAGACTATCGTTATTATAAAGGTACACACACCAATGAATTGGTTGACCTCTATGGTGGTGACTTTTATGTAGACTCTTCTTCAAGAAAAAGTGTTTTGGCTTCAAACAATGCCGCCGCTGCTGCCGGTTCTTCATTTGTGAACCAGAAATTGAAAGTAGGTGATATTGTTTATCGTGACTTTGATGGCTATGTGATGTCTGAGGGAGTATTTGCTCAAGGTGAATACAACAGAGATAAGTTGAGTGCCTTCATTTCCGGTTCGGTTTCTAATACCGGTTACTGGCGTTACGACCGTTTTTACTATGACAAGGCACACGCCAAATCAAAAACTGTCAACTTCATCGGTTGGAATGCAAAGGGAGGTTTGAACTACAACCTTACCGAAAATCATAATGTGTTTGCCAATATCGGTTATATCAGCCGTGCTCCATTCTTCTCGGGAGGTGCTTTCCTTAATTCAACAGTCAGCAATGCGACAAACCCCGATGCAGTGAACGAGAAGGTGTTCTCTTTCGAAATCGGATACGGCTATCGTTCGAGCTTCCTTACTGTGAACATCAATGCCTACCACACTCGTTGGATGGACAAAACCACTACCCGTTCACAGGATATCACAAACTACTATGAAGGCAGCCTTAGCGAGCCTTACGATGCAAGTAAGCTGGTTTCTACCAAGTCTGTTATCAATATGCAGGGTGTGAATGCTTTGCACCAGGGTGTCGAACTTGATTTTGTAGCAAAACCTTTCCAATGGCTGGATTTGAGCGGTATGTTCTCTATCGGTAACTGGCGTTGGGATAGCAATGCTTCGGGTAGCTTCACTGTAGAAGGTCAATTTGTGAACAGCGCATCTATCAAGGGAAGCGATGGTAAGGATGTGACCGTTCTTGTAAATGCGGCAGCTAACGGACTGGAACCGGGTACAATGAAACTGAACCTGAAAGATGTGAAAGTGGGTGGATCTGCACAGACTACCGCAGCTTTGGGTGCTACTTTCAAGATCGACAAAGCCCTTCGTCTGGGTATCGACTGGAACTTATACGCACGTAATTATGCTGACTGGTCATTGAACTCAAACGACCTGGTGATGAACAGTGAGAAAGACTTTTCTACTCCTTGGCGTATTCCGACTGCAAGTACTTTCGATTTGAACGCAAGTTATAAATTCAACTTTGGTAAACTGAATGCAGTACTGTCAGGTAACGTGAACAACTTATTCGACCAGACTTATATTTCTGATGCGACAGATGGTAGCAATCACGATTGGAAGACCGCTTACAATGTGTTCTACGGATTCGGCCGTACTTATAGCTTGAGATTAAAAGTTAATTTCTAATTTAAAAACAGGAAGTTTAAATTATGAATAGAAATCTATTAATGCCTGTAGCGGTGTCGTTGATTCTGCTGTCCGGCTGTAAATATAACGATGACAACTTCGAAGGATTGGACGATATGACCCAACCGACGAATTTGATGAAGATAGAGTATACGCTGACTGATGCTGACTATGCAACTATCAGCTCAAATTCGACCAATAAGAAGATTGCTACAGATGCCGGTGTGTCTAAGGATCTTGAGAATGTGAAGACTAACATGTATCTGACAGAGAAGATCACGGGAGCGGATTACATACCTGCTTTCTTGCTTGATAAGTATTACACTGCCGATAAGGGTTCGAGTGCAAAGATTACGTATAAGTACAAAGAAGCGATGTCTTCTTTGCTGTCGGAGTATGCTTCGGTGAAATATCTGAAACCGACGGATGCCGAATACAAGTTGGTTTATGGTGAGAATGCATTTGCGCCTTATCTGAATGAAAAGACAGAAGGTCAGATGTCTAAGATCCTGAACGAGAAGTTCAAAGATGCTGAAAAGGGAACAGCTGTTTTCGTTGACTATAAGTTGGGAGAGGGACAGTTGGAGAATCCGTTGATGTGGCAAAACTTCGAGGCGCTTCCTACCGGAGATTTGAAGGAGCTCAAAGGCTGGTTTATCAGCTCTATCGGTGACACTCAGTGGAAGGTTACTTCTTATGATGATAACCAGTATGTTCAGTATTCGGCAAACGGTACGAAAGGGGCATGCGTCGGCTGGATGGTTACCCCTGCTATTTCTGTTACTGCCGGTGATTATCTCGCTTTTGATGTGACCGTGGGATACTATAATGCCAGCTGCTTGTCAGTACTGATTTCAGAGAATTTCGATGGTAAAAATGTCGGTACTGCCAATTGGGTTGATGTGACTTCTGATTTCAGCATTCCTACCAAGCCGACAAGTGGCTACGGTACGTTTGCTTCTGCAGGTAAAGTGTCTTTGTCAGCTTATGCAGGCAAGAAGGTGTATGTAGCCTTTAAGTACGAAGGTGATGGTGCCAATAAGAAAACCACTACTTATCAGATCGATAACATCATGGTAGGTACCTCCATTCCAGCCAACAGTCTTTCTACTCCTACTTACGCGGTGAAAGTATACGATGGAAAGAACTGGAAGAATAAGAGCAATAACGTATATGTCCTGACATATGCCGATTACGGAGATATGGA
>PDYI01000189.1_pt1 | contig 39280 bp, 30 predicted proteins | sample 1430821 | NCBI WGS metagenome assembly PDYI01 (sample SAMN05780991, study PRJNA343144) | Human gut metagenome, whole genome shotgun sequencing project. | isolation source: infant gut | host: Homo sapiens | place: Finland | collected 2005-01-01 | reverse complement strand
GAACTGGCGAAAACAATGCCGGTAATTGAAGAGTCCTTGCAAATGAGCTATGTTGGGGGAGGAAATGGAACATCAGCCAACCCTTATACCAAAGTGGAATTCGATAGTATGCTTAGTAATGACAACTGGAACGGTGGTTATGTAGAGGGAATGGGATATGTGGCTCCCAATACGTATATTTATGGGAATTCAGTATACTGGGGATCGGTATCACAAGATTATTATACATTTCCAGATTATGTCACTTCTCTTTCTTCGGATGGACTAAATCAAATGGCGGAATCATTGGCAGGTGCAATACCAGGAGTGGGTTCTTATACCGCTTATTTATCTCAAGAGTTAGGTGATATGAGTAGAGAGATTCAATCTGAACTGTTAAAAAAAGGATATAATGGTTCTTCTTCATTCACAATTGTTCGTACGTATATGGGAAGTTCTGTTAAATTTTCTGTATATAACGCGAATAATGGAGAACTTATAACTTCCAAAACGATTAATATGTTCGGATTTTGGCAGTAATCGTTCGGATGGGTAATAAAATAGAGGAATACATTCCTAATTCATTGTGCCGGATTTCTCTATAAAGACCTTTGCCAGGGCTTTGAAGATTTGGAATATTTGAGTTGTTAATATTAACAATAACCTTGTTTATTTTATGAAAACAAAATTGCCGTTATTACTATTATTTTTCGTATTGTTTTTATTCAAATGTGATTTAAAAGCTGATCCCGGCCATAAAAGCCCTTTAGAATATAGGTGGGTTAATCATCCGCTGGATTTCTATCTGAATGTGACCGTAGACAGTACCACTACTCCCCATTCATTGTTATTTGAAACAATGTATGAAAAAAAAGGAATTGCAAGCTTTTTACTACCTATCTATCAACTGGAGAAGAATAGCCTTACTTTTGAGATTAAGATCAGATATAAAACGGAAAATTGCGAGAATCTATTCTTGGCAATTACCTCTGTCGGCGATTGTGAGAACATAAATTCCATTGATACCATTCAACTGAACGCGACCCAAGATTGGAAGGAGTGTACGCGGATTTTGAAAACAAAGAAAGCATATTTTTTAAATATATCTGTTGGGGCTGTCGGCTACGGCCAACGCAAGGGCAAGATATGGATTTCTGATTTAGAGGTGCTGGGTGATGGAAAAGCAATCGGGGACAACCCCCAACAGGAATATAAAAAAGAAGATATTCATTTGAAAGCAACCGATCTGATTCATTGGAATAACAAAGAGTATGACAACCTTCCTTTCTTAAATAAGAAAATACTTGGGCTTGGAGAAACGGCGCATGGCACAGAAACGATGAACGACATCGGCATTGAAATTTCAAAGGAACGGATTCTGAAACACCAATGTCGGTTTATTTTGCTCGAAATTCCGTTGGAATTTTCCCTTTACATCAATAGATACGTGCAAAATGACAAAAATTTTAAATTTGAATATATTTCAGAACGTTTTGAACCATACCTGTTTTCCGACTCCATCTTATCCTTTATCCGGTGGATTAAAGAATATAATTCGGCGCATAATCAAAAAATCTCTATTTTGGGATTTGATTTAAATACCACACCACTATTGAGCAGAGCAGATTTATTTAATTTTTTCTATAACCTGAAGTCGGGCGGGCATGTCGAAGAAATTGATACCATTTGTGAATCTTTACTGGACAGCAAAACCTCTTTTGAGAAAATTATTTCTAAGTTCGACAAAAGCATCCGTTTAGCAGATTGTTTGGATAAAGGCGAATTGAAATTGATACACCGATGCCTGGAGATAACAGGACGGAGTTCAAGTAGCTATTTCCGATTTGTTGAAAGGGATAGATATATGAATGATATCGTAACATTCATTATTGACCATTTTCTCAATACCAATGAAACCATCACTCTCTTTGGACATTTGGGGCATCTCAACTACAAAGGCAATAGAGTAGAGCTAATGGATTATTTTTCCTTAGGATATTACCTGAAGAGCAGATATGCAAAGAATTATTCATGTATTGGATTGATCACTAACCGAGGCACTGCAATGCTTCCGGTATCCGCTACAAACGGTGGAGTAACAAAGTTGGAACAGGCACCGCAGGGAAGTTTGGAATTTCAAGTAAACAAATTGAAAATGGACTCGGTTTATTTGTCAATGAGCAAGTTTACTTGTTCGGATGTATTCCTATTAAGAGAGTTAGGTTCCGGTTTTTCCCAAAATAAGAAAATCATTCCGAATCAATTCCAGTATATGATCCCGAAGTCAAGAATGGAAGGCGTTATTTTTACAAAAGAATCAGTCAATTTCATGAAAGGGAAAGAATTTTTCAAAAAAAATATGAACGTTGAAGCTGTTACAATGAGGTTTTATATAAAAGCATTAGAAAAACTAACTCAAAAAAAAATAGATCTCAATATATGAATATTGCATTTTTAACAACATTAAATCCGGCTGATATAAATAATTGGTCGGGAACGACATTTCATTTGTTTCACGCTCTAAGCAGAAAGCATCATGTAAAAGTGATTGGACAGAATACCCTTCCTCAGGCAGCGTATTTTACCAAAGATAATTGTATTAAAAAAAATCCATTAGAGAACTATGTTTCTGTTTTCGGGAAATTATGTACCGAACAATTGACGAATTATGATCTTGTGTTTTTTGGAGATTTATATTTAGCTCCTTTTCTGGATGTAAATGTTCCGGTCGTGCATCTTAGTGATGTGACATACCACTCATTCCAAAGCTACTTAAACCCACTAAAGAATGAAGAACAGATAAAGAAAATAGAAATGATGGAGAAGAAATTATTGAATAAATATACTGCCATCATTTATAGTTCGGAATGGGCAAAGCAAAGTACAATAAATTATTATGATATAGAGCCGGGTAAAATTCATGTAGTGGAATTTGGGGCAAATATCCCTACTCCTTCAGACTATAAAATAGATATACAGACAGATATTTGTAATTTAGTCTTTATCGGAAAAAATTGGCAGAAAAAAGGTGGAGATAAAGTTTTAGGGGCATATAGAAAGCTTAAATCCGATGGATTTCGATGTACGCTTACGATTATTGGTTCTATTATTCGGGAACCTTATGATGAAGATGAGAATTTAGTTATAATTCCTTATTTAGATAAATCCCAACCGGAACATTTGGAAAGATTTTGTAATATCTTGCAGGAAGCTCATTTTTTAGTACTTCCTACAGAGTTCGACGCATTTGGAATTGTGTTTTGTGAAGCATCGGCTTATGCCGTACCCAGCATTGCCGCCAATGTGGGTGGAGTGAGTCAACCGGTACGTGAAGGGAAAAACGGGTATTTGCTCATGCCGGATGCTACAGCTGAAGATTATGCTGAGAAAATAAAGTCGGTTTTCGCTGACAAAGAAAACTATCTGAAACTCCGGATGTCATCGCGGCAAGAATTTGAAACCCGTCTTAATTGGGAGGTATGGAGTGAGAAAGTAGATAAAATATTGGAAGAAATTGTAGAAGAACATCATAAGAATAATGGGAACAAACAACAGTGATTTTTATCTGCCTGTATATGTCATCAACCTTAAAGAGCGCACGGAACGGCGGCAACATATAGAGGAACAGTTTCAAGGGAGGGTAGAGTTTGCTCTCCATTGGATAGAGGCAATCGAACATTCCATTGGAGCAGTGGGATTATGGCAAAGCATGCTAAAGGCTGTACAAACAGCTATCGACAAAAGAGATGATATCATGATCATTTGCGAAGACGACCATATATTTACCCCCGCATATAACAAAGATTATTTGTTTGCCAATATAATAGGAGCAAACGCTCAAGGTTCCGAGTTGCTTTCGGGAGGTGTCGGAGGATTTGGCACAGCGGTACCAGTGGACACAAATCGCTATTGGATGGATTGGTTTTGGTCTACGCAATTTATCATTATTTTTAAGCCGCTATTTCAAAAGATATTAGACTATGACTTCAAAGACACTGATACGGCAGATGGAGTTTTATCTGTCCTTGCTAAAGATAAGATGACTATCTATCCGTTCATCTCCGTTCAAAAAGATTTTGGCTATTCGGACGTAACCGTCTACAATGGGACTCCGGGGATGATAAGCAACTATTTTTCTCAGGCAAACTACCGCTTGAGAATGATTCATCATGTTAGTCATAAATTTAAAGAACAGGCAAAAAGATGAATTCAAGAATACAAAAGCAGGAACAACCTATATGTTCACCAAAAATTATTTTGCCTAATCCTAACAAAAAATCTGATGTGATTGCCAGATCTGAGGAAGTACAAGCCATTATTGACCGTATGCCCACCTACTGGGCAAAATGGGTGATACTATGCGTAGGGGTACTGATGGGAATGATCATATTACTTGGTTTTTTGATACAGTATCCCGATACGGTAGACGGACAAATATCAGTAACCGCAAATGCAGCACCGGTACGTTTGGTCGCTAACAGTAACGGACGGATTACGTTGTTTCAACCCAATAAAGCATTACTGCATAAAAACGATGTGATTAGTTGTATTGAGAGTGGTGCGGATTACAAACATATTTTATGGATTGATTCTTTTTTGAAGACATTTAGTGACAAAAGCACAATTCGTGTTGAATTGCCCGATACGCTGTTGCTTGGAGAAGTCAGTTCCGCTTACAATTCCTTTTTACTCTCCTTTTTGCAATATGACCGTTTACTTACTTCAGACATTTATTCAACCATGCGACAAAAATTGCAACAACAAATTATTTCTGACGAAGCAGTCATTGCCAATTTTAATAATGAGCTGCGATTAAAAAAACAAATATTGGATAACTCTCAAAACCAATTGAGTAAGGACAGTATATTGCTGTCGATGAAAGGAATAAGCGAACAAGAATACCAGCAAAAGTTCTCGACACATCTTTCTTTAAAAGAATCACAATTAAATTTGCAAAGTAACCGACAGATGAAACAATCGGAAATAAGTCGTAATCAATTGGAAATACAGCGTATCTGTTTGGAAGAAACTGAGGCTAAAGAGAAAGCCTATTCCGATTATATCACTCGGAAGAATGAACTTTCAAATGCCATTAAACTCTGGAAAGAGCATTATTTGCAATATGCGCCTGTAGAAGGGGAGTTAGAATATCTTGGTTTCTGGCGGAACAATCGTTTTGTACAGTCCGGGCAGGAGCTATTCTCCATCATTCCCGATAAAACTAACATCTTGGGTGAAGTAGTGATACCTTCTTTCGGTGCAGGAAAAGTAGAAGTTGGGCAAACAGTAAACGTAAAAATGGACAACTATCCATATGATGAATATGGATTACTGAAGGGAGTGGTGAAATCTGTTTCACGCATTACCAACAAGATAAAAACTCAAAATGGAGACATGGATACTTATCTGGTAATCATATCTTTTCCCGATGGTACATTAACTAACTTTGGGAAAATATTACCCCTCGATTTTGAAACAAAAGGTACAGTTGAGATTATCACCAAACGAAAACGTTTGATTGAAAGACTATTTGATAATTTAAAATCAAAAGGAGAAAAATAAGAATATGCTACTCCACCGTTTTCCCGTAGAATACCAAATGGATTCGCAAGACTGCGGACCTGCATCCCTTAAAATTATTGCTAAGCATTTTGGTAAGTTTTACTCATTGCAGTTCATGCGTGACCGTTGCGGCATTACCAAAGAAGGTGTATCGTTACTTGATCTAAGTACCGGGGCAGAAAGCATCGGGCTGCGAACGCTTGCCATAAAATGTACCATTGATGATGTGGTGAACAGTATTCCGTTTCCTGCAATTGTGTTTTGGAATGACAGTCATTTCATCGTGGTATATCATTCTGATAGGAAATACATATGGGTCTCGGATCCAGCAAAAGGACGCATAAAATACACGCATGAAGAATTTCGAAAGGGTTGGTATCAAAGGGATGAAAGCCAAGGTGTATTACTTGCCGTGGAACCAACTACTGATTTTAAGAATAGTAAAGCTGAACAAGAACAGAAGAGAAACAGCTTTTCGAGCATTATTAAATATTTTTTTCCATATAAAAAGAGCTTCGGGTTAATATTTATTATTATGCTCGTTGTTACTGTCTTACAAGGTATGTTACCATTTATCTCTAAAGCGGTGATTGATGTCGGCATTAAAACTTCGGATAGGAACTTTATTAATATGGTACTGATAGGGAATATCTGTATCTTGTTGAGTGTAATGATTTTCAATGTGTTGAGGGATTGGATCTTATTGCATATCACGGCGCGGGTAAATATTGCTTTGATTTCTGACTACTTGATAAAATTGATGAAGCTACCTGTTACTTTCTTTGAGAATAAGCTGCTGGGCGATATTTTGCAACGGGCACAAGATCATGAACGTATACGCAGTTTCATTATGAATAATTCTTTGGCATTGATATTTTCAACGCTTACATTTGCCGTCTTTAGTATTATTTTATTGATTTACAATTCTATAATTTTCTATATATTTTTATCAGGATCGGTTCTGTACGTTTGTTGGGTGTTACTGTTTTTGAGCATACGTAAAAAACTGGATTGGGAATATTTTGAACTTTTGTCCAAAAACCAAAGCTATTGGGTGGAAACCGTTTCGACTATACAGGATATCAAAATCTACAATTATGACAAGTACCGGCGGTGGAAATGGGAAGAAATTCAGGCACGGCTTTATCATGTCAATAAGCGTGTTCTTGCCATAACCAATGCTCAAAATCTGGGTGCCCAATTTATAGAAAATATCAAAAATATGGCTATCGTGTTTTTCTGTGCTATGGCGGTTATCAAAGGTGAAATAACATTTGGAATAATGATTTCTACACAATTTATTATTGGTATGCTCAATGGTCCGCTTGTGCAATTTATTAATTTTGTGGTATCAGCGCAATATGCCAAAATCAGTTTCTTACGCATCAACGAGATTCGTCAGTTGGAAAATGAGGATGAATTACTTTCTATTGGCAGTACAACCATCCTTCCGGAAAGAAAAACGATTCTATTAGAGAATATACATTTTCAATACACGCCTAACTCTCCTTTGGTTCTGCGTAATATTTACTTGCAAATACCGGAAAATAAAATCACGGCAATTGTGGGAGGAAGTGGTAGTGGTAAGTCAACTCTTCTGAAACTATTGGTTCGGCTTTATAAGCCCAGCCATGGAGAAATAAAAATGGACAAGATGAATGTAAGTGCCATTAATCTACGCCAATGGAGAAACATGTGTGGTGTGGTAATGCAAGATGGAAAAATATTCAGTGATACCATCTTGAATAATATTGTATTAGATGATGAACAAATTAATTATACGCGTTTGAGGGAAGTTTGTCGTATCGCTCAGATTGAGGATGAGATAAACGCGATGCCCAAGGGTTTTGAAACGACCATTGGAGAAACCGGACGCGGGTTGAGTGGAGGACAAAAGCAGCGTTTGTTGATTGCTCGTGCGCTGTATCGGGATCCGAAATTTCTCTTTATGGACGAAGCCACAAACTCTTTGGATTCAATAAATGAACGAAAAATTGTGAATGCCTTGAACAATGCATTTGAACAGCGTACTGTTGTTGTTATTGCTCACAGGCTTAGTACCATTCGTAATGCTGATCAAATTGTGGTGTTGGACAAAGGTTTTATCGTTGAGACCGGAACTCATGAAATATTGATGGAGAAAAAGGGGCATTATTTTGAGTTGGTTTCTTCACAGGTACAAGATTAACGGAGAATATCCGGGAGCGTGTATCAGAAGTCACTGCCATAACACACTTATAAGATAATATGAATTTGAGAATAACTTATTACTCAAAGTATAGGAAATGAATCTGGAAGGATACATTACAATTGTCCGCTTTCTACCAACAGTATCACTCGTTCGGTTAACTTATCTTCTCCTTCGGGGTCATATTGTTTTTTTAAACTGGCTCCGAAAAGAGCGGCAAATGTTTGATAGAATCCTGCTTTAAAAGGTCCCATAAATGCTTTTACCAGTTCATAAGAACTTTGATGGCTTTGCCGGTCTATCAGCTTTATCAACAGTTTGCCTTGTGCAAAAGAGAGCTTTTTCATTCGTGGAGTATATTGCTCCTTCAATCCTTTTTCCACCCGTTTGATATGACGTTGGCGGGCTTTTTCGTTGGGCAGGGTCTGTAAGTATTCGTAAGTTTCAATGATGGTGCGGTTAATTTCTCTGGCAATAGGATACACTTTCTTCACATTTCTCACCAATTTATAATATTCCATCTGCTCTTTTCTGTTTCTGAATTTTAAAGGCTTGAATATATGAATGGTCGGAATCTGGAAAGCCGGGATTGTATCACCATTATACACACACATAGGTACCAGGTATCCACCGAGATTTGTTTTTTCCTGTGCCAGTGATTCGGAAGAAAACAATAAGGCGATAGATAACATCAAAAGTCCTATGGTAAGCCTCATATTCATTTTGCAAAAATAAAGGATTAAATTTATATTAATGGTTTTCCTTGCAGCATTAACCTATTTAAATTATCTTCGACAATTCGTTTGCTATTTAAAACACAATAACCACACTCGATATGAACGAAAGCATATCTATATTGAGTATATTCCTACTTGTTAATATGACGTTGATAACTTCTACTTGCCATGCTCAGAATCGTTCGGATTATCCTTGGGAAGAGGTGATGGAAAACTTGTCTATATCCGATGAAGAAGGAGATACACGTAATTGGGAGAATGAATTGGAGGAATTAACCGATCTTGTTAACAACCCTGTTAATATAAACTCTGCCACCAAAGAGCAGTTACAGCGGTTTCCTTTTCTTAATGATGTTCAGATTGAGAATTTACTTGCGTACATTTATATTCACGGATCGATGCAGACTGTCTATGAACTTCAGTTAGTGGAGGAGTTGGATCGGCAGACTATTCAATATCTGCTTCCTTTTGTCTGTGTAGAGCCTGTTGATAAGAAAGAGTCTGTTACGTTAAAGCAGATTTTAAAATATGGAAAACATGAAGCGGTGACTCGTATGGATGTGCCTTTGTATAAGCGTAAGGGATACGAGAAAAATTACTTGGGTCCTGCTGTTTATAACTCGGTGAAATATGGATTTCACTATCGGGAAAAGGTTTATGCAGGTATAGTTGCCGAGAAAGATAGCGGCGAACCTTTCGGAGCTTTACATAATAAGCAGGGATACGATTACTACTCTTTCTATCTACTTCTTCATGATATAGGAATACTGAAAACTGGAATTGTAGGAAACTATCGGTTGAACTTCGGTCAGGGACTGGTACTCGGACAAGGTTCTATGTTTGGAAAAACAGCTTATTCTTCGTCTTTCACTTTCAGGAGTACAGGTATACGCAGACATACTTCTACCGACGAATATAATTATTTTCGTGGGAGTGGCATAGCTCTAAAATGGAAACAATGGACACTTTCCGTATTTTATTCACATCGTTCGTTGGATGGAGTGATAAAAGGCGGTGAAATTACCTCGATTTATAAAACAGGTTTACACCGAAGCGAAAAGGAAGCTGATAAAATGAATCAATTGACTATGCAGATGAGCGGAGGAAATATCAGTTATACCGGAAATAGTTATCAACTGGGTATAACCGGTGTTTATTACTGTTTTAACAGGTCTTATGAACCGGAACTTAAAGACTATTCAAAATACAACCTACATGGTCGTTCTTTTTATAATCTGGGTATGGATTATAAATATCGTTTTCATCGTTTTTCTATACAAGGAGAAGCAGCTTTGGGGATCAGTGGTATGGCTTTTATGAATCAGGTGCTTTATTCTCCTTTACAAGATATCCGGTTGATGTTGGTTCACCGTTATTATTCCCATGATTATTGGGCTATGTTTGCTCATTCATTTAGTGAAGGAAGTAGTGTTCAGAATGAAAACGGATGGTATCTGGCTGCTTCTGTAAATCCTTTCAACCGTTGGACATTTTTTGTTTCTGCCGATCTGTTTTCTTTTCCGTGGTGGAGGTACCGGATAAGTAAGGCCTCGAAAGGAGTGGATCTGCTCTTTCAGGCAAATTACGTTCCGTCGAAAACGGTTGATATGTATGTGAATTACCGTTATAAACAAAAAGAACGTGATGTGACCGGTACGCAGGGAAAAGTGATTCTGCCCACCTATCATCACCGGCTGCGTTATCGATTGAACTATTTACCCTGCTCTTCGTTATCTCTCCGGACAACAGTCGATTATAATCATTTTCATTCATCCGGAAAAACGGCTGGACAAGGTTATCAACTGACGCAGACGGCTGGATGGAAACTTCCCTGGTTGCCTCTGACAGCAGAATTGCAAGGTAGCTATTTTCATACAGACGATTATGATTCACGCATTTATATCTACGAGAAAGGGTTGCTGTATTCTTTTTATACTCCATCTTTTCAGGGAGAAGGTATTCGCTTGGCTATTCATTTTCGCTATGATATGAACAAGCATTGGACAGCAATTGCCAAGCTCGGACAAACCACATATTTTGATCGTGATGAAATAGGTTCCGGCAACGACCTGATCAGGGGAAATAAAAAAACGGATGTACAAATGCAGCTGCGTCTAAAGTTTTAGTAATTTTGTAGAAATTCAAAACTGTTTCTAAGATTGAACGATTAAACAGAATTAAGTATGACTATTATTTTTCCTTCTCCTATATTCGGACCGGTTCATTCACGTCGGTTAGGGGTCTCACTTGGAATAAATTTGCTTCCTTCCGACGGAAAAGTATGTTCTTTCGATTGCATTTATTGTGAATGTGGTTACAATGGTGAACATCGTCCTAAATCTTCATTACCGACCCGCGAAGAAGTCCGTATGGCTCTGGAAGAGAAATTAAAAGAGATGAAAAGCAACGGACCTGCTCCCGACGTACTGACTTTCGCCGGAAACGGTGAGCCGACTGCTCATCCTCACTTTCCGGAGATTATCGAGGATACACTTGCTTTGCGTGATGCTTACTTTCCGGATGCAAAGGTGAGTGTGCTCAGTAATGCTACTTTTATTAACCGTCCGGCTGTATTCGATGCGTTGAACAGGGTGGATAATAACATTTTAAAGTTGGACACGGTGGATGAAGAGTATATCCGGACTGTAGATCGTCCGAACGGACGATACGATCTGAATGGAACAGTCGGACTTTTAAAAGCTTTTAAAGGTAATTGCATCGTGCAGACTATGTTTATGAAAGGAAAATATAAGGGGAAAGATGTGGATAATACTTCTGACAAGTATGTACTTCCCTGGTTGAAAGTTGTAAAGAATATTGCCCCAAGACAGGTGATGATTTATACGATCGATCGGGAAACTCCCGATCAGGACTTACAAAAAGCTACTCATGAAGAGTTGGATCGTATTGTGGCTCTTCTCACGAAAGAAGGACTTTCGGCATCTGCTTCTTATTGAGAATTATTCTTAAACGTATCATTTATAAAAAAGATTTGGATATGATGAAACCAATTGCTGTCAACCAACTTAGTGATAATTTCTTTGAAACCATCAGTAAAGAATGGATGTTGGTAACTGCCGGTAATAAAGATGCTTTTAATACCATGACTGCCAACTGGGGTGGTATCGGATTTTTGTGGAATAAACCGGTTGTTTATGTTTTCATTCGTCCGGAAAGATATACGTTCGGCTTTATGGAGAAAAGTGATTATTTCACTCTTTCTTTTTTAGGGGAGGAGAATAAAAGTATTCATAAAATATGTGGTTCTAAGTCGGGACGTGAGGTGGATAAGATCAAGGAGACCGGATTGAAACCGATGATTACCGATAAAGGCAACGTTCTGTTCGAACAAGGAAGGTTAAGTCTGGAATGCCGGAAATTATATACTGATGTGTTGCGGAAAGAAAACTTTCTGGATCCGTCTGTGTATGAACAATGGTATACTACACATGGAGGTTTGCATCATGTGTATGTGGCGGAGATTACGAGTGCATGGATAAAAGATAAATCTTAATAGCTTAATTTATGAAAAACAATTGTCTGATATGTTCCTTATTGTTTGCTTCGGGAATTCAGAATGCTTGGGGAGCTCAAATAACAGACCGTAAAGCAAATCCTGATCAAGCGAAACCCAATATAATTCTGATTATGTGTGATGATATGGGGTTTTCTGATTTATCGTGTTATGGCGGAGAAGTACATACACCACATATTGATTTTCTGGCGGAAAACGGGATACGTTTCAGTCAATTTAAAAATACGGGACGCAGTTGCCCCAGCCGGGCGGCTTTGCTGACAGGTAGATATCAACACGAAGTAGGTATGGGCTGGATGACTGCTGTGGATGAACATCGTCCGGGATACAGAGGACAGATATCGGACCGGTATCCTACAATCGCAGAGGTATTTCGTGAAAATGGGTACCACACTTATATGAGCGGTAAATGGCATGTTACCGTTGAAGGAGCATTTACCCAACCTAATGGAAGCTATCCGGTTGAACGGGGATTTGAGAAATATTACGGTTGCCTTTCGGGAGGGGGCAGCTATTATACTCCCAAACCGGTATTTTCGGGTTTGCAGCGCATTACGGAGTTTCCGAAAGACTATTATTATACCACAGCCATAACCGATTCTGCCGTTAGTTTTATCCGCCAACATCCGGTTGATGAACCTATGTTCATGTATTTGGCTCACTATGCTCCTCATCTGCCCCTTCAGGCTCCAAAAGAGAGAGTAGAGGCTTGTCGGGAAAGGTATAAAGCGGGATATGACGTATTGCGTAAACAACGCTTCGAACGCATCCGTCGCAATGGCTTAATCGACATTGAAGGAGAACTTCCGGTATTTGAAAAAGAGTTTGGAGGAAAACGTCCCACATGGAATAGTCTTACTCCGCAGCAGCAGGAACGATGGATTACGGAAATGGCTACTTATGCTGCCATGATTGAAATTATGGACGATGGTATCGGAGAAGTAATAAAAGCCACTAAGGAAAAAGGTATATTTGATAATACCATATTTTTATTCTTAAGTGATAACGGTGCTACCAATGAAGGCGATATGATCACGCAATTGCGTGCAGATTTGAGTAATACTCCATTTCGCAGTTATAAGCAATGGTGTTTTCAGGGAGGTACGAGTGCTCCTCTGATTATCATGTACGGAGGTGGACAACCTGATGGAAAAAAGGGAGCGGTTCGTCACGAATTTACACATATTATCGATCTTTTTCCCACTTGCCTGGATATGGCTTCTATTGAATATCCCCGGGAATTTCGAAATCATGCCATTGATGCTCCTGGAGGCAGAACGATTCTTCCGGCGTTGAAAGGAAAGAAATTATCGAAAAGAGATTTGTTTTTTGAACATCAAACCTCCTGTGGCATTATATCCGGAGACTGGAAGTTGGTTCGGGCTAATGGTAAGCAGCCGTGGGAACTGTTTAACCTGTTACAAGATCCGTTTGAACAGAACGATTTATCTGCCCGTTACCCGGATAGAGTGAAAACATTGGAAAAAAAGTGGAATCAATGGGCAGAAAAACAACAGGTATTTCCTTTTGAATACAGACCATGGACTAAGCGTATCAATTATTATAAATCCCTGTATCCCGATCAATCCGGAAAGGATTTATGATCCCAACCGTTATTCCAGACCATGAAGATGTGTTGAAAACACCGCAAATTTCACAGATTTAATAATCATTTCTATGTTAATCTGTGAAATTTGCGGTAGCGGGCTATAGTAATTTTTTTCTTTTCAGATACATCCAATATCCTGTGACAGGTAATGAAGTTCCTATCAGGGCAGCGATAAAAGTGACGATCTTTGAAAACATTCCCGCATAGATGCCAAAATGTAAAGCACGTACTATTCTCCAGATAGGTGCTCCGCGTTTTACTTCCGCATCAAAGATAAAACTTACGATGTCTCTGTACCATTGAAATGACCACATCAATCCGGTGAGTGCACATACTAATAAGATAAGTGCTGCATATAATCCCAGTACAGAGTGTAAGTCGAACATTAACCTTCTTCTGCCTTTTTGATGTTCTATAATCAACCGGCTTTTCTTCCACTTGCGCGGCCAGTATACTGTAAGTCCGCTGATCAGGATAAAGATGAAAAAAAGGGTAGAAATACCTACAATCATTTTACCTGTCGTACGGGTATCATCCATAAGCCACCGATGGAGCTTCATCACGATCGTCAAAGGACTTTCCCGGATGGAATCATATCCCATTATTGTCAGAAGCTCTTCTTTGAATACAAGGATGGCGCCTGTAAAACAAATGATGCTGATCAAGACCCCTGCCGGTAGTGAAAGCCATAAGTGAATGTAACGGCAATATTTTTTTATTTTCATTTAAAAATGGTAAGAGATTACTGCTGAGAAATTACGTGGATCGATCTGATTGATATAACCTCCGCGATAATACGAATTGTATCCTAATGCATCGAACAGGTTGTTCAGGTATACACGGGCAGTAAACTTGTGGATACTATAGGCCAGCTGGGCGTTTATTGTAGTATAACCGGGCATGTCAAAAGGCTTTTCGTTGGTCATGGAACCGTGTCCGTCCGGCTTGATTGCAAAATCATTAACAGGACGTTTACCTACGAAATAGACTCCTATACCGGCTGATAGTCTTTTTAATACTCCTTTGTCGAATCGATATTGAATCCATCCGTTAGCAGTATGTTTCGGGGTATTCATCGGGGCTGAACCATTTTTAAAGGCCGGGCTGTTTTCGTATTTTGCATCCAGATAAGCGTAACCCATCATTACTTGGAGGTTTTCAAGTATACTTCCGCTTAATTCGGTTTCAATACCTTTTCTTTTCAGACTTCCCGCTTTATCAAAATAACCGGTAGGTTGAGTAGTTCCCGGATGATAAGTACTATAAGAGAGGTTTTTAGTAAGGATATCGAAATATGTCAGGTTAAAGCGCAGGCGGTTATTCAGCCAATCGGACTTGATGCCCACTTCAAACTGGCGGGTCTTCGATGGACCTATTTCATCTCCGTTCTCCATTCGTCTGGCTGCATGGAGAAGGCTGGTAGTAGTTGTATATGAACCGAACAAATTAATGTTCTTTATCGGAGTCAGCATGATGCCCAACATCGGATTCCAGGCATCTCCGGTAGTGGGACCTGCACTTGTGCCGTCCTGACTGCTGATATAACTGTATCTCAGTCCCAGAATAGCCTTTATATACTTATTAAAAGTCATTACTTCCTGTGCCATTATTCCATAACTTGAAGAATTGGATTCTACTGGGGTTTCGGGAACAAATTTAACCGCGACAGGTAGCACATTCGAGATGCTCGGGGCCAGTACGTTGATAGTGTCTATATTGACAGGGGTATAATTGGTGATCGACAGATCGGTGTTTTTGTAGTCGAATCCTAATTGGAATGTATGTTTAACAGGGCCGGTGAAAATATCTCTGCCGATAAAGTCAAGCTGGAAAGTTGAGTTGCGGTCATCGCGTAATGAACGTGAAATCGTTCTTCTACGCATGTTATATTCTTTATTGACTACGGTTTTTACGGAAGTACTTGTATTATCCACTTTATATGAAGAGCCGAAATATGCTGCCCGCACACTGATATTATCTGTCAGCTGGCGGGTGATGCGTGCGGCATAAGTCAGCGTCTTGTTGTTTACATTATCGTTTTTGAATCCCAGGAATTTGTTGTGTGGCATGTCGTACAGATTCTCTTCCGTATCTTTCGATAGATTGACTGAACTGGTATAAGGAGTACGGTTATCATTCAGATAATCCATTTCTATGGTAACGTTTGTTTTGTCATCCGGACGCCATTCTAATGAAGGGTTGATGTATACGCGATTGGAATGGATGACCGGACGATAATTATCCGAACGTTCGAAGGCACCGTTCATACGGAAAGCGATCGTCTGATTTTTATCCAGAACGGACTGTACGTCGAATGTGGGGCGGAACAATCCCCAGCTGCCTGCCCGCAAAGATACTTCTCCTTCATTGGTGAACTTGGGTGTTTTGGTTACTACGTTGATTACTCCGCCTGCACTTCCGAGGTCGTTTCCGATACCTTGTGTGACGGCTGCGGAACCTTTGATGACCTGTATGCTTTCTACTCCCTGCATTTCGGATAAAGCAGAGCCGGTACGGAAATCGGAATCTATCCGGACTCCATTCTTTAAAATAGGTACTCCCCGGTATCCGCGGATGGACATGCTTTCTCTTACTCCGCCATACGATCCGAAAAGAGTAACTCCGGGTACATTTTTTGCGACATCGGTTACGGTAAGTGCCCCCTGTTCGGTAATCGATTTTTCTGAGATTACAGAAATACTCTGTATCTGTTCACTGGGACGTAAAGGCATGCGGGTGATGGCATCCAGTTTTTTCGGTTGTTTATATCGTTCTCCGAACACTTCTACAGTCGATAGTAAATTATCGTCCGGTAAGAGCGTGAACGAGAGTTGCGCTACACTTCTCGAGGTGAGATCGACTGTACGGGTTTGAGTGACATATCCTACAAAGCTGACATTTATCTTGTAAACTTTACGTGCCAGATTACGCAGAATAAATCGGCCTTCACTATTGGTTGTTGTTCCGATGGTGGTACCTTCTATTTGGACAGTGGCCGAAGCCAATGGCGTATCAGTTTCGTCATAGACTACTCCACGGATGGCAGGGACTCTATCGACAGACTCTGGTTCTGTGGCAAAAAGTAACGATGGGAATATTAGTAAAACTAATAAAAGCAGGGTACTATAAATTTGCTTCATACATTTAACAGCATTAAATTAATATAAAATTTAGCGAGTCGCAAAGGTATGTGTATCTGAAAGAGTCTACAATACCTATAAAAAGGTATAATGCAACGTAGAATCCATAGAATTGGTGAGTTATATAATAAAGAAAGCGGATGAAAGTGATGATTTATTCACTTCCATCCGCTTCGTGTGTGCAGATAGTATCAGATGATTAATTTATAATTTCTTTGGCTCTGTCCAACGCTACATTTATATTCGGGCAGATATTTTGTTTTCCCAGTAATTCATAGAAGCCCGACTTCTCAAGGGTTTTGTGTACTTTCTCGTTTACTCCCGAGAGTACGATAGTGATCTTTTCCTTTTGAGACATTTTACAAAGGCTGGTCAGGTTGTGAATACCGGTCGAATCGATGAATGGAACTTTACGCATGCGGATGATGCGTACTTTAGGACGGTCACCCAATTGTGCCATTGTTTCTTCAAATTTGGTGGCAATACCAAAAAAGTACGGACCATTAATTTCATATACCTCCACGCCGGCAGGGATTATCAGATGCTCTTCGCATACGGCAATGTCCAGTTCGTCATTCGGATCGATTTCATCTTTGATGACAGATATCTCGGTTGTTTCCATCACACGTCGCATAAACAGGATACAGGCGATCACCAAGCCTACTTCGATGGCAATAGTCAGATCGAATATAATGGTGAGGAAGAAGGTGATCAGCAATACGGTCACATCCGATTTGGGATTCTTCAGCAATGCTTTGAATGTACGCCACTCACTCATATTATATGATACGATGACTAATACGCCTGCCAGGCAGGCCATTGGGATGTATTGCGCCAGAGGCATCAGAAACAGGAGGATCAGCAATAAAACTATAGCATGAATGATACCGGCTACCGGTGTTTTACCGCCATTATTGATATTAGTCATTGTGCGGGCAATGGCTCCGGTTGCGGGGATGCCACCAAATAACGGTGTGATCAGATTGGCTGTTCCTTGTGCGATCAGTTCGGTATTTGAATCGTGTTTATCTCCTGTCACACCGTCGGCTACGGTTGCCGATAGTAATGATTCGATAGCTCCCAATACAGCGATTGTAATGGCCACCGGGAATAAATCCTTGATGGCTTCCCAGTTGAGGGTGGGTATGGCTGCTTCGGGCAATTCTGATTTGATGGTAAAACGATCGCCAATGGTATCGATGGAATCAATGCCGGCATATGTCTTTAATACATATACCCCTATCGTTACCACAATAATAGCAATAAGAGAACCCGGTATCTTTTTCGAAAACCGCGGAGTAATGGCAATAATGATGATGCTGAGAATACTTACGACAGCGTTCCACCAGTTGACTGTGTCGAAATGCCGGAAATAGATCATCCATTTTCCGATAAAGTCTCCCGGAACTTTCTCTCCACCGAAATTCAATCCGAATATGTCAGCAATCTGGGTTGTGAAAATAGTGACGGCTATACCGCTGGTAAAGCCTACAATGATCGGATAGGGAATAAATTTAATAATCGCTCCCAATTTAAATACTCCCAATAGGATCAGGAGTATGCCGGCCATCAGTGTAGCTACGATTAATCCCGCTTCTCCATATTGCTGGATGATGCCATAAATGATGACGATGAATGCTCCGGTCGGTCCTCCGATTTGTACCTTGCTTCCTCCGAGCAAAGAGATGATGAATCCTGCAATGATAGCTGTAATAATTCCTTTCTCGGGTGATACACCTGATGCGATACCGAATGCGATGGCCAGAGGTAAGGCTACGATACCTACTATGATACCTGCCATCAGATCTGACATAAACATTTCCTTAGAGTAGTTCTTCAAGGTAGAGAATAACCTTGGTTTGAAATCCAACACTTTCATTTCCTTCTTTTACTTATATAATGTGATAAATGTCGTTATAATCTCCGTTTTGCAAAGTCGAGGTTGCAAAATTACATAAAATAAATGGCAATATTATGTTTTTGAACATCTTATTTATTTTAGATCGGTTTTATCTATGTTCTTATAGATTTTATTAATGGATAAAGTTCCGCGTTTTTTGAACTAAATCCTTATATTTGTGTTATTAATAACGGCATATAACCGACAAACGTAATTACCAATCTAAAATAAATCAGATTATGACTAAAAGTATTAAAGGCACTCAGACAGAAAAAAATTTGCTGACATCATTTGCTGGAGAATCACAGGCAAGAATGCGTTACACTTATTTTGCAAGTGTAGCTAAAAAAGAAGGTTACGAACAGATTGCAGCTATCTTTACAGAGACTGCCGATCAGGAAAAAGAGCATGCAAAACGTATGTTTAAGTTCCTTGAAGGAGGTATGGTTGAAATCACTGCAAGCTATCCTGCCGGTGTTATCGGTAATACTCTTCAGAATTTGCAGGCTGCAGCGGCAGGCGAACATGAAGAATGGTCTTTGGATTATCCGCATTTTGCAGATGTTGCAGAACAGGAAGGTTTCCCAATGATCGCTGCTATGTATCGCAATATCTCTATTGCAGAAAAAGGGCATGAAGAAAGATACCTTGCTTTCGTAAAAAATATAGAAGTTGCATCTGTATTCGCTAAAGAAGGCGAAGTTGTATGGCAGTGCCGTAACTGTGGTTATATCGAAGTGGGTAAAGAAGCTCCTGAGGTATGTCCGGCATGTCTGCATCCACAAGCATACTTCGAAATCAAGAAAGAAAATTATTAATAGACTGCATTTTGCAGAAGAGGGTGTCCGAAAAGGGTACCCTCTTTTTTTATGTAAAAGTCCGAACTTTCCCAAGCTCGGACTTTTTAATTTGCTCTAAAATGTTTATCTTAGAGCATGTTAATCGATAGTGCAAATATACAATTTAAGGAGTATTCTCAAGGTATGGATTCCTTATTTCCTTGCCGTCTTGATGAAAATATTTCTTCGGATGCTCCGGTCCGGCTTGTCAACCAGATTGTTGATAAGCTTGACATCAGTCCGTTGTTATCTACTTATAAGGGTGGTGGTTGTCCTGCTTATTATCCCCGCATGCTTTTGAAAGTGTTGTTCTTCGCCTACCTGAACAATGTGTACTCTTGTCGTAAGATAGCACGTCTACTTCAGGAGAACATCCTTTACATGTGGCTTTCGGGCAAGTCCACTCCCGACTTCCGTACCATCAATGATTTCCGCAGCAAGCGTTTGAAGAGTTGTATCCACAGTTTGTTCACTCAGATTGTGCTCATGCTTGTTGAGTTGGGATATATCAGCCTGGAAAAACAATATATCGACGGGACCAAGATGGAGTCGGCAGCCAACCGTTATACTTTCGTCTGGCGCAAAAGTGTGGAAAAGTATAAGGATCGTCTGGAAAATAAGATTCAATGTATACTTTCTCAAATTGATGAGGGTATTCTCGGTGACAACACCGCTCCTGGAGAATCAACTCTTCCTATTGACAGCCATGCTCTGAAAGAAAAAATAGATGCCATTAATCTGGAGAACCGCAATAAACGTGAACTTCGTCAGATTAAAAAGCTTAATGAGGAGTACTTACCTAAGCTGCAGGAATATGAGAAACACTTGGAAATAATGGGGGAAAGAAACAGCTATTCCAAAACAGATCCTGATGCGACTTTTATGCGCATGAAAGAAGACCACATGAGGAACGGTCAGCTTAAACCGGGATATAATCTACAGATATCCACGGAAAACCAGTTCATAACAAACTATGCTTTCTATCACAATCCGGGTGATACGTTGACGTTGATTTCATTTCTATTGTATGGCCGGATGAGATACTGCCGGTTCATGAAAGAGGTTTGTGCGGATGCCGGATATGGAAGTGAGGAAAATTATGAGTTTATGGAACGCTTCGGTATAAGCGCTTATGTGAAATATAATTATTTTCATATGGAACAAACAAAAAAATGGAAATGTGACATCTCCAAACAAGATAATTTGTATTATAACGAACCGGAAGATTACTTTGTATGTCCGATGGGACAGTATATGAAATTTGCCTACACGATAAAGGCTGTCAATGATAATGGATATGAAAGTGAAATAAGTGTTTACCGTGCTAAGAACTGTCAGGGATGTCCCCTACAAAATAAATGTCACAAAGGGAGAGGAAACAGGGAGATCAAGGTGAATCATAAATTAAGGCGGTACAAGCAACTGGCACGTGAGAAACTCACTTCACCAAAAGGGCTTGAACATAGGAGCAAAAGACCGGTGGAGGTGGAAGCGGTCTTCGGGCAAATAAAATGGAATAAAGAGTACAAGAGGTTCAGGCATAAAGGCTTGGAGAAGATTGTCATGGACTTTGGAATATTGGCTATTGCATTTAACATCGGAAAAATGATCTGCAAGCAGAAAAAGGCTAAGAAAGGGAGGGATGGAAAGGATTATAAGACTGATAAAGGGAGAAAATTGAGTTTCATGAGGGGCATTTTTATAAGTTGTTGGATAAATCACAAAAAAAGAAAAAAGTTAGAGGGTACCCTTTTCGGACACCCTCTTTTTATTTATAGAGTGGATAGGTTAATGCTTTTTCCCTTTGCCTGCCGGGAGTTCTTTCAGCAATTCTTCTACCGCTGTTTTCAATTGTGTATCTTCCCCTTTGACGATTGTTTCCGGTGAGTTGGCTACTTTAATATCCGGTTCCAACTGTGTGTTTTCCAGATAGCTCCCATCCGGAAGTCGATAGCCTATGACGGGAATACCGAATACCAGAGACGGGTCTTGTAGACGTTCCCAAGAAACGCTGGTCATGGTTCCCGGTACGGGCATACCCACCAATTTACCTAGTTTCTGATGGCTGTATACCCATGGTGTGCCATGTGCATTCGAGTAATTGGCTTCACACGTTAGCATGATAGACGGCTTGTTCCATCGGCGGCTGGGCATATCGCAAGCTTCGCGTCCGCGGACGACTTGGGTGAAATACTTTTTACCACTGAACAATACTTCAATATCTTCGTGAAGGCGGCCGCCGCCATTGAAACGGGTGTCGATAACGATTCCTTCGCGATTATTGTATTTTCCTAAAATATCTGAGTAGACGGAACGGAAACTATCATCACCCATCGATTGTATATGTACATATCCCAGACGTCCGTCAGACCATTTATCTACATCGGCCGCGCGTTGTTTCACCCAACGTTTGTAGAGCAGATTATTGAGTATTCCGTTGCCGATCGGGATAACTACTTCTTCCCACCGTTCACCGCTTTGCGGATTGTATAATGAAACGAGTGTCTTTTTGTTTGCTTTGTCGTTCAATAACGTATGATAGTCTGTTTCAGGGGTTATTTCCTGTCCGTTGATTTTTTCAATGATAGTTCCGGCTTTTACTTTCGAGCGGGCGTGATCGAAAGGGCCCTTCTCAATCACTTCCATGATCGATGCGCCTTTTCCTTTATAATTCCAATCTGTAAGTACCCCCAGACTGGCTGTGGCATCTCCCGGTATAGATGGAGAGAAACGCCCGCCGGTATGTGATACATTCAGTTCTCCCAGCCATTCGCTGAGTAATTCGGCAAAGTCATAGTTATTATTGATGTGTGGCAAAAATTTACGATAAGCAGCAGACATGGTATCCCAGTTTACTCCGTGCATATTGGTGTTGTAGAAACGTTTCTGTTGTTGCTTATATACGTGGTCGAACATATATTCTCGTTCAGCAGCCAGATCCATTTTCATCTCTGCCTTATAGTTGATCGGCTTCAGGGTTTCTCCGCTGAGGTCCATCTTTTGCATGGCATTACCTCCCAGGACAAACAGGGATTTTCCATCTTTGTCCATATCCATAGAAGCCCATCCGGCATTCATTTTATGAAGCAGTTTGGTCTCTTTTTTACGGAGATCCATTTTCCATAGATCAAATCCGCCCTCGAATGCTGACAGATAGTAGAGAGTTTCGCCGTCTTTTGAGATAATAGTACTGCCCAGGTTCGAAGAGTTGGGAGTGAGGCGTATGATGCGATCCTCAAGGCCATTCAGTTCTACTAGGATATTTTTGATCTCATCTTTCTTCTCAGTATCTGTTTGGGGATCCTTCTTCTTATCTTTTTTCGGGTCAATTGAGGCTTTTTCTTTGTCTTTCTGTTGTTCCTTTTCCAGTTCTTTTTGCAATTCATAATCTTCTTTGCTCAGGCGGAACTTGTCGAAAGCATCTTGATTGAGAAATACCAGCATGGCATCATTCTGTGAACCCCAGGAAGCATGTGCACGCATACCATATCGTTCGGTTGTGAACAAAATGGCATTGCCGTCCAGTACCCAACGGGGAGATACGCTCATGTAACCGCTGTTGGTCAGGTTGGTAATCGGACTGTCACCCTTTGCACTTACCAATCCTATATCCGAATAAGGATCGTGTCGGTTGCCGATAAATTCGAGGGTGAACCATTTGCCGTCAGGTGACCATTGATAGTCGAAGTTTCCATCTGTGCTGAACCAGGTGGAACCATCGGTGATCTGACGAACTTTTTTCGTATCCAAATTGATTACCATCAAACGGTTACGCTCCTCTATAAATGCCAGCTCTTTACCGTCCGGTGAGAACTGCGGATAGGCCCGTTCCACGGTTGCGGATGGTAACAGCACCTCTTCTTCGATGATGGTGGCATTGGGGAAATTAGCTTCTTCCTTACGGGCTATTTTAGCAAGAAAAAGTTGCCAGTTGCCGTTACGCTCACTTGCGTAAGCCAGTGTACGATTGTCCGGAGCAAATGTTAACCCGGCTTCGCGTGCGGGTGTATGGGTGATTTGCTTTGTAGTTGCATAATCAGTTGAGGTTACAAATACTTCTCCCCGTACGATAAATGCAATTTGCTTCCCATCCGGTGATACAGTCCCTGATGTTGCCCCGTTTGTAAAAGTCAGGTCTGCTATTTTGTCCTGATCATCACGGACAATATCTATGTTTATTTTCTGTGGAGTGGCATTATCCTTTTGGGTATATATTTCTCCGTCGTATGCGTAGCATAGCGTTCCGCCGTGACTCATTGACAGGAAACGTACCGGGTGTGTTTTGAACGATGTTACTGCTTTAAGGTCTTGTGCGTTGTCCAATGGAAAACTATAAACATTAAATGACCCTTTCCGTTCGCTTAAAAGATATACGCTTTTTCCATCCGGTGAAAGTACGGGATTGCGGTCTTCTCCGGCATGATTGGTCAGGTTGGTATGTTTTCCTGTTTTAGTGTCGTACAGCCAAATGTCGCGGGTGATGGACGAAGTGTGGTGTTTCCGCCATTCATCTTCAAAACCTTTACGATCCTGATAGAGAAAGAACTCTCCTGATGGCGCATAACAAACGGCTTCGGCCGGAGTACCCAGTACCTGCTCCGTACGTCCTCCGTTCACGGGAACCTTGTATAGTTCTGTCATGGCTGTTGTCGGGAACAAAGCACTTTGTGACGGATCCTGGATGGATGCTGAAAAGAGAATGTATTTTCCATCCGGTGTAAAAGCCGAAGGCAGTTCGGATGAAGAATGGGTAGTCAGTCTTTGTGCTGTACCTCCTGTCGCAGGCATTACAAAAATATCAAAGTTGCCATTACGATCACTGGCAAAAGCTATTTGTTTACTGTCGGGTGACCAAATGGGGGTACATTCATACGAAGGCTGTGTTGTGAGCTGGATGGCTGTTCCTCCTCCGGCAGATACCTTATAAATGTCTCCTTTGTAGCAAAACGCTATTTCTGTTCCGTCCGGCGAAATCTGTACATCGCGCATCCATAGCGGTGGTGCGGCATTGCCGGTAAGCGTGGTGAGCCCCAGTGCAATACATACAAAAAGTTTTCTCATACTTACTGAATTTATTTGTTTACTTTATTGATTTCTATAAGTACAAAGGTAGCAATTCGCTTCGGCTAACGAGACTTATTATACAAAAAAGTCTAAAAATATTTGGAAAATAGCTTGCATGGCATTATCTTTGCATCGCTTTTTAACAGAAAGCGCAATAGCTTGTCCTATGGTGTAATGGTAGCACAACAGTTTTTGGTTCTGTTTGTCTAAGTTCGAATCTTGGTAGGACAACAACTTTATTGTAAAAAACACTAAAGCCCGCTAAATAGCTATATTTGGCGGGCTTTTTCTTTTCATGCTTTACCCTTCAATTGAAAGTTAGAGGTTTCAGTTGAGGTTTCATTTCCCTTCAAAAATGACTCAAATAGGCAATGTTTCGGCAAAAAACATTGTATGGAGAATCAATTTCAGAAAATTAACATTCTTTTCTGGCTATTTAAGTCCAGAGGAAATGAATTTGGGGCACCGCTGCGGTGCAGAGTGTCAATAATGAAACAAAGATACGAAATATCTTTGAATTATACTGTGCCGTTTAAATTGTGGGTGGCAGAAGCGCAGAGGTGTAAGACCACCACAGTTTTAGGTAGAGAAATCAATAGGGCTATCGAACAGCTACGTGCCGATATTGAAAAGGCGGGAGAGGAACTTCGGAACGAAGATGCTATGGTTACCATTGAGAATTTGAAACTAAAACTATTCCAAACCACAGGAATAGAGGGGCGGCGCACGGTTCTGTCTATGTTTGAGTATCACAAAGTGATAGAGAATCACATTGCTAAAAGTACTATGACGCTTTACAATGTGACCCGTGACCATGTGGCCAAGTTCATGCGAATCCATTACGGTAAAGTGGATATAGATATTCGAAAAGTTAAAAGGGACTTTGCAACGGAGTTCTTTGCCTATTTGCAGGGCTACAAAAGGCCAGTAGGAGAGCCCACTTGCCAAAACAATACGGCAGTCAAACACATGCAGCGGTTGGGACATGTGTTTAACATGGCGTTTGAAAATGAATGGATTGACAAAAACCCGTTCGCAAAATTTCATATGCAGACACGCCCGACTGAACGGGGGTTTTTAAATAAAGAGGAAGTGCAGGGCATTATGTCTGTACTAAGCCTTAATCCGACTCAAGAATTAATCCGGGACATGTTTATCTTCTCTGTTTACACGGGAGTGAGTTTCATTGATATGGGGAATCTGACAGCCGATAATATAAATATCGGTATGGATGGCGAACGCTGGTTGGTTTATAAACGTGTTAAAACCGGCATTCGCTGTATGGTTCCTCTGTTGGAGCCGGCAGAGAGGATTTTAGCTCTATATCAGGGAGCATCAAGCTACATTGAGGGTGCCCCTTTGCTGCCTATTCCTACCAATCAGGAATGTAACCGGGCATTGAAAGTCATAGCTCTAAAGGCAGGGATTCATAAGCGGGTGACCTTCCACCTTGCCCGTCATACTTTCGCAACTACAATTACTCTGTCAAACAACATTCCTATTGAGACAGTTAGTGCCATGATGGGCCACGCTGATATATCTACTACGCAAATATATGCGAAGGTAGTGGGCGAAAAAATATCGAGAGATACACAGCTATTGAGAACGATTTATTCTTCTGAAAAGCAAGAAATACGGAACATAATTAACCAATAAAATATATAGCATGGAAAAAAGAATGATTCACAGATTAGAAACACCGGTTGAAGATACGACTATTGCCCGGAGCATGGATAGAAGGGAATATATGCGTAGTGCCGACGTTCAGGAAATGTTAGGTATAAGCGTTTGTACGTTGAAGAATCTACGGCAGGCAAAGGCTATCCCATATTACAAATTGGGGGGGATATATTTGTATAAGAGAGAGGAAATTTTAGCTTATATCGAGGCTTCAAAGGTTAGGGAAATCTAATATTATACGTATGGGAAAAGCAGGATTTAGTTACTATATGGCCGAAACTGACAGGTTTCAGGACATCAAAGTAAAGCGGCTAAAAAAGCGGTACGGGTGCGAGGGGTACGCACTCTATCAATATGCCTTAAACGAGATTTACCGGGTAGAGGGTTGCTGGATTGAGTTCAGCGAGGATGAACTTTTCGATGCTTCGGAGTATTGGGGGATTGAAGAAGAACGGGTAAAGGAGATCATTCACTATTGTGCGGAAATAGGGCTGTTCGATACTGAGTTGTGGAGTAAACGCAATGTGCTGACGGCACGCAGCATCCAAAGCCGTTACCTTGACATGTGTAAGCGGAGCAAGAAGAAAGCGATTATTCCGCTGGGTGTGTTGCTCGTGGAGGCGGAACTTGTGCCGGAGGCAGTACCGGCACCGATGCCCTTGTTTATCGGTCAGCCGGGGGGCGTTGCCGGTAGTGCGCCTATGCCGGAAGTTACGGCGGCGTCAGGAACGCCGCCAGTGGCAAAACAAACGGTTGAAAAGAGTACTCCTGAAACTTCGCGAACTTTCGGGAGTGTTCCCGAATGTTCCGGGAATACTCCGGAGAAAACGGATAAAGAAAAAGAAAGCAAAGCAAATTCCCCCTCTATCCCCCGGGGGAACTCCGGCGTACCTCCGGAGAGGGAGGAGGAGATCAGACTGGAAGTTCAGCAGAGGTTAAACGCTATGCGGAGCGTTAACTTAGCACCTCAACCGCCTGCGCAACAGCAGACGGATGATCCGGGGCGCAACATCGACGGGTTGATGTATCAGTTGCAAAGCCTGAACCTGACGCCTGCAGAGCAGGAGGAAGTTTTGCGGCTTTCCGCCCACGGGCAAATCGGTAATCCGGTTTGGGGAATACTGAACGAAATCCGGACGAACCGAAAAATCAAGATGCCCCGGTTATTCCTGCTGTCGAGGTTGCGAAAATCGGCAGCGTCATAAGGCCGAAATCGGCGTGAAAGATGGATGAAAAACGGCTGGAAACAGCCATAACGACACAACGGGAGGAAGAAATATGCAAGAAAAAGCAAGTACGTTGACCCTGCGCCTCACAGCGGAGGAAGCGGCACAACTGGAAGTGCTGAAAGAGCTGACCGGCAAGAAAGCCGGTACGGAAGCGATTAAATACCTGATGCGGGAGTATCCCCGATTTTGTGCCCACTACCGGCAACAGGCGGACGAATGGCGGGAGAAAGAACGCAAGTACCAGGACGAACACCGGGCATTGGCGAGGATAGCCGATGCGTTTGGCGAGGTGATGCGGCTGGGCGGTAAGAAGTGATAGCAGATTGTCGCAGCTCGAGAGCTGGCCGACTTGAAAAGTGATAGCAAATTTCTGCTGTTCCTGGTTGACCGGTTGCGGATCAGGCGGCTCAACTGATAGCAAGTCCGTGGTGTTTTGCACATGCCGCCCGTCCGTGCGAGCCGTGGCGGCAGCAGTCCGCCCCGACATCGCCCAGCCGTGCCGCCCTCCGCCGGTGGGGATGGTCGTAGCCGGTTCCTCCTTCCGTGGGGCTCGGCGGCTGTTGCACAGGTGTTTTGCACCGTGCCGCTTGCCGGGCTTTCCGTTGCGTTGTGTGTTGGCGCCCGTCAAGCCGCCCTCTGTCCGTTCCGGCTGACTGCGGTACGGCGTCGATGGCAGCAAGTATGCCGGGTGCAGTTCCGGGGTTCGGCAGATTTTCCGGTACTGTCGTTGGTGCATTACGGGTTCATGTCGTCGGCTCCGTCAGCCGCCGCCGTTGCGGATACCCGTTTCGGCGGGGGACACCCGCCGCCCCTTATGCTAATAGTCTGAGGTAGCTATTTAACATAATAGTCATTGTTTCCCGTCGTCGTGCCATTCAGGCACGCCAGCAGGAAAAATGGGTCATTATGTTCAATAGGGTTTTCTACAGCCCTGCACGCTTCCCGTGCTCCCGGGCTACCCTGCGGACGATAGCCCCAGCCTTGTGCGCTTCCGGTTGCGGGTAACGTTCAGCCACCACCCCAAAGGGGCCCTCGTCGGCTGTCCGAGCCGCAGTCTTACGGGCGTTCATCGTTGAAAGAGTCTGCCCCCTCCCTGCTTTTGCCGGCAAGCCGCCAAAGCGGGCACCTCCCCCCGCGGGGGAATAGCACTGTTTTACGTTCTCCCCTGCAGCGTGCCTGCCGATGGCAGCCGTCCGGACGGCTGCACGGCGGGACGGCTACGCCGCCCACTTCGGGCAGCCATGACAAAAAAGAACCGCTGTCCTCCGGGGGGGTAGAGTGGCAGCGGTTCGGCGAGCTAACTGGTTAGGCGAGCAGGATTTAGATTTAAAATCAATTATAAACGTGAGGTTATCATGAAAGATTAAAGTTCTATAGTCCTTCACAAATGACATCCGCTTTGTCGAAACGGTTCTTTTTGCACATTTGCATAATTCGGGGTTTATATTTAGAAGTAGCGTAGGCATAACTTAGCGTAATTTTCAGGTCTGAATATTTCACTTTGTGAATGTCTAAAAGTGCGCCAGCCATATAGGTAATGATCTCTCTTCGTTCGGCACTGCAGGACGAGCAGAGGCACTCTAAAAATTCATAGTCACGGGTGGAGATGGCATAATGCAGAATCTTTTTGCCTCTCTGTAAAACGTAGTCTATCCGATACCAACCGCTTGCGTTGGTTCTCCGTCGATGGAAATACAAAACTTTGATAGTTGGTTTGCCCATAGCACAAACGTATAATCGGGCAGGGAAGAATGAACGGCCCTGCTGACCCGCTTGCGCTATAATCACTATCATTTGCAGAGCAAAGAAATGTATATATGCTAACCCATTACGGTATTAGTCCCGGGAGCAGAGCCGTTTTTATCCAGAAGCTGCGGACATAAATAGATTATGCCCGTAGCTAAAGTAAGACAAAGAACATACATGTCTTCGTCTCTGCCAGCAATAGTTAATTATAACGCATTACAAAGATGGTGATAATTTTTGAATTACCATAGCAAACGGCTAAAAAATGTATAATTGAACACTTTTGGCGATGGGATTGTTTGCTGAACGCTCTTTGTATAGGGGGAATTTAACGAAAAGAGAACGGTTCTACTTACCCGCTTGAACTATCAAACTTTCAAAGCCGAAACAAAGAAAGAAAATATGCCGACCCATTACAGTATCAGGCACGGGAGCAGAACCGTTTATCTAAAGTTTTAAATAGCTGTTTCTCAGTAGCCGCCAAGTAACCGGCAAGGCCGACGCCACTGGGAACACACAAAGGTGCACATAATTTTCGGTATCACCAGCGCAGCCCCTACACATTTTTTTCCTTTTTTCTTAAACTCTACTAAGGACACGGACGGGCAGCCGGCAATGAATTTCGGCAGAAAATACCGCACGACGCAGGAGCGCAGGATATTTTCTACTGAAATAGCGTAGCGGTCATTGATGGATGAACGGCTGCGGCCTATCTTTGTGCATGAAAAGAGGAAAAAGACCCCTCTACCGGTTTCCGTCATTTTCCGGGTTAAAGATGTAGTTGTATTCGCTGATCGTCATACAGTCAAACGGCGGTTCAGGTTTGAGTAGTGTCCGCATGGGTGTAATCAGAGCTTGCGTGCTGCGTATGGAATCGTCTACTATACTTTGATATTCCCGGATAATTTCTTGTTGTCCTACAATGACGTATGTACTGATGATCCATGAACCAATCACCAAGAAGTAAGCCGCTTTGCGTGGTAGACCGAAAAGGCCTTTTTTGTCGTATTTTTCCATACCATATAGATTTAAAAGAGGGCGTGCCCGAATTAGTTAATATAACGGCAAAGAGGTAAGCGGCATCAAACCAAGCAGAGCATTATAAAAACTAAACGGACACGCTTATTGAGTTGTATGGATACAACACAACCAGTCCGCTTAGTCTATGCTCTACTATTGAAAAAATTGCCGCTTTTTCTTTGCGCTTCGACTAAACGTGATAAAAAAACATTGTGCTTTCTCAATGGAAGCACAGGGCAAAGATACATAAATATATAGAAAGAAAAACGTGTTTCTTTTCTATATCGGTTTCCATATAGAAAGAAAAACGCATTTTTTTTATATATTCATGGAACGTATAAAGAAAACGCATTTTTTTTTATACATTTGTACGTATCATCTTTATAAACGTACAAAAAGAAATGTATCAAATCCCGGAATTACCACTAAAACAAGAGATTGAGACGAAAGCCGTTTTGAAGCAGGTAGCCAAGTCGCACAGAAGGCTCGCCGAACTGAAGGGAGCTGTTTTGTCTATGCCCAATACTACCATATTGATTAATACGCTGTCGCTGCAAGAGGCAAAAGACAGTTCGGCGGTAGAAAGCATCATTACCACCCATGACGAACTATATAAAGCCGAATTATCACTTCATACAGCTATTACCGCCGCCACTAAGGAGGTGCAAAGCTATTCGGCAGCATTGATACATGGTTTTGAGTTGGTTCAGCAACATGGGCTGCTGACTTGTAACGATATGATTGAAATTTATAGGAGAATCAAACATAATCAGGCGGGTTACCGGGTGACGCCGGGCACGGCTCTTATCAATGACCGGACGGGAGAGTCTGTTTATCAACCGCCTCAGAGTTATGATGAAATAGTGTCCTGTATGTCTAATCTGGAAAAGTTCATTAATGACAATTCGATTAGCGATCTGGACCCGCTGGTTAAAATGTGCATCATTCACCATCAGTTTGAGAGCATTCATCCATTCTCTGACGGTAACGGCAGAACGGGGAGAATTATTAATATCTTGTATTTGGTAATTCAAGGCTTGCTGGATTTGCCGGTGTTGTACCTGAGCCGCTATATCATCAAGAACAAAGGGGAATATTACCGTTTGCTCCAAGCCGTCAGAGACAATCAGGAGTGGGAGGAATGGGTTTTATTTCTCCTGAAAGGATTGGAAGAAACTTCTCAGGAGACAGTTACTCTTATCCTGAGAATGAAGTCATTGATGATGGAGTATAAAAAGACAATCAGAGAGCAATTTCCTAAAATCTATTCACAGGATTTGCTGAATAACCTGTTTAAGCATCCGTACACGAAAATAGATTTTATGTGTGATGAACTGAATGTAACACGTCCCACTGCTACTTCGTACCTCAACCAGTTGGTTGAGGCGGGCTTTCTGACTAAAATGAAATTGGGACGGGATAATTTTTACCTGAATATGAAACTGTTTGATTTATTGATAAATGCGTTTCATGTTGATATGGACGAAGCCAATAGCCAACAGGTAGAGACAATCGGGTAAATCTTACGGTGTAAACGGTTTCGCCCGAATGATGGAAACATCACCCGGGCGAATTGATTCTACTCGGTACGCCCCTGCAGGGGGCAGTAACAAACGTTTAAGCCGTCGGGTCGTCCACAATACCACCGTCACCATTGCCGCCCGGCTGGCTGGCTCCTGCCTTAGTGAAAGAGAGTGATTTGCACATGGCTTTCAGGTCGGCGCAAGGCGTAAAAATGATGCGTGCCTTTACAATTTTTGCGGCGTTCACTTCCTTTTCTTTCTCCATGCCTTGACTGGAAATGGAAATACGGAAACTTCCGAGATCGTTCAGGCGTACAATCTGCCCGTTGGCAAGGCGTTGCAACATAACGGTCATAAATGCGTCGAGCACCGCTTTTGCATCCGAACCGGTCACCGTACAACGGTCGGCCACGGCACGGGTCATGCTTTTGAAATCATCCTCGCCGCTGCTCTGCACTTGGGCATAATACTTTGCCGGTTCATCTTTTTTAAGAGGGTTTTTGCGAGCTACTACAGAATACTTAACAGCCATAATGTATTAATTTTTAAGGGGTTAATAATGTTGCAAATATATATATGCGAGTGAAGCGGCTACGGGGTTTGTGCAGATAGCTTCTACTTTTTCCGCTTTTGTTGTTCTTTTGTCCGGTTATGTAAATGGCTGTAAACGTGAATGCAATGCCTTGACAGGACTAAAAAGAGGGGGTGAGTGCATCTTCTTTATGTTTCCGGCACTTCGTCAGGTGGAAATAAAAAAACGTCCGGACGATTTTTTATTTCGTCCGGACGTTTTCGGATGTTTTTCAGTGCGTTTTGCCCTGTTATTCCATCGGGTCGATAACTTCGCCGCCTTCGCCGTCGGGGTTTTCTGGTTTTTCCATCGTTCCGCCGGACTTCGTAAATTTGATTGAAGTACACATGTTTTTCAGTTCCTTGCAGGGTCGGAACAAGATGCGTGCTTTCGTAATCTTGCTTGAATTGAATGCCTTTTCAGTGTCTACGCCTTGCGAAGTGGCAGAGATACGGAACGTGCCGAGGTCGTTAATACGTACAATTTTGCCGTCTTTGAGTTGTGCGGACATCTCTTTCATAACGGCGTCCATCACCGCTTTAACGTCTGAGGATGTAACAGAACAACGTCCTTCTACTGCGGCGGCAAGATCATCAAAGGTGTATTCGTCTTTTGCCTGAATCTGGGCGTAAAATTTGGCGGGATCGTCTTTCTTTTGGGGGTTGGTGCGGGTGATAACAGAATAAGCTACATAAGCCATAATTGTGTGAGTTTTGTTTTTAGTTATACAATCGGTTTGTTTGTACTGCAAATGTACCTTTATTGAGTAAATAGGGCGGGCGGTGTGTCTGTATGTGCCTTGTTATGTGCGGTTATGGCATAAAAAGAGCCGTACGGGGTTAGCGTGCGGCTCTCAAAAGAGGGTTGACTTTATTTGTCCGTATCTTCGTTGGCGGTTTGACCTGTCAACCAAGTGACGAACTTGCAAAGAACTCTTAGCACTTTGAGGGTGCCTTTCCAAAACGGTTTCATTGTGACCTCCTTTTTAAATGATTCGCCGGCAAAGGTAGGGGCTTGCTGCGGTGGTGTTCTCGGTTCGGACGGCTGCGGGCTGGTAGGGGCATTTGTATCCGCTTTTTCGTCCGGTTACAGTGCGGCATATTCCTTTTCGGCGTTGAAACAGGGGCACATCTTGATATATTCCTGCGGTTCAATGACGCCGTTTCCGTTCAGGTCGGGACTGAGGTCACGATGTCCGCAGATGCGTGCTGCGGGGTAGGTATTACGAAGCTGCAGGAGTAGGGCGATTAAGGTTTGTTTTTGTTCCGGTGTTCGTGTGTCGGCTGGCTGTGCGTTTGCGTCGAGTCCACCTTCGTAGGCTATACCGATACTGTGTGCGTTGTGTCCCTTGGCATGTGCTCCGATCAGGTTGATTTCACGCATTGGGTATAATTGGCCGTTGCGGGTAATGTAGAAGTGGTAGCCGCAACCGTTGAAGCCCCGGCGGCGGTGTTCGGCGTCGAGGGCTTCGGGCGTCAGAGTGGAAGTGCAGCGGGATGCGGTGCAGTGGATTACGATCAGGTTGATAGTGCGTGTCATGGTGTCAGTTAAAAAGGTGATCCGAAAGCGTTTGCGATAAGGTTTTTTTGTCGCGGCGTGATGATGCGTTGCTGGGTGTGGTAGTTGGTTTTGTCCAGTTCGGCCAGTAGCTCTGGGCTGTCTGTTATCCACTGTTTGAGGCGTTTGCTTGCGCTTGCCGGTGCGATGTTAGGGAAGTAGAGGACGGCCAGCTCTTTGATACCGTAAGCCCGGTTTTCAAGTTGCTGCGGAACGTTTTGTTTGTTGGCATGTAAAGTTGTCATAGAAGGTAGTTAGTTGGTTGGTTTACAGAAGTAAAGATACGATATTTATTGTTTGTTGGTACGAACTGTATAGCATTTGTACGGATATATGCAGTTAACATGCGGATTTATTGTTGGGAGAGGCTTTTGGGGTGTGAAATGTGACATAAATTGTGACGTTGATAGCTTCTGGGGTGTGAAATGTGACGTAAAATGTGACGTTGATGGCTTCTGGGATATAAAATGTGACGTAAATTGTGACGTTATATAGGGAAGCGGGCGGCGTAGCCGTCCCGCCGTGCAGCCGTCTATACGGCTGCCATCGGCAGGCACGCCGCAGGGGAGAACGTAAAACAGTGCTATTCCCCCGCGGGGGAGGTGCCCGCTTTGGCGGCTTGCCGGCAAAAGCAGGGAGGGGGCAAACTCTTTCAACGATGAACGCCCGTAAGACTGCGGCTCGGACAGCCGACGAGGGCCCCTTTGGGGTGGCGGCTGAACGCTACCCGCAACCGGAAGCGCACAAGGCTGGGGCTATCGTCCGCAGTGCAGCCCGGGAGCACGGGAAGCGTGCAGGGCTGTAGAAAACCCTATTGAACATAATGACCCATTTTTCCTGCAGGCGTGCCTGAATGGCACGACGGCGGGAAACAATGACTATTATGTTAAATAGCTACCTCAGACTATTAGCATAAGGGGCGGCGGGTGTCCCCCGCCGAAACGGGTATCCGCAACGGCGGCGGCTGACGGAGCCGACGACATGAACCCGTAATGCACCAACGACAGCCCCGGAAAATCTGCCGAACCCCGGAACTGCACCCGGCATACTTGCTGCCATCGACGCCGTACCGCAGTCAGCCGGAACGGACAGAGGGCGGCTTGACGGGCGCCAACACACAAGGCAACGGAAAGCCCGGCAAGCGGCACGGCGCAAAATACCACTGCAACAACCGCCGAACCCTACGGAAGGAGGAACCGGCTGCGACCATCCCCACCGGCGGAGGGCGGCACGGCTGGGCGATGTCGGGGCGGACTGCTGCCGCCACGGCTCGCACGGACGGGCGGCACGTGCAAAACACTACGGACTTGCTATCAGTATTCAATCCCGGCAGTTCTCCAGGAAGAAACATTTGCTATCACCTTTGTAGAGTTGAAGATCTTCCTGAAGCAAAATCCGCTATCTGTTTTGTCCGGATCTGAACCATCTCGATAACGTTTTTGCTATCACTTTTCTAAATGATAACGTACTTTTCCTTCCTTTCTTGCACAAAAATAGGGCGCAGCCGTTCATCCATCAATGACCGCTACGCTATTTCATCAGAAAATATCCTGCGCTCCTACGTCGTGCGGTATTTTCTGCCGAAATTCATTGTCGGCTGCCCGTCCGTGTCCTTAGTAGAGTTTAAGAAAAAAAGGAAAAAAATATGTGCTATGCAGTGTGTAAGTGGTGCGTTATGCGTTCCTGAATCCTGTAATTTCACTAAGATATTTATTGTATTACATTAACTTATATTCACTGTCTGCGTTCTTGAACGCTTATCATTGAATATATTTTTTATCGGTTTTTATCGGTATGTTGAAATAATTGTTTACCTTTGTGTATAGAAATTCGTTGCAGGCCTTATTTGATAATTTTTTAGGGAAATGGAAAAAGGTTTCAAAAAAGGTTTCAGCTTGAAAAAAGAAATGCGGAAAGTGTAGTGTTTACGCTTATTATAAAGTAATTGGTTGTTTCTTGGTGGGACAACGAACAATGTCTTGGTAGGACAACATACAATCGGATATATTTTATAAAAAAGCCCTAAAACAGACAGTTTTAGGGCTTTTTTTGTATTCCTTTATGTCACCGAATAGAACGCTAATTTAAATTACTGTCCTCAGGTCCTCTTTCGATATTTTAGTATTTTGTACCGGATGAAATTCTATTCTATAATCTGTTCTTTATCTTCTTGTTGCCTTCTCTGTGGCCTTTATGTTGTTCGAAGAACAAAGGAAAGAACTCCCGGTGGATTTTTATTATCTTAAATTTCTCTTCTTTCTCTTTCTTTTTACCTATTTTTGCCTATTCGTTAATACTAAAGTCTGATAATCAATGAAACGTCGCGATTTTCTGAAATGTTCACTTGCCGTGGGAGCAGGTTTGGCAGCCTCTCCGTCAACCTATGCGTTTAATGGCGAAAGCAAAGAGACCGGTAATGATTCTTCCAAACTGTCAAAGGCTCCTGCCACAAAGGGAGGGAAGCCGCATATCATTTTTATTATGAGTGACCAACATCGTGGAGATGCTTTACATTGCATGGGCAATAAGGCGGTTATTTCTCCTAATATAGATAAACTGGCTCAGGAAGGCAGTTTGTTTGTGTGTGGTTACAGCTCTGCACCCAGTAGTACGCCTGCACGTGCCGGTTTGCTCACGGGGATGTCTCCATGGCACCATGGGATGCTGGGATATGGGAAGGTGGCTTCCAAATATAAATATGAAATGCCTCAGATGTTGCGTGACTTGGGTTACTACACTTTCGGGATAGGAAAGATGCACTGGTTTCCACAGAAAGCTTTGCATGGTTTTCATGCTACGTTGGTCGACGAGAGTGGACGCAGTGAACCCCGTGATTTTATCAGTGACTATCGGGAATGGTTTCAGTTGCAAGCTCCCGGGAAGAATCCGGATTTAACAGGAATCGGTTGGAATAATCATAATGCCGGGACTTATAAACTTGAAGAGAGGCTGCATCCTACGGCCTGGACAGGTCAGACAGCTTGTGAATTGATACGCAATTATGATAGCGATCAACCTTTGTTCCTCAAGGTCTCTTTTGCTCGTCCTCATAGTCCGTACGATCCTCCGAAACGATATTTGGATATGTATGAGAAGGTAGATATTCCTGTACCGTTCGTTGGAGATTGGTGTGGGAAATATGCTGAACGCAAAGATCCGGAACGGGTTTCAAAGGATGCGGCTTTTGCAAATCTAGGCGAAGAGTATGCTGTCAATTCACGACGCCATTATTATGCAAATGTGACATTTATTGATGACCAGATTGGACAGATCATTCAGACTCTGAAAGAGAAAGGAATGTACGAAAATGCAATCATTTGCTATACGGCCGATCACGGTGATATGTTGGGAGATCATTATCATTGGCGGAAAACCTATGCATACGAAGGGTCGGCCAAGATTCCTTATATCATAAAATGGCCTTCTGCCATGACTACACAGGCTATCAGAGGAAAGCGGATTGAACAGCCAGTAGAGCTACGCGACTTTTTACCTACCTTCATTGAACTTGCGGGAGGGACGGTACCGGATGATATGGATGGAAAATCTTTGGTAGCCCTGGCTTCAGGAAATAAAAACGGCTGGCGAAAATATATCGATCTGGAACATGCCACCTGCTACAGTGCCGATAACTATTGGTGTGCGTTGACTGATGGTAAAATGAAGTATATCTGGTTTATTCATACGGGTGAAGAGCAACTGTTCGATTTAAGTTCAGATCCCGGTGAACAGAAGAACCTTTCGGGAAATAGTCGTTATGCAGATAGGCTGGTTGAAATGCGTAAAGCGATGGTTGACCACTTGCAAGAGAGAGGAACAGAGTTTGTAAAAGATGGAAAGCTGGCGGTAAGAGATCAAACCTTACTTTATAGTCCCAATTATCCAAAAGATTGATGTTATTGATTTATTCATGATAATTGGAGTATGATTTATTCCCAAATCCCGTTTTCTTTTCTTATTTTTGCGTCGTGTGCGTAAACGGAGTTTATCTGAGCGACACCTAATGTAAACTTATAAATAAGAAATATGAAAACAAACTATGAGATTCGCTATGCTGCCCATCCGGAAGATGCAAGAAGCTACGACACCAAGAGAATTAGAAGAGATTTTCTGATAGAAAAGGTTTTTTCAGCCGATGAAGTAAACATGGTATATTCCATGTACGACCGTATGGTGGTAGGTGGGGCCATGCCGGTAAAGGAAGTGTTGAAATTGGAAGCTATCGATCCTTTGAAAGCTCCTTATTTTCTGACCCGTCGTGAAATGGGGATTTTCAATGTCGGGGGTCCCGGTGTCGTGAGGGCGGGGGATGCGATATTTCAGTTAGATTATAAAGAGGCACTTTATCTGGGGGCAGGTGACCGGGACGTTACCTTTGAGAGTACGGATGCTGCACATCCCGCTAAATTTTATTTTAATTCACTGGCCGCTCATCGCAATTATCCCGATAAAAAGGTGACTAAAGCCGATGCTGTAGTTGCTGAAATGGGAACGTTGGAAGGTTCGAATCATCGTAATATCAACAAGATGCTGGTAAATCAGGTGTTGCCCACCTGTCAGTTGCAGATGGGGATGACCGAACTGGCTCCGGGAAGTGTGTGGAATACGATGCCTGCACATGTCCATAGCCGTCGTATGGAGGCTTATTTCTATTTTGAAGTACCGGAAGAGCATGCTGTGTGCCATTTTATGGGTGAGGTTGACGAAACCCGTCATGTGTGGATGAAGGGCGATCAGGCAGTCTTGTCACCGGAGTGGTCTATCCATTCGGCTGCGGCAACTCACAATTATACTTTTATCTGGGGTATGGGAGGTGAGAATCTTGATTATGGTGATCAGGACTTTTCATTAATTACGGACTTGAAATAAACTGTCCGGTGTGGAAGTTCCTTTTAGGAAATGAAAGTGAGATAAGTTTTTAAAAACATTATAAGTATGGTAAACTTTTCATTAGAGGGCAAAGTGGCATGGGTCACAGGTGCATCTTACGGCATTGGCTTTGCCTTGGCTACTGCTTTCTCGGAGGCAGGAGCGAAGATCGTATTTAATGACATCAGCCGGGAGCTGGTTGATAAAGGCTTGGCCGCATACAAAGAATTGGGAATCGAGGCCAGGGGATATGTGTGTGACGTCACCAGCGAGGAGCAGGTGAATGCTTTGGTTGCACAGATCGAGAAAGAAGTGGGAGTGGTTGACATTTTGGTGAATAATGCGGGTATCATCAAGCGTATACCGATGTGTGAGATGACGGCAGAGCAATTCCGTCAGGTGATCGACGTAGATCTGAATGCTCCGTTTATCGTGTCGAAGGCTGTTATCCCTTCGATGATTAAGAAAGGGCATGGAAAAATCATCAATATCTGTTCGATGATGAGTGAACTGGGACGTGAGACTGTATCTG
>PDYI01000016.1_pt1 | contig 41746 bp, 37 predicted proteins | sample 1430821 | NCBI WGS metagenome assembly PDYI01 (sample SAMN05780991, study PRJNA343144) | Human gut metagenome, whole genome shotgun sequencing project. | isolation source: infant gut | host: Homo sapiens | place: Finland | collected 2005-01-01 | reverse complement strand
CAGTACATGACTGGCTCCCGATACAGAGTAAGTTTCCCGAATATCTTCGCTCAACTCCTCCTTATAACCTACCGTAAGTGCGGCAAGTACGGCAAATTCATCCGGATTAAACTTCAAAGCACGATATTGGTCAAGAATCCGATCCCGGTATTCCAATGCAATCTGCCTGCATGATCGGGAAAACCGATATCCGGTAATTTTCCAATTCCCACTTGCAACAAAAGCAATCCCGCTAATCCCTTTGTAGCGCAGATAACGCGCATAATCAAATTCATCGGGATTACCATTATTTGAAGGTGGAGATACATGGGCAAAAAATATTAACTCATCCCCACTACGTAACCCTTCGGACAATGAATCCTTCGATATATAAAGCAAAACTTTTCGATTTACCGGCATGGTGCACACTGAATCCTGCCTTTCTTCCAAAAATGCCCGACAAAGGAAGCTATGTTCCTTCGGCTCCGGTTGTTCCGACACTACAGCCCGGTAAACACATTTTTGTTCCGAAAAAGAATAAAGCGTCTGTTGCAAAGCCTGATTTATTCCACCTGCTCCGCCCAAAAACACGAACAGGTACAAAATACAGCCGAACATCCAACGTAAAGAGTAACGGTGAGAAAAATAAACGACTAGGAGCAGAAGAAATAATCCTGCCAGCCCTCCTGCCAGCACGCCCTTCGAAACACAGACTCCCCTAAAAAACAACCCATTGCCAACAAGAAAGCCTGCTATCAGAGGGAATAGCAGGCGTATAAAAGGATATCGGTGTAAATACTGAAAGTTCACAAGACGGCTCTACAGCCCTTTCATGGCGTGAATCATTCCTTCCGGATTCTCAGCAGCAAAGATAGCATTTCCTGCCACCAATGCATCTGCCCCGGCAGCTATCAGACGGGCGCCTGTTTCCAGATTTACCCCTCCATCAACTTCGATCAGTGCTTTAGATCCGGTACGCTCAATCAGTTCACGAAGCTCTTTCACTTTCTCTACCGAGTGTTCAATAAATTTTTGTCCGCCAAATCCGGGGTTCACACTCATAACCAGCACCATATATACATCCCGGATAATATCCTGCAACAGGGTTATCGGAGTGGCCGGATTGATAGTGACCGCTGGTTGCATACCTGCTTCACGAATCTGTTGCACGACCCGGTGTAAGTGAGGACATGCCTCGTAATGCACATTCATGATGTGGGCACCCAATGCCTTCACTTCAGGAATAAACTTTTCCGGATTGACTATCATCAGATGTACATCCAACGGCTTTGAAGTTAACTTAGCTACATATTTCAGTACCGGAAAGCCGAAAGATATGTTCGGCACAAATACTCCGTCCATAATATCAATGTGTACCCAGTCTGCTTCACTACGGTTGATCATCTCAATGTCCTTTGCCAGATATGCGAAATCTGCAGAAAGGATAGAAGGGGATATAATTGGTTTCATATTCATCATTCTTAAAATAATAGCACAAAATTAACAAAAAAACATCAGGGCTCCCCCTCAATAACAATTTATTTGGCAGAAATTCTTTTTCTGCTATTTCAAATTCATAATTATAATCAACGGGATCGGCTCATATCCCAAAAGGATAATGCACTATCTGTTATTACACAGCCTTCATCTTAAATACTTCAGTCAGATGGAATCCACGTAAAAGTTCATCTGTCTTCAGTCTCTTTTTACCTGGCAACTGCAACGAAAGGACATTTACAAATCCATCCGGCACAGCCACTCTCAAAAAGTTTTTTCCATCAGTAACAATGCTTCCGGGAGCCAACGTATGCACCTTTGGCAACTTCTCACTCTCAAAGATTTTCACAACAACCGCTTCCCCTTCCGGATTCACCAACTCACTCCATGCAGCCGGATAAGGCGAAAGCCCACGAATAAAATCATAAACCCGTTTCACCGGCTGATTCCAGTCAATTCGGCAGGTCTCTTTAAAAATCTTCGGAGCCGGACGAAGTTCGCCTGCCACTGCCATTTCTTCCTGAGGAATTGATTTCACCTTTCCCTCCAGAATAGCGTCTACAGTTTCTATAACCAACCGACCGCCCAAATGCATCAACTTGTCATGCACAATCTCTACATTATCCGTATCGGCAATGGGAATACGTACTTGCTGGATTACTTCCCCCGTATCTATTTCATGTTTCAGGAAAAAAGTAGTAATACCTGTTTCGGTGTCTCCGTTGATCACTGCCCAGTTTATAGGCGCTGCTCCACGGTATTGCGGAAGCAGAGAAGCATGGAGATTAAAAGTTCCCAGACGTGGCATATTCCATACCACTTCCGGCAACATACGAAAAGCTACAACAATCTGTAGATCGGCTTTCCACTCACGTAACGCCTGAATGAATTCTTCATCTTTCAGTTTTTCCGGTTGCAGCAAAGGCAGTTGATGATCCAGTGCATATTGCTTTACCGGAGAATACTGAATTTTATGTCCGCGACCGGCAGGTTTATCGGGCATCGTAATCACTCCAACCACATTATAACCGCCTTCAACCAGACATTGCAGGGCTTCCACGGCAAAGTCCGGAGTCCCCATATATACAATTCTTAAATCTTCTTTCTTCATAATTTATAAGTTATGAGTTTTACACTGCAGATTACGAAAGTAACGAATTGCCTGCAAAGCACACTATCCGTTACATACAGCCATCGCCGTTCCGTCAATCTTCCGAGAAATGTACCAATACCTGGCGATATGAATTAAATATCTTAGATTTGGATACAAATCCCAGGTATTTGCCCTCTTCATTGACCACAGGTAAGTTCCATGCTTTTGTATCGTCAAAAGTCTGCATCACCTGTTCCATGCTATCTGTATCATACAGACGGGCAGGGACCGAGGTCATCAGTTTACTAACGGTAAAACGATGATAAAGTTCCTGACGGAACATGATGTTCCTGATATCGTCCAGTAGCACGACGCCCAGCAAGACCCCGTCTTTATCCGTCACAGGAAACATATTACGATGCGAAGTTGAAATCGCCTTCACCAATTCGCCCAGATCCATTTCCGGACGCACGCTGACAAAGTCAGTTTCAACCACATTTTCGACTTTCATCAGTGTCAATACAGCTTTATCCTTGTGATGGGTCAGCAACTGTCCCTTTTTAGCCAAACGCATAGAGTAGATACTATGCGGTTCAAACACGATGATTGTCAGATACGAACTGACCGAAACAATCATCAGAGGCAGGAAGAGGTCATATCCGCCCGTTAGCTCGGCAATCAGGAATACTCCAGTCAGAGGTGCATGCATAACTCCACTCATAACCCCTGCCATTCCCATCAACGCAAAGTTCTTTTCGGGCAAAGTCGAGGTAAAATCAAAATCATTGCTAAAGTGCGAAAACACAAAACCGGCAATACATCCCAGATACAGCGAAGGTGCAAAAATACCGCCACATCCGCCTCCACCGTTGGTCGCACTCGACGCAAAGACTTTCAACAGAATGATCAGCACCAAATAGACCAGCAACAGATTACCGTATCCATAAAACAACGAGTTATTCAGTACCGTATCCCAGTCGGCATTGCTCACGCCGTTCAACAATAGTTCGATCGTATCGTAACCTTCACCATACAAGGGTGGAAAGAGGAAGATGAGCACACTCAGCATCACACCTCCCAATGCCAACTTCTTATACGGATTGGAGAGTTTGCCAAATACTCCTTCCACAGAGTTCATAGCGCGAGTGAAATAAAGCGATACCAATCCGCAAAAGATTCCCAAAAGAATCACATAAGGAATACGCTCCAATTCAAAAGGCTGATCCAGATGAAATTTAAACATAGCCTCCTGTCCGGTCGTAATATACGAAACAGTGGCAGCCGTGACAGCCGAAATCAGCAATGGTAATAAAGACGACATGGTAAGGTCGATCATCAGTACTTCCAGCGTAAACACCAGTCCGGCAATAGGCGCTTTAAAAATACCTCCGATGGCACCCGCCGCTCCACAGCCTACCAGCAACATCAGTGTACGGTGCTCCATCTTGAACATACTTCCCAAATTCGACCCGATTGCCGATCCGGTCAACACAATAGGTGCCTCGGCTCCTACCGATCCGCCGAAACCGATGGTAATGGCACTGGCAATGGTCGACGACCAGATATTATGTCTTTTGATACGCCCCTGCCTCCTCGAAATTGCATAAAGAATCTTCGTGACTCCATGGCTGATATCATCCTTTACGATATTGCGTACAAACCATCCTGCCAGAAAAATACCGACCACCGGATAAACCAGATACAGGTAGTTGGCCTCCGTCGTATTAAAGTTATCTGTCAGGAAATTCTGTATCGTATGAATAAAGAATTTTAGGAGCAGTGCAGCAATGGCAGTAAAAATACCGACCAGAAAACTTAAAATGAGAATAAACTGCTTTTCTTTGATTTTATTCTCGCGCCAGATAATAAAGCGCTGTAATAAACTTATCTTTTCTTTTTCCATCATTCGCGAATAATCTTGATCACTCCACCTTTATCCAGTTTAATGATACTCGATGGTTTAGGACGACTCATATCATCTTGTCGAAAATTGACAATGTAATCCACCGACGATTTTATTTCTTCGCTGATTTCATTAAAATTGGCTGCTCCCGGTTGTCCGCTGACATTGGCAGATGTCGAGACAATCGCTTTGCGAAACTGCTGGCACAAACGACGGGAAAACGCCTCGTTTGTCACCCGGATGCCTACGCTTCCATCCTCTGCAAGCAGATTTGAAGCCAGGTTGCGGGCACCGGAATAAATGATAGTTAATGGCTTATCGGCAACCTCAATCAAATCCCAAGCTACCGAAGGAACATCCTGCACATAGAATTCCACTTTCACCGGCGAATCTACCAATACCAGCATCGCCTTACTGTCAGCACGTCGTTTTATCTCATACACCCGGCGCACAGCGTCTTCATTGGTAGCATCACAGCCAATTCCCCAAACCGTATCGGTGGGATAGAGAATCACCCCGCCTTCGCTCATCACTTGACAAGCTTTTTTAATGTCTTCTATCATTTCTTGATCTATTTCTTGTGAGAATAACGTGCAAAAATACTAATTTTGCCCAATAATAACAAAGGTTAAGAGAAAACAAATGGAAGAAATCGAATTTCATCACAGTTTACCTATACAACTACGATTCAACGACGTAGACAAATTCGGACACGTCAACAACACCGTCTATTTTTCATTTTACGATCTCGGCAAAACAGAATATTTCGCTTCTGTATGCCCGGGAGTCGACTGGGAAAAAGACGGCATTGTAGTCGTACACATTGAAGCCGACTTTCTGGCACAGATTTTTTCATCGGACCACATTGCCGTACAAACCGCAGTTTGCGAAATCGGAACCAAAAGCTTTCATCTGCTGCAACGGGTCATCGACACCGAAACAATGGAAGTGAAATGCATCTGTCGTTCGGTCATGGTGACATTCGATCTGGAGAGACACGAATCCAAGCCACTGACCGAAGAATGGATAGAGGCAATCTGTCGGTTCGAAGGGAGAGACTTAAGAAAGAAAAAATAAATAATCCTCCGTAGATACCTTTTTTCTACGGAGGATTTTGTTTTTCTCCTTAATATAAGAATTCCTTATTCACGTTCCCCGACACACTCGCGTCAAACCAGGAAAGATTGGATTGATCAAGCACCCATTTCTCATAATTAGGATATGCTTTCGTAATGATAACTCTTTCCTTGGGATAATTCCACGCCGGTGAAGAGTCTTCCTTCCGCGGGAAATCAAGAGCCCATGGATATCGGTTATCCATACGATAATAAACTTCAGCCCCAGGATCCGATCTGTCATTTTCTGTCCCGAAGAGTGAAGTGTCGGCATGTTTTGTCGGCTTATAATCTACCAGATGTATTTCTCTTTGACGGCTGTTGACAAAAATAAACGGATTAAACTTCTGAGTTAACAAGCTGCTGACAGGAGTCTTCAGTCGTACGGTTACTTCAACCGGAATAGCGGAAACTCCGACCGCCGCACCCTCCGTATTCACATATCCTTCAGTCGTACCGAAAGCAGTATTAACATCATTCCAGACAATAAAAGTGGCCCGGTCATTACCCTCTTCAAGCGTAGCACCTTCCGACTTTGCTTTGTCGATATTGTCAGCCGAAAGCGGCAGTTCGATGCCCACACCGATATGCGTCCATGAAGCTGCTCCCTTTGCAATCGGCGTGAAAGTCAACTTTAGAGCAGTAATCATATTATTATCCCCTTTCTCCAACTCATAACTGTAATTCATCACAAAATCGTTGAAGTCATAGTCCCCCATCTTAGGCCACTGGTCTTCAAAGGCCAATGTACCGTAAACAGCCTCCGATGGAGTAAATTCATCGATCACCGGAATGTCTTCTTCCGGTTTTATGGCAGATACCGGTGATGCGGTAAGCTTTATCATCACATCATTAAAATCATAATCAGCTTTCGGATCATCATAAGGGCGAATATCGAAGCCCATAATGCAACAGTTATAATCGGGCACATTTCGAATCACCGCATTCGTCCTTTTCGTTGCATTCAAAGATGGGGTAGAATAATAAAAGCCATTAACATCTCCATTCGGGAAGGTCTGATTCTTGAACTTATAGGAGCTTTTTGAATTCACTCCTCCATTGGCAGCATTTACATTAGCTATATTCAATCCGTCACGTGCCACAGCAAAACCGATACGTGCACCTTTCGGGAATACCTTACTATATTGTTTTCCGTCCCAATACAACAATTGTACTTTTAAACCCGAAGGACACTTTTGCTGATGAGTATTCGGAAGTAACAAAGTCATACGATGTCCCTGTATATCTTCACGTCTGCCAAGCTCCCCTTCCTGGTAGCTATAATAAGCCAACACATTGTAGACGGTCGCATTATTTACATAAAATCCACCATCACCGACATACGTAGCCCACACTTCCGCTCCCAATTCATCAGTCACCACCAGATCAGAGCTCTTTTTCAAATCCACATCCTGCACATTCTTCTGTTCCGGATACCAACTATTCATTAAATTTAGAAACTTAGCAGATAATTCCTCTTTCGTAACAAGCGGAGAAGCATTCAAAAGTGGTATACCGTCTTTTCCAATCTCCGAATCAGTATAAGGGCTATACAATTCATAAAGATTGCTCAGTTTCTGGCCGACGGGAACATCCAATCCTGTTTCACTCCGGGTAGCAACCATACGGGTAGTAGCAGTCTTGATTTGAAAGGGTGTTGCAGTCAAGTTGCACGTCATCGAAGGTTGCACATCCATCTCCTGCACTCCGGGATAACCGGCTGTCAACGAAGCGACATACAACTTATCACTGTTTGCCGGAACAGAAATAGTAGCATCAATCTGCCCATTCCCATCTGTATAGCCCATATAGAGAGGCTTACCGGAAATAATCCCGTCTTCTTCATAAGGCTGTTGAAGATACACTCCAACCCCTATCCCCTCAGCAGCTTTTCCATCTGCCCGGGTAACAGATATATGAATCTGTTTATCGGATCTCAAAGCGAATTTGAACGATAGGTCCAACTCTTCCGTTTCGCCAGGATCCTCCCCCGACGGTTCATACAAATCTTTCTCATTTACACATGCTACACAGCAAAGTGCTATCAGCAGTGCATACTTCAGCAATGATACATTTCTCTTCATAAGACGATGTTTGTCTGTTTGTGTAAGGTTACTATATTCAGTAAATTAACAACCTAACTTGAATACAAAAATAACAAAAAAAACAGAAACTTACAAAATCTAATCATCTTAATGTAGATTTTATTCTTTTTATATCAATTTATGTAGCCATGTGAAGCTTACAGTCAGTCCACGATCCAACTATCAATATTCCTTGTTTTCGAGCTAAAGTTCACTCCTGCCTTTATCAGTTGGCGGGAATCATTGGCAAACGGAACGGCATATCCCTTTTCTTCTATCTGTTTCAAAGCCTCTTCCGCACTCCCGTCAAATTTGAACTCCATCACATGCTACCCCGCATTTTTCATCCTCTAAACTGAAGATTTAGAGGTTTTCAAATGAGAATCTATATAAAAGTAATTATCATCTCGCAAACTTTCAAAGTTCTGTATCCCAATCGGGTAAAGTTTAGCCATAGCGTATTCCTATTAATGGCTTCACTCACAAATATACAAGATTATTCCTAATTACCGATTCCGTAAACCATATAATAAAATGCCGCTATCCATTCTTTCAAACAGACAACGGCATTTATTATTTCAACCGAAATGATCGGCTGACCGTCAAAGTAATCCCTGACCTCCTATTACCCCGGCAATAGCACTTGCCACAGCAATGATTACTTTCAAAAAGATGTTCCAATTATTTTTCCTCATATTCTAATCCTATAGAACCGCTAACTACGCAGTCGGATCATCTACTATGTCTCCATCACCACCTCCGGAACCATTATTGCCCGAAGCACCGATCCCACTCGCTTTCTGGAACTCAACACCCTGAAACAAAGCCCGGGTAGTACCGATAGCCGCAGGACGAGTATATTCAGGAGTAAAATGACAAAGAAGGGCTGCCACCTGATTCGGGTTCACCTCTTCCTCTTTGTCCACTCCCCTTCCTCGTGTACGCGCTTTCATCGTAAAAGTACCCAATCCGTCCAGACGTACCGTCTTACTGTCCAGCAATGCACTACGCATCGCTGTCATCAAGTTACGAACCACATTATGCACATCACCCGGAGTCAACGACGATTTTTCCGCAATCATCTCAGCCAATTGCTGAGTAGATACCACCTTGCCTACCTTCACCAAGTTCAAGTGCCATTTCTTATCACCGGACTTAGTTGCCATAGTCGATTTTACTGCTTTATAAAATAATGCCATATTCCTGCATCTCCTTTTTTTAATGTTATTACTACTGATTTTATCCACATTGCGTTGATCAACATTGCAAAGGTGAACATTTGCAGGAAGATGACAAAAGAAAACAGGGCATCCGGATCAAGTTATGCAGAATAAGTTATAATCATCACATTATCAGTATTATTACTTAATTTTTTCTTATACATCTACTTCACATACTCTGCTATTGTCCGATTATTCATATTATACCCGTTTAACGAAATATCCCCGGTTTTATACCTGGCATGGCATAAAACCGGGGACGAAACAAAAATCTATACCCATTAGGGCATATCTTTTTTCTACTTCGTAAATCTCCGATAAGCCTCTTCCAGTTTTTTATCGTAGTGATTCTGAGCATATCCGGGACCATTATATCTTTTGGCAAAACCGGCCCAGTCTTTCCGCTCCAGATTGGGCCGTAACCCAGTAAGTTTAACAAACCTCGCAAATGCCTCCAATTGCTTATCTTCTCCGGTACACATATATGAGTAATTAATTTGATTTATGTAAATAGAAGAATCTCTTCATAAATAGGAAGTATAATAGTCCCAACACCAAGATGCTCCCTAATAAATACCCATATCCATACTCCCGTAACAGCAAATATCCTACTAGAACTACGGTTTGCACCGACATATAGGTCAATGCCACTGCCACGTGTGGTATCTTCAGTTCATTGGCCATGATCTGATACAAATGTTTCCGGTGAGGCAAACCAATATTTTCATGTAGCAACAACCGGTGTACGATCGTCAACACACTATCCACCCCGTACACAACAAGCAATACAAGCCAGCTGAAATCTTTCGTTTGAAGAATCAAACTCCCGATCAGGAACAGGACTACAAAAGCTATACTGACCGAACCTACATCACCGGCAAAGCATTTCGCTCTCTTACGGAAATTAAAGAAGTCAAACACCAACACAGAACAAATCATCGTATAAATAAAACTCTGTTCTGTGAAGGAGATCACTTCCGCATTCACATATGCCAAAGAAACCAGGATAACCAATGAATACCCGCCGGTAATGCCGTTAATGCCATCCATAAAGTTATAGGCATTGATAATCCCCGTACAGACGATCAGAGCGACAAGCAACGTCCACCAAGGCAAGCTGAACAACCCCCATTGATAGAACATCAGGGCCATTGCCGTAAAATGGAAGACTAAACGCAAACCCTGCGAAGTAGAACGGATATCATCTATAAAACTGATAAAAGTGATCAAAGTCAAAGCCAATATAAACCAAGGGTATTCAAACTGATTCGTCAGGAAAAAAGTCAATGCACCCAAATAGAAGATGATTCCTCCACCTCTCAGAGTAATCCGGGTATGCGAACTCCGCTCGTTTGGTTTGTCAATAATATTACATTTATCAGCAATACGGAAATAAAAAAGTTCTGCTAGGAATAGCAGAACTAAGATTAGCAGATAATACATAAACTATTCGTTCTTTTTAATGAAATAAAACCAAAGTTGAAGTCCTAAAAAGACCAAAGAAATAATCCCTATTAGGAGTCCTATAATCCAAAAAATTTCCACTTACAATACCTCCTTATTCTATCTGAAAATTCCCCAAGACATTCATAGGTTTCCACCCAAGCTCCCGCATTGCTTTTTCATTACTAAAAGTCAAAGAGTTTGTGATCTTACGAAGTTTTAAACTGTTTATTGGGGTATTTTCCCCAAGACAATCACCAAGAATGGCCATACTTTTAGCAAACCAATAAGGAATAGACAAAGGTAACTTCTTATTCAATTGTTTGCATATCACTATCTCCAGCTCACGAAAACTTGGCTGATAACTGTCACAAACATTATATATCCCACCCTTTTCTATTAACATAGGAAGAAGATTTGCAATATCCTGAACCATCAGAACACTTTTCCGGGCTTTCCCCCCGGCAATACTTAAATACTTACCATTTTCAATACCATGAATCATCGCTCCTAAATTTCCTGGAGGATTAGGTCCCGCAATCAATGAAGGACGAAGTATACTTAACGTTACATTATGCATAGCACACCATCCTTCCAGATATTTTTCTGCCTTAATCTTACTCAAAGCATAAGGAGTCGTTCCATTTAAAGGATGCTCTTCCGTGATATTCTCACCCGAATCACAACCATAAACAGCAACCGTACTAATAAAAATAAACGCTTTAGGAATACCACTTCGCTCTAAAGCAGTACACAAATTCTTAGTACCTTGAAGGTTCACATCAAAAAAAAGTCGCTTCTCTGCTTCCGTCTTAGGCACGGAATGCGCTTTACCTGCAGCGTGAAAAACGACATCAAATGCATCAGTAAAAGTAGGAATATCTGTAGCTATATCAACTAAATAAGTATCCTGAGGAGAGAGTCCAATAGATATAATATTATATGCTCCATTCAAAAGTTGAATAATATTACTACCAAGAAATCCGGATGCGCCTGTAAATAGAAGTGTCATAAAAATAATCTATCCATTATCGATTATATATTTTTTTATACTCTCCAATCATTCTGGCCACTGTCAGTTTTTCATTAAATATAGCCAATGATCTTGTAGAGAAACGACTATAGATGATATCATCTTGTAATATATATTCTATTTTTTTAGCAAAATCAATAGAATTATTATTCACGATATAACCATTTTCACCATTATATACTATCTCACCGATTCCACCGACATCAGAAGAAACAATTGGCTTCCCACAACTCATAGCCTCAATTATTACAATCGGGAGTCCTTCGTAATTAGTGGGTAACATAAATAAGTCCACCTGTGTATTATAGATGCCTGCATTGGTAATATTTCCCAAACAAAAGACATTATTTGGCAAATTCATCATTTTTTCTTGATTGCCTATCCAAATGAATGCATATTGTGGAAGTAAAGTTGCCACCTCAAGAAATATATCAAATCTTTTTTGTTTAGATATACGAGCTATACACAAAATCTTTTTAGTATAATTCAAGCATTCTTCCGGTAAAGGTAAATTTGTTCTAATATTCGTAGATATTATACCATTATAAATATATCCAACATTATTCGTGATCTTCTCTTTTATGAGATTATCCATATCATATTTACAAACTCCAATAATTGCTTTACAACGATATTGTAACATTCGTTCCAAGAACAAAAAAGGTCTATAAGCTAATCTTATGGAATCAAAACCATGCACAGTATAAATAACTTTTCCTTTGGGAAAGGCTAACCTCCCCAACAATCCTACTTTAGAAGAGTGCAAATGAATTACATCCGGTTCATATCTCCTATATATAGACAGGAAGCTGAACAATACTTTAATATCGTTTATTATAGAAATATTCCTTTTCAAAGCTGGTACATTTATACGTCTTATACGCTTATCCAACAGCTCCCACATCTTTCCATCTCCTTCTCCGGCTATGACAATAACCTCATTTTCCCTACACAATGAATTAACAATATTGATCAATACACTTTGCGCACCTCCTAAATCAGAACGCGTAATCACATGCATAATTTTCATAACAAATAAATAAAAGTAATACTCAAGAAAAGTCTGTAGAATTAAATTATTGCAAATAGCCCAAATAAAGATCTTCCCACTCTTTAACAATCGAATTAATATCAAATCGTTTTGCCTTATCTTTATTAGTATTTCCCAACTGTTCGCGTTCCTCAGGAGACATTATTACTATTTTTTTCATCTTATCAGCCAGTAAAAAAGGATCATGTGTTGGCACCACATATTCATAATCATCCACCACTTCAGCACAGCCCCCGGCATCAGTAGTCAAAACAGGTAAATTAGCAGCCATAGCCTCAGCTAATACAAGTCCAAAACCTTCCCATGCAGAAGATAATACGAAACAATCTGCCGCACTATAATAATCTTCAATATGGATATGGGCACCTGCAAATATTACATTATTTATCAACTTCAACTCTTTTACCTTTTCTTCCAATTCTTTTTTAAGTTCCCCATCCCCTACTATTAGCAGTTTAATATCAGGACAAATAGAGCAAGTCTCTTTAAAAGCCAATAACAGATTCACATGATCTTTAGCTGGGGTCAAACGTGCCACATTTAAGAAAAGGAACTCATTATTGGAAACTGAATATTGAGTTCTAATTTTCAATCTTTTATCTTCATTTCTTCCAAAGCGAACAAGATCAATACCGTTATAAACAGTCATACTTTTATTTCGTCCGAAAGCTTTTTGCTGAATAAAATAAGTTGTAGCTTCCCTCGAAACATTCGTATTTATGTCCGACAAGAAATCTGTATATTGATATATTTTCATCCTCAATTTCCCATCTATATTATTACTATGTTCAGTAGATATTAAAAGAGGAATATGACAATGAAGGCGCAATAATCTTATAAAAAGATTGGCATGCACCATATTTCCATGAATTACTTGAGGAGGAAAATTCTTAAAAAATTGTCTAACTTTTAATTGAGCATTTACAAAACTGAAACAATTCTTTGATAATCCTAAACTTTGAACTATAATATCTTTATCAATCTGGTCTTTAAACCAGTTCTCACCAGTCAAATATAAGATAGCTACATGATGCCCCCGCCTCCTCATTTCATTGGCCAAACAAACAGTTATAGTCTCAGCACCTCCAAGAGAAAGTCCCGTAATAACATATACAATATTCATATTATTAAGAAAATAGACGTTTAAGCAGCAAATGCAAAGAAGGAAATTTTTGCTTCAAATAATATAATAAATACATATGAATATAACATCGATGAATTACCGCACCTACAGGAAGTTGTACTTCCTTGAATAAACGAATATTCTCATTATTCATATTTCTCAGATTAGCAGAAGCTCCTCCTACATTAAAGACAGTCACATTCACATTTACATATTCATACTGTATACCTTTAAGAATCAACTGGACCCACAATTTATAATCAGCACTATTTCGGTAAGCTGTATCAAACCTTGTGTTTTTCATTAATGCAGCCTTTACAAAAGTAGCCGGCTGCTGAAAAGGACAGGTAAATAGCATTGCTAATTTTCTCGGAATAATAGACGGTCGACAAAGTTTCGTTCTCTTATTTTCAGAACTAATAAACATATTTCCGGCAACAATATCCTTCTGCGTCTTGACTAGAAATAATGATATATTATACAACGTCTTATTATCATAATAAAAATCATCACTATTCAAATAATGCACCCAATCACCCGCTACATAAGGCAATGCTTTATTCATTGCATCATATAAGCCCTTATCAGGCTCACTTACGTATTGAAATAATACATTTTTTGCTTCAAATAATCGCTGATACTTCAGTATCATCCCTAACGTACCGTCATTGGAAGCGCCATCAATTACTATGTATTCATAAGGAAGATAATGCTGATTCAAAACAGAAGTAAAAGTTCTTTCTATCGTATCTACACTATTACGACAAACAGTTATAACTGTTATTCTAAGATTCATACTTTTCAATATTTTCGACATTAAGAGATAATATTATCACAAACCAACTAAATGCATAATAATAAGAAGTATTGGTATGTAAATAGACTATACTAGAAAATAAGCTAAACAGCATGTATTTACTAAAAACAGATTTAGAGAACAATAATTTTACAAATACTGAACAATAGAAACACACAAACAAGAATAATCCTATAAGTCCCAAATCTCTAATGATATTCACATATGTACTAATAGCCGCTTCCAGATTCAAATAATCATAAGACCCCGGGCCATATCCCCACAATAAATGCAAAAGTGAGTAATGCTCTCTTATATAATTCAAGGAATCTTCATTTAAGGATGTACGAGAAGAAAAAGATGTACTATCAAATTTAGACAATATAATAATATCAAATACTGCATCTAACTCTTGTTTATAAAAGCTATAAAACAATAGCAACACAGAAAAAAGCAACAAAATTTTTAAAGCAAAATATTTTCTTGATGAAAACAGAAGGAGAAGAAGATAAGAAATGCTTAAAATAAAAAAAGTGGTACTAAAAGCAAATAGCATAGCTAATATAGTCAATACTATCAATACTATATTTTTCAACTGAAACAATCGTCCCCTTTCCATGTAACAAATCACAGGAAAATATAACAAAACAAACATTGCAAAATATCCTGACTCAGCAAAAAAAGAACGACTTCTTATTCCCCAAATGAAGATAGGATCATAATCACTACCATCTGGACGAGGAATGAGATTTGTAAGCCCTATATTGAAAACATTCACATCAAGATATTCCAATATAGAAAACGAAACGGCTATATAATAAATTATATATAATACATGATTTATTTTATTTATTGGTATCCTCTTAAATAAAGAAAACGGCACCACAAAAAAAAGTAATATAGAAGTAGTCCAAGCAGCAGAATGTGAAATTAATTTTAAATTTCCAGCTGAAATATTTAGCAAGAAAGAAATATAAACATTCAATAAAAGCAAGCAAAGTATACCTACTTGGACATTTAATATAACGTAGTGTTTATACAATAAATAAATAAAAAGTGAAAGAGATAATAAAACGGAAAGATTAATTGTTCCACTTATAGCAAATGCGTGTACAAAAGGAAATGAAAAGATATACAAAGCATAAAGTCTTGATATCCATCTAAACCGTTTATTTGTAGCAATTCCATTATTGGGGAAGTCCATAGAATAAATTATCCATAATGTAAGTAAACATACAGCACTCTGTTATTTTGATGGAAGAGCTGTAACGACATGTCATGGGGTAACATCTCAAATTTTAAAATCAGGCAACAAAAGTTTTAATACCTAATTAAAACGCTTACCGAATCAGAAAGCAACAAATTCTTTATCCAACAATTGTGTCAATTTGTATCCGCGCCTATTTATGTATTTTTTTTGTGTATAAATTCCGCCTTTATACAAAATTGATTTTATAAATTCAATTGCACAGAGAAAAATTGGATGCCTATTTCTTGAACTTATCAGAACTTGAGGGTAATATGATTCCGTGTGAGGTAAAGGGCAATAGAACTTTCCCGGACCTAAATATTCCCAAGGATGTTCACCATATTGTGTAGGCTCTCTAAAAGAAGGTAAATTATAGCTATGCGCCAAAAGAGATAGCAATGCTTGATCTTCACGATGCGCCCAATAATAATCATGCTGCTTTATGCTCCCATCATCATAAAGCAAATTTATATTTTGACACAAGTGTAGCCATTCATCAATAAATCGTAATGTGAATTCAGTCTTTTTCATAATGATATACCCAGCCATAATTTGATTTTTCAATCCATCTGAATCAAAAAGCTCTAAAACATTTTTTTTAGTAAACTGCATTTCTAACAACGGGGTATCAAACAACAATATATCCAATTTTTTTCCATACATAAAATTTATAAGACAAGATATATTTCGCATAAAAACAGTCCCTGAATCACAATACATTAATACATCATCATCTCCAATCGTTTTCAACGTTTTTAATATAATATAAGGTTTCCAAAGCCACAATCCTCCACCACGTTTAATATCAAAAATATCACGATTTAACTGCTTAAACCCCTCATCTATATCTTTATTAGACATTAGATGAAACTCATCAAATCCTCCTAAGAGTTTAGCCGATTTAAAATTATATTTTTGTTGAACAGCAAATCTTTCGTCTGCATAATTTAATAATATTACCTTACCCATAAAATCTATTTCAATTATTTAGTACACACTATTAATGTCTTCGAACAAGAGTATTCATTTTTTATTTTTAACATATAAAAACAGGGGGCTATTACATTCAACAAACGCAACTATATTAAAAATATATTTATCTTATTATTGAACAAGTAATTCCTCGCTCCGCTCTAACTAATAATATATACATATGAATTTTTTAATAGTACAATCTTACCGGGAGCATAGGAAATACGATTTTTTATGAAATGCTCTAAAGACTCTAAGTATTTAGGATGGATAACGACCTCTATTACGCGTTATTGAATCTTCTTGCTGATAAAAGACTGTTTACTAAAGTCCACTTCCGCGCTTATATGCAAAAATATCCCTATGAGCTTCTTTGTATGACTGTGAAATATCTTTAGAGGAATATTCAATAACCCTATCGCCCTTACCAAGTCACTTAGCAGTACGGGTATTTATCTTGCGATATGACTCGTATGGTTCGCCATTCGCATAATTGACTACGTATAACATATTTTCTACACATCTATTACCTCTGGCTCTTTAATAAGTTTCAAGGCAATATTTTTCAAAAATTGAAGATCTTTATAATTCAGCATAATGAATACCAATAATGGAATGAAAATGAGGTATTCTATTTGAGTACATGATATAATCAAAGCTATCATATATGGAATAAACATTCTTATAGGAAAAAAATGCTTCAAAGTATAGCTTACACTCTTTTCTCTTCTTAGAATGGTGTCACCCTCGTATGCCATAAGGAATGAGGATATCATATATGCAACAAGAATGGCAATTGTTATATAAGAGTATTCCACATTCAGTATCTTAGCCAAACCTAAGCCCAATATTATATTTACAATCAGAGAAACTGCTGAAATAAAACCTGCTTTATGTTCCTTGTTTTGAGCAATCAGCATATTGGAATATCCGTAACTGTTGGTATTCATCAACGCCGCAAGTGCTATCATATTCATAGAACTTAATGCTGGCATATATTTCGGTATAAACCATACTAAAATCGGGAAACAAATCATTGCCAGATAAACAAGCATATGTGAGGTTAATATATAACCTACTCGCATTTTCTCTAATGCATCAGCCTTTTTCTTGTTATCATCAGAAGACATCAAGTCAATTGTTTTAGGAAAGAGAATTGTATTAAACGAATCCAAAAGAAGCATCACCGCATTAGCTATAGTAAATGAAAACGTAAAATAACCGAACTCTTCTACTGTATAGTTTACACTAATGATGGTACGTATAGATATCAATATGAAGTAAAAACAAGAATTATATAAGAAAAGGTATAGACCCTTCTGTAGTATAGACTTTTGTTTCTGTAGTTGCAAAGTTCTGCTTTGTCTCCGTGGAAATACTCCCTTTCGTATGCAAATAACAGCCGTTAATATGCAAGCCAAAAGATTTGCTAAAGTTAAAGCAAACACCAATGTATTTTCCTTGAAAAACCATACAATACACAGATTTAAGAATACTCCAATAGACCCGATTACTGATAACGCATTCACTTCATTTCTAACTCGAATAATAGTTGTAAGAATCGAATTATAATATGTGAGTATAGAAATTGCTATAATCAAGGGAAAATATGATCCAAGGTCATACTCACCCCATTTAGTCCACCCAGCTATACTTACAATTACGGAACCTATTACAATAGCCATGTTGAGATATGTATACAACGCAAAGGCATTGTATGAATACAGGTCCCCAACTTGTCGGTTCTCCTTATTATGAATAAGAAAGACATTCAATGCATGTGGTACTCCAAAGTTTACTTGCCCGAAATAACTGATAACCAGATTTACCATACCATACACACCCAAATAGAAAGGACCTAATCTGACGGCTATTGTGAGAGATAAGAGGAATTGTAGTGCGTATGTAATATAGCGAGTAGTTACATATATAACTATCTTATTCTTGAGTATTGGCATAAAATTTGGGTTTTATTTCAAATGGTCCCCAATATTTTTTGACTACTGCAATTTGTTCAGGGGTAATGATAGGCTCTCGTGAGTTAAATACAGCTTTAATCTCAGCATATTCCCTGTCACGTATAGCCTGAAGATGATCAGAGGCTTGCGCAGATGCTGCTTTTTTTATAGACGTGATGTCTTGGTTAAAAATATAATGAGGAGTTCCTAAACAAATACTATAACCTATATGCGTTCCTATGTTGTTAGAAATAGTCATATCTGCCAACTCCATCAAATCCCTTTGTCTATTCAAAAAGTAAGGATCATTACGAGTACCTGATGATACTATTCTATAACCTTTATTCCTATACTGTTTGTCAAAACCCTGCTGTATATCATAACCTATCATTGAAATAAGAACTGTATCATAATCTTTCGCCATTTCGTCAATACATTGAGAAAACTGATTGAAGTCGTATAAATCATCGCAATCTTCAAAACTGTGTGTTGGAAAAACAAGCAATATTTTACCGAGTTGAGCCTTTAATGCTTTCAGTTTATCCTTCGATTTGAAATAATCGACATATTGGATATAAGGCCCTACCATAATAATTTCTTTATCAAAGTTTTTACCGAACTCTTTGAGTATAGCATTCTTTCGATAATTACTATACGTATAAATTGTATCAATACAGGGCATTATACACTCATCCTTTAACACATATTCTGCAAAATAAAGCCCATGTTCTATCATGCAATGCTTATGAAAGTTCTTTCCAGTTGCATTTTTTATAGCGTGAATATTACCGTAACATTTATTTCCCAGTATACCAGGAAGGTATGGATAAGCATACAAGGGAATGTCATGAGAAAATCTCTCAGGATGGAAGTAATCCACGTGCATTCGGAACAGCCTCATTATGTGATACAATATTCCCCAAATGCTATATTTCAATACGTCTTTATACATAATTTGCGTTAGCGTCCAATTTTGACATGTATCCTCCAAAAAGCCGCCACAAAGCTGTTTCCTAATAAATAACGTCAAAAAGGATATTGATTTTTAAAATTTGTTATTAGTTCACTCCGATAGTCAAGGGCAATAAATGCTCATAGCCCTTACGACCTTTAACAATCTCGCTGAAGAATCTCTTGAAATAATCCAGCACTGACAGACCCTGCATCTTACATGTTGAGATGATAAGATGGGACTTCAAAAGAGACTTTAAACCTGTTATATTCAACATAAGCCCTCCAATTTCTCTACCAGATTTTTCAAACCTGCGTAGCTTAAATTCTTCTGACTGATATACACACTGTTGCTCATACGGATATCCACCAATATACAAAGCCCAGCATTCGGAAGAACGGGGGGCTTCGACTATCGGCTTTTAATTCACACTTGGCGCAGGTGTTTTCACCGAATCCACATCCGTTGGAGGGCACCCAAGACTTGGACAGGTATTATCTTGCTCTGGATATCCTTGTACCATTTTTCAAATAAGTTATAAGGAACCTTATTGGACAAACTAAATTTCTCTATCGAAATTCCAGAGGGAACGCTTTCCTATTTATAACGCACAAAAAGATGTTCAAAATCATTGTAACTATACATAAACTTTGCTTTTGAGTTAACAAGAGCAAAAGTCTGATTTTATTAGTATCTTAGCAATACGTCAAAATAGGACGCTAACAGTCATACAATGAATGTTGACCAAATTCTATATGGGTTTACTATTAAATTTGTTCTATTGCTGCATAACAGTTCCTTAAAGCCAAATGCCGATGAATACTAAAACCATTTTTATTCACCCCGTCCACATCATGATATTTTCCTATATAAATACGATCACCATTATGATCTATATCATGACACCAAATAAAATCATGATACCACAACAGTTCCTTGCGGACATGGTAATAAGCAAAAAAAGTATAGACACACAAGATTGCCCTTGGAAAGTTTATATGTTCTTTCAGTAACTCTGAAGGTTGAACTGCACGAGAACTCTCAATAGCATCTTTCTTCAATAAATACCAGCGTAGATCCAAAGTATCATGAATAAACTTTTCATTCATATACCAGTCCTGATTATAAAAACAGGGTTCTGAAATATCGGGATTCATTCCAAAACATCTACGAAAATTAGCAATGGAGAGTTTTTTATCACCTAATTCGGGAATACCTAATATTAGAATATAATGTTTTGAACAATTTTTCAAATCATCCAATGAGTAGTGTACATCCGGAATTTGAATGGAAGATAACGGAAGTTCCATCCTTTCAAAAAGAGGTTTCAATTCTTTCCACCCTATGAAATTTGGGCCAAACAGTTCTTGCGCCTGCTCTATTGTAATTCTTTCCATCTTTGATAATCTATCGCTTCTCCATATGTAGCCAAATGACCTAATTGAAAATATTTTTCAATACGGACAAATTCTTGTTCCAAACGTTCAAACCGTACACCCCACTCTGTTTTTTTGAACCACCCTAAATTCCTTACAGGAGCATTGTAAAGGATAATACCACTCTTCTTATCCAACACCTCACGCAAAAATGTCAGATAGGCACGATACTGATGCTCATGACTAGCAACTAGGACCAACCGTTTCCACCGATTTGTTATCGCCATTCGTACCACTTCAACAGCCTGTTCTCTTGTATTCAATGATTTGTCTTCATGTATAACAACATCCATAGGAATACCTTCCTTTAATATATAAGGCAATACATCCGAGAAAGGGAAACTTCCGTATTCATAATCAGTAATATTACCACTAAATACTATTTTGGTGGCAACATTCTGATTATAAAGTTCTATTGCTTTCCGATAACGATTTAAACCGTCTCCTTCCAATAAAATAATTGCATCGGAAGATCTTAAAATATCATTATCGACAACTGCTATAAATCTTTCACGTTCGGTCATCATCAGAAGTTATTCCAAAACAACGGTTGACCTTTTACTATGTCCTCTTTACACTCTTTCCCAATAATCATCGGTTTGAATTTTGGGGGTATACCTAAAGCGGGACGAAGTATATCTATATCTTCAGAAGTCATTATATGTCCCTTTTTAAGATCCTGTTTTGCATATAAACAACGACGTTGGACATATACCGTTTCTCCTTCCTCGGCAACTACCTCTTTACGGGTACTTCCCATAGCGCGTTCTACCTCACGAATGGAATCAACCATAAATCTAAATTCCTGAGGTTCCATCGAATGCGGATGATCTGGTCCCTTGTCAGTCTTGTTTAAAGTAAAATGCTTTTCAATGACACGACCGCCGATAACTACAGATGCCAAAGCGACCACATGTCCGGGTGCATGATCCGAATAGCCTGTCAAAACATCAAAAGCAGACTGATAAGTTTTCAAAACATTGACATTGGCACTTTCTATTTTGGACGGATAATTGGTTATGCATTGCATCAGTACCAGATCCTTATTTCCTGTAGCCTCAATCGTACGGACTGCTTCATCTATTTCAGACATGGTGGCATCACCCGTAGCTAACATTACAGGTTTTCCTTTACGGGCAATATAATCCAGCATTTCGAGCCAAGTGATATCACCTGAACCGATCTTGATAAAAGGTACATCCAAATCAACACACAAATCAACTGCCTCCTTAAAATAAGGAGAGGTGGAAAAGTCAATACCCACAACCTTACAATAGTCCGCTATTTCCTTGTGCCACGCTACAGGGAACTCCGCATCCTTAAACACCTCACTGACAGTACGTCCCCAGGAACCGTGCACGCCTTTCAACTGCATATGGGAAAAACCGCCCTCAGACACAATACGAGGAGTGGAAAAAGTTTGGAACTTTGCACAATCAGCTCCTGCTTTCTTAGCCGCATCAATCAAGTGTTTAGCTTTTTCAATACTTCCGTCAAAATTCGCTCCTATTTCTGCGATGAAATAAGTGGGATGAGTATCACCTATAATCTTATTTCCAATCTTTATCTCTTTATTAAAAAATCCCATAATTTTTACCTTGTAAATTGCTCAATAGTTTTATGAAGAACTTCCGCTTGTTTTTTAGCTTCATCCAAATTCCAATAGTTAGTTTTCAACTGCACCATACGTTTTTGTAAATATTCCGCATTAGGACAAAGATCGGCATCATACTTTTGCCAAACCCCAGGCATATACTGTATCTCGTTTTGAAACAAAGGTTCATTGTACGAAAGTTTCCAAGCTGCGTAATAGCCATCACCTCCATTTGCTTGAAACAAGTCACGAAAAGCATACCAGTCCTTTTCCGGACAATCGGTATCTAACACCATGCTATATGACCAATATGAATTTACATACCCTTCCGGCTCTGCTTGCCTTTTCAGCAACTGCTGATTTTTAATGGCTTCATCAAATATCCTCGCCACTTCAATACGTTTACCGACCAGTTCATCCACACGTTCCAACTGTCCCAGAGCGCAGGCTGCCTGTAATTCTGACATGCGGTAATTGAATCCCAATGAAATGTGTCGGCTATACTGGGGATCTTGAATATCATTTCTTGTGATTTTTCCTTGTCTAGCACTTACACCAGCATACCCTAAACAATTAAAACGACGGGCGTTGTCCGCTAATTCCTCTTTGTTACATAAGAGCATACCACCCTCACCAGCAGTCAAATGTTTACTCGCCTGAAAACTAAAGCTGGAAAAGTCGCCAAATTCACCGACATATTTGCCCTTATACTTCCCTAAATAACATTCCGCATTATCTTCAATAAGATACAAATTATAACGTTTACATATATCCAGAATCTTATCATAGTCTGGAGCCAAGCCAAAAAGAGAGACTGTCATAACAGCCTTAGTTTTAGGAGTGATTACCTTTTCTATACTTTCAGCAGAAATCTCAAACGTATCCAAATCGCTGTCTGCAAACACAGGTATTGAGCCGTTATGCAATACTCCAAAAGAAGTACTAGTCATAGTCAAAGCAGGCACCACCACTTCATCACCAGACTTAAGGCCTAAAGCTGCCACTGCCGTATGCAAGGTAGCAGTACCGTTACAATGTCCAATGGCATAAGCCTGATTAAATTTTTTAGCAAAAGCGGCTTCCAATCTGTTGTTGAATACAGAATTCAATGAAGTAGCAAAAGCATTATCCAGAACCTGATTCACATAATCACGTTCTAATTGACTGATTCTTTCCATAATTATACTGATTTATACATTTCGCTTCGAGCCACATCAGAATTCATCTTCCCTATTTCGGGATGTTCTCTAAGTAACTGAAGAATATCATTCATGTGAAATATCTCTGAATCATTTTTGTACAAGGATGAATATATACGAGTTACCATCTGGAAATCTTTTTCCGTATCAACTGTCCAACGCAAATAGGACAGATTCTCCCCAACATTAGAAAGATTGAATATTTTAAAGTCTTCTGGATGATGATAAATATACTGAGTCACATGTTCCCTTTCAAAGTCACTTGTAGAAAGTTTCTCCTCTTTTTCCAAAGCTGTCTTGGTGAGTACTTCTATATCCAACCCTTCTGGATAAGAGGGAGGGCAGTTATTACAAACGAAATCATATCCTCCTTTTTGTAACGCATTTACTGCCTCATCAATCAAAACCGGTTCTTTAAAGGGATCATCAGCCGTTATTCTAACAATTACATCCGCTTTTGAATAAACGGCAGCTTCATAATAACGATTTAGCACATTACTCTCGCTTCCACGATAAACATCCACTCCATTTTCTTTAGCCCAATAATACAATTTATCATCCGACGGTCTATCTGTCGTTGCTAATGTAATATGGTCAAGTGTTTGTACAAACTTCAACCGATTTATCACATGCCAAATAAATGGTTTACCACATAAATCCGCAAATACTTTATTAGGAAAACGAGTAGAAGCACAACGTGCCTGAATGATAGCTACAACTTTCATTTTACTTCAAAATTTGGATCTACAAATTTACGTATGTTTTCACGCATAGACTCCACAGTTTCCCATTCAGTATTTTTGTCAGAACTATAATGGAAACCTTCAGGTACAGCCACAGCATTATGGTGTTGAATATATTCTTCCCTATTATGCTTATCTGATACGGAAGGAAGAATCACATAATATCTACCCAAATCAATAGTATCAATAGCATCGGTCACGGTAATCATCTCCTCGTGTAGCTTCTCTCCCGGACGTATGCCTACTTCTACCTGCGGTAAATTGGGAGCGATGGCAGTAGCAACATCTTTGATATGATAGGATGGAATTTTCGGGATGAAAATTTCCCCACCCAAATGATGACCGATGGCATACATTACCAAGGCGACACCAGCTTCCAGCGAGATATTGAAACGGGTCATCCGCATATCAGTAATAGGAAGTTCCTTCGCTCCATTATCACGCTTATTGATAAAGAAAGGAATGACGGAACCACGAGACCCCATCACATTACCATAACGGACCACAGAAAACTTGATATCTTTGGATCCACTGATATTATTGGCTGCCGTAAACAATTTATCAGATGTCAATTTGGTTGCACCGTAAAGATTAATAGGAGCACAAGCCTTGTCTGTGGATAGAGCCACCACATGATGAACACCTACTGCTAAAGCTGCTTTAATAACGTTTTGTGCACCATGCACGTTGGTCTTGATACATTCTTCAGGATTATACTCAGCTGTATCCACCTGTTTGATAGCAGCGGCATGGATAATTACATCCACCCCTTCACAAGCACGGGTCAGACGTTCGAGGTCGCGTACATCACCAATGAAATATCTCATCTGAGGATACTTATTCTCCGGATACTTCTGCTTTAGTTCAAACTGTTTTAGTTCATCACGAGAATAAATAATGATTTTTTTTACTTGCGGATAATCACTCAGAATAGTTTCCACAAACTTCTTACCGAAGGAACCTGTTCCCCCTGTAATCAAGACAGATTTGTTATTAAGCATAATAATAAAATATTTTTTTTAAACATACTCCCATGGATAAGGATTATCCACCACAGTCTGAAACTCGTTGATAGCCTCTTGCTGTTCACTAGTAAGTGACACCGAATCCCAAGAAGCGATAATTGCACGGGCTTCGTCAGCCAAAGGCTCGTCGAATACCTCACCATAACAGGCGGTAAGCAAGCGGAGCTTCAATAGTGAAGCGGGAAGAGTATCGAGGATATCCCAGCAACGATCTAATATCTTCTGGACATGTTCGCGCTTTTCTCCGTGGTCGATGAACGATGCGTTGTAACCCATTAGGAGAGCGAGACAGACAGAGGCCTGTTCTTCAACCGTGGAACCTTTGACACCGGAATTATACAATGTTGTGGTCAAGCGGTAAACTTCATTGTTGCGGCGGGACAAGTCATCGCTGTAAATGGGACTCCCGTCCATGCCCAAATACATCAGGTCGTGCGCGGCACGCTGAAGGGAAGCTACTTCTTCGGAAAGAGTCATAATAAATTTGAATTATGAATTATTTGATTACTTCTATAAGATCAGGGTGAATAGTGGCCATGGCAACGGCTATGACACCTTGTATAGCAATGACTACGCGACGATCCCGGGCACCTTTCACTTTCAGGAAAACACCTTCCTGACCCTCGAAGTCACCACCTGTAATACGGACTTTGGTTCCTTTGGACAAGTTGAGCTCATCGGGTTGAAAGTATAAAAGATGGTCACTGTAAGTACCGGCTACAGCAATGAAACGCTGCATTTCATTGTCGGGGATAATGATCTTCTTGCCGCTACGGGTATCGGTGATATATTGCAAATAAGCAACCATAGACTTGACACGCTTCACTTCGGAAGGACAAGCATGAATAAAAATTAGATTGTGAATGATAGGAACCAAAACACGGACTTTTTTCCCTTTCTTTATACTTATCTTATATTGCATAGGAACAAAACAGCCCAAGTTCTCTTTCGCAAGCAACCGCATAGCGTCAGTCTCTCGACGATAAGTGGCACGCATAGCGAACCATATTTCGGTCTCTTTTTCCACTTCCATTATACGATTATTTCAGAAAAGGACATTCTCCCGGGGCTTTGAACTTCTTACATACACTTGAAATTCAATCACTTGCGAGTACTTTATGTAATATACGGCAAGCTTTGTACTCTCTTGCCACGGTTTCTTGTAGTTACTCATTACCTGTCTGGTAAGAAACTATAAACAAACGAATTACACTAAAAAATGTGTTTTTAGACGTTCGTCTTTTGAAACATTATTTTTGTAAACAAATCAAAAACAAGAGACAAACAAAATCAGACAGATAATAGACTGTTTTTTATCAATTCACAGACTACTGTATATCAATCAATTAAAGGTTTAAGCAACAACGGTAAATTATTTTTTTTATTAAACATTTTGTCGTTCTAAAAATACCCTCTATCTTTGCGTTCAATTAAACGAACGTTTATTGAAACGCTCCCTTTTTCCATTAACACAACACTACATATCAAATAGTTAACCTTACAAAAGCGTTTATTTTTCCTTTAATTCCACATTCATTTGCCTACCGATAGATTCCTTTCTACCTTTGCAACATCTTAACATCATTTAAATATTAACAAAATAATAAATATTATGAACAAGAAAAAAGTATTATGTCAAGCCGCTAACAAAAGTGTAAAAAAACGCTATTAGAGAAATACAACAATCTACTACAGAAATAGTTAAAGAAGCAAGAGGCAGAAAAGCAGGAGCGCAGATACCGGGAATTATCTCCAACAATGAAGGAGTTATAAAAGCGCTGATAGAATCCTACATATTGGACGCAAAAGAACAAAATATCAAGACGTGCAAAGATTCATTGGCACGCTACATAGAGGAAAAAAAACTTTTTGGAAAAATAAGAAATGGAGTATTCAAACCATTAGTTTTCAGTACAATCAGAACTTACGTCAACGAAATCTGGACTAAGATGGAAAGAAAGAAAAAGAACCAAGAAGGAAAGCGCTGAAATACCTACAATGAATTTTATCAAACCGGAATACATTCGATCTGACCTATCTTTGGGGCGATAATTTATCTATTAACCCTTTAAATCATATACGTATGAAACAGAAGAAAAGACCGGCATCACAAACTGAAGCCATGAAACTGAGATGGAAAAAACGGATTGTCTTTGAAAAAGGATATACCGAACAGTGTGCGGAATGGATGGCGGAACGCCTGGAAGCGTTAACCGACCACCTGCAATACGGGCACGCAGCCATCGCTTATCAGAAGCAGAACGGAGACTTCAGGTTGGTAAAAGCGACACTGATCTACTATGAAGCGGAATTCCACAAAAAGTATGATCCCACAAAAATAGAAGGCGCCGTAGTCTACTGGAATGTGGATGAACAGCGATGGACGACATTCCAGATGGAGAACTTCATGGAGTGGAGACCGATCGTATAGGGCGCCACCACAGATTACACGGATTTTCACCGATGAATTATTTTTATTTTGAGAAATCAAGTGAAGACATCTTTGGGAATCCGGGGTAATTTATGGTGAATGTATTATTGAAAGTACAAACGACTAATCTAAAAAACAATGGCAATAGCATATGACGGGATCAACTATTTCCCGGTGGGCGTAAACTTCATGGAAGAGAACGCAATGGAAGTGATAGAAGCTAAATATGGAATAAAGGGTTCGGCAATCGTACTGAAACTGCTGTGCAAAATATACAAAGAGGGATACTTCATCCGTTGGGATGAAGAGCAGTGTCTGATTTTTGCCAACAAGGCGGGAAGAGAGGTGCAGGCCGCTGAGGTACAGGGGATCATTGAGATCCTCTTCATCAAAGGGATATTGGACAGAAACAGTTATCTGGCAAACGGAATACTGACTTCGGCAAACATACAGAAGATATGGATGGAGGCAACAAAGCGAAGAAAAAGGGATCTGAAAGCATTGCCCTATCTGCTGGTGAACGACTTGACTCAGCAGGAAACAGAAGCGCCGGAAGGTGAAAATGTAACCATTAGCCCGGGAAATGTAGTACATGATGTAGCCGTTAACGCAAAAAATGCATGCAATTCCGGACAAAGTAAAGTAAAAGAAAAGAAAGCAGAGGAAAATAAAGAATTACCCCCCCCTCAGCTCCCCCCAAGGGGAAGGAAAAAGAATGGGAGGAGGTTTCTGCTCCTCTCCCGATACCCGGATACGCCTTCAACACAATGACACACAATTATCCGGGACTGACGGATACACTCAAAAGACTGGGGATTACCGAAGCAGGAGAGGTGAATGCCATACTCAGGCTATCGGATTATGGAAGGAAAGGAACACGGGTATGGCAACTGATTGCCAATACTTGCTGGAGTGACATAGGGGCAAAAGGAAGGTATCTGATAGCAGCACTGAATAAGGCAAAAAGAAAATAATCCGGATAGGAAAGTACAGTTTGCAGTTGATAAAAAAGCAAGTATACCGGTTTCCATACGGAAGGTTCTCTGTCGGGAATGGAAAACGGGACGTACATTTAAACAAATGATCTACAGTCACTTCAGAGCACAATATTTCAATCTGCAGAAGCTTTATTTTAACGTTACGTTAAAGTTCGTTTTTCGTCTGCAAATAGCAAATTCTTTAAATGCAAAAGACTTGTTATTTGCAGACAAGAACAAAGCTATCGGAAAATGGCATTAACAATGTTAACGGGCAAAAGGCATAAAATATCCTCTCCCACTGTATACAGTTATATTGTTATTTACCTCTTCCGGCAGATGCAATCCACCAGATGATCATTCATAAATCCGGAGGCCTGCAAGTGAGCATAGCAAATCGTAGTTCCAAAGAATTTAAATCCCCGTTTTTTCATATCCTTGCTCATGGCATCAGATTCGGGAGATGATACCGGAATCTCACTCAATGATTGAAATGTATTGACAATCGGTTTTCTGTCGGGAAAGAATGATAGAGTATAGTCATAAAAACTACCGAACTCCTTTTGTACGGCGAGAAATAACCTTGCATTTGTGATGGTCGATTTGATCTTCAGACGATTTTTCACAATGCCATCAAAGTGCATCAACCGTTCAACATCTTCATCGGTCATTTGTGCCACCGACTCAGCATCGAAATTGCAAAAGGCTTTGCGATACCCCTCACGTTTCTTAAGGATGGTTATCCAACTCAAGCCGGCCTGAGCACTCTCCAACACAAGAAACTCAAACAGCGTCTTGTCATCGGTCACCAATTTTCCCCACTCTTGATCATGGTACTTCACATACAGTTCGTCACTTCCGCACCAACCGCAACGTCCGTTTATTATATCTTGCATAATTATAACACTTAATAGTACGATACAAAGATAGTAGATTCACCATGTCGCACCAAATATCGATAAACAAAACACAAGCAATTATTTTTTTCAGTATATCCCCCACACTTCCGGTTTTTTTCGTACTTTTACAGCTTGTTGGAAAGTTATGCACTTCCGGCATCAGAGAACAGATAAAAAGAAAAAACAATATATAAAATGAATCACAAATGGAATTATCGACCCATCACACAAGAACAGGCAGAGATAAGCCGGGCATTGGCTCAGGAACTAGGCATTAGCCCCGTCCTGGGACGACTTTTGGTACAAAGGGGAATTACGAAGGCACAGGATGCCAAGAAATTCTTCCGTCCGCAATTGCCCGATTTGCATGATCCATTCCTAATGAAGGATATGGACATCGCAGTGGAACGCCTGAACATGGCGATGGGAAAGAAAGAGCGCATTCTGATTTATGGAGATTACGATGTGGACGGTACCACGGCTGTGGCACTGGTCTACAAGCTCATTCAACAGTTCTATTCGAACCTTGACTATTACATCCCTGACCGTTATAACGAAGGATACGGAATTTCCAAAAAAGGAGTTGACTACGCCGCTGAAACCGGAGTAGGGCTTATCATCGTACTGGACTGCGGCATTAAAGCCGTAGAAGAGATTGCGTATGCCAAAGAGAAGGGAATTGACTTCATCATCTGCGACCATCATGTACCGGACGACGTATTGCCCCCTGCCGTTGCCATCCTGAATGCCAAACGACTGGATAATACATACCCATACACTCATCTTTCGGGATGTGGCGTAGGCTTCAAATTCATGCAGGCTTTTGCCATCAGTAACGGCATTGAGTTTCATCACCTGATTCCGTTGCTCGACCTGACCGCCGTAAGCATTGCATCGGATATTGTACCGATCATGGGCGAAAACCGTATCCTGGCCTATCATGGGTTGAAACAGCTGAACGGCAATCCGAGCGTAGGACTGAAAGCGATTATCGATGTATGCGGATTATCGGAAAAAGAAATTACGGTGAGCGACATTGTATTCAAAATAGGTCCCCGCATCAATGCTTCCGGACGTATACAGAACGGAAAAGAAGCGGTAGACCTGTTGATTGAGAAAGATTTCTCGGCAGCACTCGAGAAAGCCGGACAAATCAACCAATACAACGAAACCCGGAAGGATCTGGATAAGAGCATGACGGAAGAAGCCAATAAAATCGTAGCCGAACTGGAAGGCTTGGCAGACCGTCGTTCGATAGTGCTTTACAATGAAGACTGGCACAAAGGAGTGATCGGAATCGTTGCCTCACGATTAACGGAGATTTACTATCGTCCGGCAGTCGTACTGACCCGGACGGATGATATGGCAACCGGTTCGGCACGTTCCGTATCCGGTTTCGATGTTTACAAAGCTATCGAACATTGCCGTGACTTGCTCGAAAACTTCGGAGGGCATACCTATGCTGCCGGGCTATCGATGAAAGTGGAAAACGTACAGGCATTCACCGAGAGATTCGAAAGTTTCGTGTCGGAACATATACTGCCGGAACAGACCAGCGCAGTGATCGATATCGATGCCGAAATAGATTTTAAAGATATCACGCCGAAGTTCTTCAATGAATTGAAACGATTCAACCCGTTCGGTCCCGACAACCAGAAACCGGTGTTCTGCACACATCACGTGTACGATTATGGAACAAGCAAGGTAGTCGGTCGCGATCAGGAACACATCAAACTGGAACTGGTAGATAACAAATCGAACAATGTGATGAACGGCATCGCCTTCGGACAAAGTTCACACGTGAGATATATCAAAACCAAGCGATCATTTGACATCTGCTATACCATTGAAGAGAACACCCACAAACGGGGGGAAGTGCAGTTGCAGATTGAAGATATCAAACCGATAGAGTGACTTACCAAGAGATTTTAAAGCAATACTGGGGTTATGATTCCTTCCGCGACCTGCAGGAGGACATCATAACCAGCATTGGCAATGGAAAAGACACACTGGGACTGATGCCCACCGGAGGCGGAAAGTCAATTACGTTTCAGGTTCCGGCCCTTGCCAAAGAGGGATTGTGCATTGTCATCACCCCACTGATTGCTCTAATGAAGGATCAGGTGCAGAACCTGAAAAAGCGCGGAATCAAAGCGATAGCCATCTATTCAGGAATGACACGGCAAGAGATTGTGGTGGCATTGGAGAACTGTATCTTCGGCGACTATAAGTTTCTATACATCTCTCCCGAACGGTTGGATACCGAAATCTTCCGGGCCAAACTCCGGTCCATGAAAATCAGTATGATTACGGTAGACGAAAGCCATTGCATCTCACAATGGGGATATGACTTTCGTCCGGCTTATCTGAAAATAGCGGATATCAGGGATCTCGTACCGGATGCTCCGGTCTTGGCACTGACCGCCACGGCCACTCCCGAAGTAGTGAAGGACATACAGGAGCGCCTCCGTTTCCGGGAAGAAAACGTGTTCCGTATGAGCTTCGAACGAAAGAATCTGGCATACATCGTTCGCCCCACTGATAATAAAAACGGGGAGTTGCTGCACATACTGAACCGGATACAAGGCAGCGCGATTGTATATGTACGAAGCCGGCGAAAAACCAAAGAAACAACCGAGCTGCTGGTAAACGAAGGAATCACGGCCGACTTTTATCATGCGGGACTGGATAACGCAACCAAAGATCTTCGCCAGAAACGATGGCAAAACGGAGAAAGCCGGGTGATGGTAGCTACCAACGCATTCGGTATGGGCATTGACAAACCGGACGTACGTATCGTCATCCACCTGGACCTGCCCGACTCACCGGAAGCCTACTTTCAGGAAGCGGGACGGGCGGGACGAGACGGACAAAAGGCATACGCGGTGATACTCTATGCCAAGTCGGATAAAACAACGCTCAGCAAACGTATTGCAGATACTTTCCCGGATAAAGACTATATAAAAGATGTGTACGAGCATCTGCAATATCATTATCAGATGGCGATGGGCGACGGGCTGGGATGCATGTATGACTTCAGCCTGGAAGAATTCTGCCGCAAGTTCAAATATTTTCCCGTACCTGCAGACAGCGCACTGAAGATATTGACACAGGCAGGATACCTGGAATATACCGATGAGCAAGACAATGCCTCACGGATTATCTTCACAATCCGCCGGGATGAGTTGTATAAACTCCGTGAGATGGGAGAAGCCGCAGAGAAACTGATACAAATGATTCTGCGATCTTACACGGGTGTCTTTACAGACTATGCCTACATCAGCGAGCAGACTCTGGCGGTACGTACGGGACTGACCCGGCAACAGATTTACGACTTGCTGGTGATGCTGAGCAAGCGCCGTATCGTCGACTACATCCCGCACAAAAAAACACCTTACATTATATATACACGTGAGCGGATAGACCTCCATTATCTGCAAATACCCCGAGCAGTATATGAAGAACGGAAAGAACGCTATGAAACCCGTATCCATGCCATGGTGGAATACGTCACTTCGGAGAATGTCTGCCGTAGCCGGATGCTGCTCCGCTACTTCGGAGAGAAGAACGAACATAACTGCGGGCAATGTGACGTCTGCCTCAGCCACCGCGCCGAACCGGATATATCACAAAGCACCTTCGACGGACTGAGAGAGCAAATATGTGCTCTGCTGAAAGAGCATCCGATGACTCCGGCGGAGATAGCTTCACACATAAATACAGATAAAGAGCAGTTGAGCGAAGTGATACGGTTTATGCTGGACGAGGGCTTACTGAGCTCTGAGAACGGACTGCTTACTGAAAAAACTTCCTGAAAAGCAACAGGGTTATGTGATGAAATTACTACATTTGCAACCAAACTAAAAAAACTTTGATCATGCCGAACTTCTTTAAATCTTTTTTTGCGGGGAAAACAGAAAACCCTGAGGAAGAAAAACAAAAAAACGCCAAAAAGAACTTTGAGATATTTAAATATGACGGCCTGCGTGCCCAACGTATGGGACGTCCGGACTATGCCATTAAGTGCTTTAACGAAGCGCTGGCCATTGAAGAAGATTTCGAAACACTGAATTATCTGAGCCAGCTTTACATCCAGACCGGTGAATTCGGGAAAGCACATGAGTTGCTGGAACGTATGATCGCGCTGGAACCAGAATTGACAAGCACGTACCTGACCCTGGCCAATCTCTGCTTCATGCAAGAAGATTATCAGGAGATGGCCGATGCCGCCCAGAAAGCCATCGCACTGGAAGAAGGAAACGCAATGGCACACTACCTGTTGGGCAAAGCCAATCATGGATTGGATAACGGAATAATGACTATTGCCCACCTGACAAAAGCCATTGTGCTGAAAGATGATTTCACGGAAGCCCGACTGCTCCGTGCCGAAGCACTGTATAAGATGCAGCAATTTGCAGAGGCTATGGAAGATATTGAAGCCATACTTGCACAGAATCCGGACGAAGAAGCTGCCCTCCTGCTACGTGGCAAAATAAAAGAAGCCACCGGAAAGGAAGAAGAAGCAGAGACGGACTATCTCCATGTGACAGAGATAAACCCCTTCAACGAACAAGCTTACCTATATCTGGGACAACTATTTATCACACAGAAGAAATTGACAGCTGCTATTGAGTTGTTTGACGAAGCTATCGAGCTGAACCCGAACTTTGGAGCCGCCTATCATGAACGGGGACGTGCCAAACTATTAAACGGGGACAAAGACGGTTCGATTGAAGATATGAAGAAATCGCTGGAGCTGAACCCGAAAGAGGGAGAGAACCTGAACGGACAGTTCAATAATCAGCAAGCAGAAACAACCCCAAACGTATTGGGACTGTAAACTAACCGTTCTGATACAGTCATTTCCCGGACCGGAACCTTACTCCCTGTCCGGGAAATGATTTGTATCATTCCATATTATCCGTGTGCGGACGAAGAAAGCACAACTGCATGCCCAAAGCCAACAATACAATACCTCCCAGAATAGCAAATCCCAATCCCAGGTTGCCACCGTCCGTCCATTTTCCAAACAAGCTTGTTACAACTGCTCCGGCAAAAACTCCGGTCATATTCATTATACCATAGGCCGTTGCCCGATATTTGGCCGAAACAAACTGGCACAAAATAGGCATATTATTGGCATCGAACATACCAAAACCGACCCCAAACAGAAATCCTGCACCTACTATACTGATGAAACCATTGCCTAAGCCCAATAAAAGAAGCGCAGGTATGGTCAACCCTAACCCGATTGCGCCTGTATAGATACGTCCGCGTATGTCTTTGCATACCCAACGGTCTGACAATAACCCTCCCAGAATAACTCCGATGAAAGAAGAGACAGCAATCGTTATAGTGGATATAGGCCCTGCCTCAGCCATAGGAATATCGAGATTCTCAGCGTACAGGGTAGGCAACCAATTCTTCGTAGCCCATCCGGGAAGACTGGGAGCTGCAAAATAGAACAGAATAATCCAAAAAGCAATATTACCGAATAAAAGAGTCACTCCTTTAAACAACGGAATCTTTTTTGATTTATCTGTATGCATGGCCCGAATGACCCTGGCATGTTCTTCATTCTCACGAAGGAATATAATCAAGACCAATGCATAGACAATGCCTACAATACCGAACCAATGGAATGTAGTATGCCACGAATAGGCCGCAGCTACCGTAGCACCAAACCCGCCAATAGCCTGACCGGCATACAATCCCGTCATATGGATACCGACTGCCAGCGAACGTGATTTCTCCTGATGCCAATCGGCTATCAAGGAGAGGCCCGCAGGAATGTATAATGCCTCACTGACTCCCATCAATGCGCGCAACCAGTAGATTTGATTAAATGTATCGGCATACCCCATGCCATAAGTGACTGCCGACCAGACAAAAAGACTCCCGACAATCAACCATTTACGACTGACGCGATCGGCAATAATTCCTGCCATCGGACTCATAAGACCGTAAATCCAAAGGAAGACTGCCATTAGCCGCCCAAAATTGGTAGCCGACTGCAATTCTATAATATCTATCTGCATCGCATCTTTCATGGTTGACAGCATCTGACGATCCATATAATTTAATAATGCCACAAACCATAAAAGTCCGACAACGATCCAAGGATATATTTTTCTATTTTTCATACCAACTATCTCTCTTTATATGATTTACCTTTACCTATGAGCTCTTTCAACTGTATTTGTTGGAAAACCATCTGTGCCTGACTACTTTCATAAAAAACACCAATCGTAGAATCATTGACCGAAGTTATGCAGGAATAGCCAAAACTTCCCAACTCATCCAACATGATTTTCCGGCCGGAATCCCAGGTATTTCCATCATCCAGGCTGCACTTTAGCGTCATGTGGTCTCTACTGTCATAAGACTCCGGATTGCAGAATAGAAGAAGAGTCTTTTGCCTGCCGTTTTCCTGATAAGTATGTCGATGAATACTTGCCATACAAGTAGGCTCTATCAATGCTTTTCGGGAAGTGGAATGTTCCGTCCATGTGCTTCCCAGATCGGAGGTGACACAAATACGGCGTCCATTGACCTTTTTATTACCGTGATTACGGTTATCACGCATATTCAACATGACACTGCCATCCTGTAATTCGACTGCCATGCACTCCGTAGTGTTGTGATAAGCCGGCTTAGAGGCTATCCATGTTTTTCCCCCATCCTTGCTATACGTAATATTAGAGAATGGTATTCCATCTTTATCACGGCCTTGTGTGGGAAATATTAATGTACCGTCTTTCAAAGTAATGCCATGCCCCGGTGCCGGAGCATACAGCCACCATTCCGGTTTCTTGGTTTGTGCTGTTATATTTACAGGGTCACTCCAAGTCAGTCCGTCATCCACGCTTTTCGTAATCAAGAACTGACAGGTCTCTTTAACCCCGAGCCCGGGCTGAGAACCTTTCGCATGCCATTGGTGTATCCAACGGGTACTGTCCTGCGTCATTCCTTCCACCCATTTACCCGATCGGGGATCTAAGACTCCATACATCCAGAGTCCCGCCACATAAATAGTACCGTTCTTTTCATCGGTCAGGATACAAGCATCACTGATTCCATTATATTTCTCTGGCAATCCACCCCACTTTTTGCGGTCGAGCACTATCTGCATCGGCTGCCAGCTCATTCCACCATCCAGGCTTCGCATCATCGCAATATCAATATCACCTTGCAAGTCACGCGAACTATCGTAACGGGCATCAAATATGGCCATCAAAGTTCCTTTCAGGGAAGTAGTAATGCCGGGAATACGCGAAGTATGAACTCCGTCTTCCCCTCTTTGCCGTACAGCGACTCCGGTACGGAGTGCGACAATCGGACGAACGGAAGTTACAGAAGCCTTACCACAAGTCGTCGTCACATGATCACAACTGACCGTCACACGATGGGTTAAGTCAACTTTATCTTTCAATTTAACAGTTACCCACAGTATGGTAGTATCTGATTTCAATTCCAACGGAGTGTCTAAAACCGTTTTTAAAGCGGGAGCAACTGAGTCGACACACTTTTCCCAGTCAGAAAGCCCCCTCTTTCCGGCAACTCTATATAAACTCAAATGAGTTAAATCGGTCAACAAAGTAGTACCTTTCAGGGATAATCCGATCTCCTTTACAAAACATGGTCCCGGACAGCTCTTTATCAACTTTAATTGCAAAACCGGATTAATCTCCTTTTTTGTCAAGACCGGTACTATGGGCTGTCGAACAATAACTTTCACCCGCTCGGCACGTAACGGAGTACTGAGTAAAAAACAACTCAATAAAAACAATATCGAAATATAACGCATATTGGTAAAATTGGGGATAAAAGTTAATATAGCATTTTATCAGTTTCTTCAAGTTTGAAGCGTACGCCGACAATGGAGTGTTGTTCAGGGCCCGGCCGCATTTTAACATAAGTGATGGCGACAATAGTCCCATCCGGAAGGATTTCGAGACCGGGATATCCACAATCCGAACCGGCATAACTATGTAAAAGCTTTATTTTATATTGTCCGGAAGTTCCCTCAAGCAAATCTTTATAATTACCGACCCAGGCTACAAAATGCCCTTTCGTCGGACTGTTGGGAGCCATATCCCGAAAGACGGCAATCATACGACCGTCAGGAGTAAACTTTATTACATGCCTGTCTCCGGTCAGGCCCCAGGGAGTTTCTTGCAAAGGAGACCAGGTGGTTCCCTCATCATCAGAAAACATCATCAGAGAATTGCCTACCCGGTTATTTTCACGCGCTACACAGACAAGCCGTTTGCCATCGGGAGCGCGGAAGACACAGGGTTCACAGGGTGAACGCCCCTCCATCTCGCCTACTTTCACCGACTCGCTCCAGGTCAATCCTCCGTCATGTGAGACAGATTGCCACAAAGTCAACGGAGGACGGTCCCGATCATTCTGTCCACGGTGATACAACCCGAGATAATCGCCATTCTTCAATTTTACAATGCTTGAAAACGCCATCACACAAGGTTTATTCAAACTACGGACCGGACTCCAGCTCTTCCCTCCGTCTTCACTATAAGTCATAGGCATGTCCGGCCAGGCACTAAACACAAAGACACGTTCTTTCCCCTGCTTATCCGTCAGTTTATAAATACTGGGACAATTGCTCATCGTCTGCCAGTCAGCAGGGGTTTTACCATTTTTCCAAGTCAGCCCGGCATCCTTACTTTCGGCTATGAAAGACGCTTTACCTCCATGCCCGTAAGACCAGGTACAAAGAATAGTCTTATGATCATCCATCATTACAGTAGTAGGATGTCCGTTATATAAATCCGGCCTGCCCGGAGCTATTGTCACCTGCCGTTCACGCTGCCCCGATATGTCGATCCAAGGCAGATTGGGATGGACATTTTGTCCGATTGAAGGAACAGCACAAAACAATAGAAACAGTTTCAAGATTGTGTTCTTCATAAACTTATGCTTTAAATTATTATACTTCCGTATCAAAAGAACTGTGTAAAAGTATATAACAGCTACTCCACACAGTTCCTTCTTTTTATATTCTATCTCTCTACATTACTTTCGTACCCATCTGTCTGCACCAGTTTGTCATTTAAGACCATATCATTATAATTGATTGGGAAATACAACGGATAACCGGGTTTGTCATTCAAATTGGGCACCTCCTTATAAATGTCAATGGTCCCGCCACAATGGAAACGCACCAAATCAAACCATCGTTTTTGCTCTATAAAAAGCTCTCTTAAACGTTCGTCACAGATTTCTTTCTCTACAGCAATCTTATCTTTCGGACCATCATAGGGCTCCAGGCCCGCCCGGTCACGAACCTCATTCAGATCGACAAGAGACTCAGATATCTTATTGAGTGCAGCATTGGCTTCAGCACGCAACAGAAGAAGATCTCCCCAACGATAAGCTATCAAGTCATCGTCAAAATAACGATCGTCGGAATAGGCCTTCCCCCTGAATTTGTTTGTCTGGGTTAAAATCAGGTTACCATCTTTATCCACCAAATCAATCATGGCGACTTTATAGCGCCTATCGCCCGGATACTTAAGATACAACTCTCTGGCCTTGTCACTTGGGGCATAGACATGGCGGCTCTGATTGGGTGAAGTTGCTGCATCGGCCAAGTTGACAGCCATCGATAAATTATCGGTTCTCGATGTAGTGTTAGTTGCAATAGAAAGATTTCCAGTTTCATAACGTTCAAAATAAAAAGAGAAAATGATCTCATTATTCTTTTTATTATCATTGGCAAATACCTTTGCATAATCCGGTAGCAAAGACACTCCACTCCCGCCTACCTGATCGATTGCCTTGATCGCTTCTTCCAGATCCGCATTTCCACCATTCAGGACCTTTGCCTTCCACATTAAAACATCGGCTTTCAAAGCATAGGCAGCCGGCTTTGAAGCTAAATTCTTATTGATATATCCATCCTCCGGAAATAACAGGACAGCCTGTTCTATATCTTCAAGGATCAACTTCATGACGTCTTCTTTGGGAGAACGGGGTTTAAGCTCAACGTTGTCCGAAAGCACAGGATCAGTAATGATGGGAGCATCTCCCCAAATACGTACTATAAGAAAATAAGTATATGCTCTTAGAAAGTGACACTCAGCTTTTATACGATTCTTCTCAGTCTCATTAGTAAACTTCAGACTTTCAATTTTATTGAAAAGAAGATTGGCGTGATGAATGATATTATAAGCCGAACGATAAGAAGGAGCATTGCTCTCAAGCAAAGTATGGGCCCATGCCACACTCGTAGGGCCGATCTCACCGGCTTTAAAAGCATCTCCCCGGTCTTCACCGTAATAAGAAGTATTATTCAGGGAACGCACCTTATTGTAAATGCCCGTAAGATAAGCTTTGGCATCTCCCGGAGTTTTCCAGAACGACTGTGAAGTGATGGTAGAAACCGGATCAACCTCCAACAAGCTACAACTGCAAATCCATGTGCAGCAGAGAATACAGATCAATATTTTTGTTGCTTTCATAGTGAAAATCATTTTAAAAAGTTAGTCTTACACCAAAGTTAAATTGAATCGGGAGAAAGTATTCACCGGTCTCTTGTCCATCGTACTGTTCAGGATTTAATCCGTCAAAGGCTGTAATGTATCCGATATTTGTCACACCGGCATTCAAAGACACCCCTTTCACCTTCATTTTAGAACATATGGAACGCGGCAGTTCATAACCTAACGAAACCTCACGGAAGCACAAATAATCTCCCTTTGAATAATAAGCCGTATTGTCGGCATTTCCATTTGAATTCATTCCGGCATAAGCTATTGTACGCATGTGATTGCGATATCCGTTATCCCAGTCCGAAGCAACATCGTAACGCGGATACTTGGCTGTTGCAGCATCACCCGTCTGCCACCAGATGTTTCCATTCGTAACGTCAGTAGTCGTTATAATGGCATTGCGTGCATTGGCATTGGCACGGCATCTCCATATATTGGCAATGGAATGTCCTAAAGCAAAATCGACAACCAAACGAAGAGAAAAATTCTTGTAAGACAAATTATTAATCAAGGCTCCCTTCTTATCCGGATTGGCCCAGCCAATAAAAGTAATATCCTTATCATCGATAACTCCATTATTGTCAAGGTCGGCCCAGATAGCATCTCCGGCAACCTTTTTCTTATTCATCTTAGAACCGGAGACCTTGGTGTCGACCGGAGCTTTTGCAGCTTCTTCATCTGTATCGTATACCCCCAGATACTTATATCCCCAACGTCCGCCTATCCTCTCGCCTTCGGCCAGGCCGCCGGTCTCAACATAAGTACCCGATTTAGCATCCCATACAAGTCCGCCCTGTACCCGATTTTTGTCTCTCCCATTATAAGGAAGCTTTTTCATATACGTCCTGTTCATACTGAAAGTACCCGTAACATCCCAACTCACGGGGGAAGTTGTTGAAAGAGGGTGTGCTGTCAGCGATAACTCAAAACCTTTGTTCTGTACAGTCCCCAAATTGGCCTTTATAGAACTAAAACCTGTCTGTGCCGGAAGAGATTTGTCATACAAACGATCGGAAGTCAATTTATTATATCCGGTTACCGACAGTTCAAGACGATTATCAAAGAAACCGGCATCAAAACCATAATCCACATTAGAGGTTGTTTCCCATACCAAACTGTTATTGGCAAGTACACTATTCAGTACCCCCGGATTTCCGGCATAAATATATGAAGCATATTCGCCTTGGGTATTAGAATACGACAACTTATTATTTCCGGTCTGTCCCCAGCTCGCCCGCAACTTCATCCGGCTGACAACGGTTTTGGGAAACCAGTCTTCATAATGCATATTCCATCCTCCGGATACGGCCGGAAACAATGCGAATTTATGATCTTCGGCAAATTGGGAGGCTCCGTCATAGCGTGCTGAAACCGTCAGCAAATAGCGGCGCTTATAGTCATAATTGACACGGGCAAAGAAACCTACCAGTACTTCTTTATCCAAAGAGGAAGTGGTACGC
>PDYI01000519.1_pt1 | contig 44646 bp, 31 predicted proteins | sample 1430821 | NCBI WGS metagenome assembly PDYI01 (sample SAMN05780991, study PRJNA343144) | Human gut metagenome, whole genome shotgun sequencing project. | isolation source: infant gut | host: Homo sapiens | place: Finland | collected 2005-01-01 | reverse complement strand
ATCTGGCAAACACCTTATATTTGTGATTGGACGCGCAAACCGAATTATTGAAGCTGCAGAAAGTGGAAAACTGACTGATAAAGAAGAGGCTGCGGATATTATTGCCCAATATGCAGCAGAAGCAAAAGTTGCTCGGGCTATGGCTCATTTTGATTTGGTACGTGTATACGGTAAAACATATACAGCCCCTGATGCTCCCAACTCTTTGGGTATTCCTGTGGTTACCACAGTATTAGGTTCAGATAGTAAGTTAATCAGAAATACAGTTTCTGAGGTCTACACACAAGTGATTAAAGATCTTGAATGAAGCTATAAATTCTAAGGCGCTATCAGAATCTTCTACCCCGGGATATATTAATTTATGGGCAGCAAAGGCTTTATTATCAAGAGTATACTTAACTCAAGGTGATAATCAAAAATCATTGGATGTTGCTGAAGATATCATTAAAATTCTCCTTATAAACTTTGGAAGAATGAAGAATATGTGGGTGCATGGAGTAAAATAAGTGGAGTTCATGTCTAACGAGATGCTTTTGAAAATAGCTATCACCGGTTCCACAGACTGGACAGATCGTGAAGGTATTGCTTACTTATATAATGAAGATGGTATGCAGACATAATTGCCACTAAAAAATTTCTCGATCTACTTAATGAAGATCCGGATGACGTACGTTTGGGTGTGTTTTTAGCTCCAACCACTAAAGATTTCAAGAAATTATATGGGACAAATACTGTATTTCTGAACAAATATCCAGCAGATGAGACTGAGCGATTTACGTTATAATAATGTTCCGTTAGTCCGTTTGTCTGAGGTATATTTAAATGCAGCAGAGGCTGCTGCCAAGCTAGGGAATCAGAATGATAAAGCTGTAGAATATTTGGATGCAATTGTTAAACGGGCTAATCCGAATAAAACAGTAAAGGGTACAACCGTTACAGTAGATAGAGTTTTATTAGAGAGAAGGAAAGAATTAATAGGAAGGACATCGCTTTTTTGATGCAATGCGTAATAATGAAACCGTTATTCGCTTATACATCGAAAGAAGACCAAGGCTGGCAACAAGCATTGAAAGAGGAAGCACGTAGCTTTAATCGTGATTTCTACAAAGACTTTATTACCAATTCCTCAAGATGAAATTGATGCAAATCCGTCAATGAAAGATCAGCAGAATACAGGATATTAATCAAGGGAAATATAATCTGTATTTACCATTTAGATATAAGACTACTATATCCAGTTCAGATATAGTAGTCTTATTATTATTTATATCTATATGATTATGCTGGACAAAGTAAGAACAGAGCCTCTCAAATTAGAAGATATTTAAGAGAATATTCAACATGTATTTGTGGCAAAAATTGAAGAAAGTAAAATTCTCTACAATTAGAAATTTTATCAGAAATATATACATGTAAAATTGAGATATTATCTGAAGAATAAAAATGGTAGATTTATATTGAAATGAACAAACATTTATAGCATTGAGTTTTAGACTGTTATCAAGGTATTTGTGAGTACTATATAATGTATTCATATGAAGTCTTTTAAAATTTTAGATTATATTATTTAATTGATTATCAGAATACTAACGCAAGATTTGTATATTTCTACCAAGTTCAATTATCGTTGATAACAATCACATTATAAAGAAGTTAGATCGTGTTACAGTTCTGCAAAGACTTTGCAGATTTCATATATTGGTATGCAGACTGTTGAAGTAGCAATTAAGCCTGTTGTGAAGATTACGCTGAAGCCTGATACTGAAGTATTAGACGAAGTAGTTGTAACAGGATATGGTAACTTTAAAAAGTCATCTTTCACGGGAGCCAGCATCGAGTATTACAACGGAAAAACTTCAAGACGTTCCTTCTTTGAGTGTACAGGATAAACTTGCGGGTTCGGTTGCCGGTGTACAGATTACATCTACTTCCGGACAACCGGGTGCTGTGGAATCTGTGCGTATCCGTGGAATGGGATCAATCAATGCCCGGTAATGATCCGTTGTATGTGATTGACGGAGTACCCTGTAATGACCGGTGACGCCAGTGAAATTTACTTACTCTCAGTCTGGTAACAGCTTACTGTCTACTATTAACAGTAATGATATCGAGTCAATGACAGTAATTAAAGATGCAGCGGCTGCTTCGCTTTACGGTTCGCGTGCTGCAAATGGTGTTATTGTAATTACTACGAAAAAAGGGGCTTCAGGAAAATTGAAACTCAATGTAAGGGCTGACTGGGGATTCTCTAACAAGGCTATTGATTATCGTCCTATTCTGAATGGTGAAGACAGACGTGACATTTTGTATATGGGTTTAAAGAACTATGCTCTAAATTCAGGTAAGGATGAAACTTATGCCGTGAACTATGCAGATAATAATATTGATAAATATGCAGCAAAACCTTGGAGTGGATATACTGATTGGGAAGATGTTCTTTTCAGAAATGGTTCTCATCAGAATTATGAAGTGAATGCCCAAGGAGGAAATGAGCGGACTAAATTTTATACTTCATTCGGATATACCAAACAGGAAGGTATTACACTTCAGTCCGGTTACGAGCGTATTACGGGACGTGCAAATATGAGCCATAAGGCGGATCGCGTTACAATCGAGGCAAGTACGATGTTTACGAATTCAACTCAGAATGTAAACTCGGAAGGAACAAGTTTCTCAAGCCCTATCATGTGTCTGGCCATGACAGCTTCTCCTTCTACATTCCCATATAACGAAGACGGTACATTCAGCACGAGTTTCCCTGCTTTGAATGGTGCCAATCCCCTTCAAACTGCAACATATAATTATGATCGCAGTACAATTGTACGTACCCTGAATACACTGTCTGCAACGTGGAATATTTGGGATAACTTGAATATTAAAGAAACTTTAGGTTATGATTTTAACCAAACAAATAATCGTGTGTGGTGGGATCCGCGTTCTAATGATGGACGTTCTTCAAAAGGAGTATTTCAGCGCTATATGATGAACAGAAGCAAATTGAATACTCAAACTCAGCTAACTTATAACAAGACATTTGCGGAACACCACAATATCGATGTATTGTTAGGTTTCGAAACTGAAGATTATAAGTACGATTATACCTATACTAATGGTAATACTTATCCATCTTACTTACCGGAAATTACGAATGCAGGTGTTTCTAGAGGTGCCAGTAACATTAACAGTTATCGAATGACCTCCTACTTGGGACGTTTAAATTATGATTATGCCGGCAAATATTATGTAAGTGGTAGTTTCCGTCGTGATGGTAGCTCACGTTTATCGAGAGACAGCCGTTGGGGTAATTTCTGGTCAGTATCAGGTTCGTGGAGACTTTCACAAGAAGCATTTATGGAGTCATTATCTAATGTTATTACTGATGCTAAAATACGTGCTTCTTACGGTGTAAATGGTACACAACCCAAAGACTACTATGGATATATGGGGGTATATGAGTTTGGATATAATTATAATGGGAATGGTGGTTCGTCAGAGGCACGTTTCTATAATCCCAGTCTGAAATGGGAAAAGAACTATGCTACAAACATTGGTATTGACCTTACATTATTCAATAGATTGACTGTTTCTGCAGAGTGGTATAATCGTGAAACAAAAGACTTGTTAATGGATAAACCGATTTCTGCAGCAGTAGGTGTTATCAATAGTTCGGGTGTTGCTAATATGCTCGTTAACGTTGGTTCAATGAGAAACCGTGGTTTTGAATTGGAATTGAAGTCCACTAACATTCAAAACAAAGACCTTCTTTGGACTACTTCTTTGAACATAGGACACAACAAGAATAAACTGACCAAACTGGATGGTGAACAACAGGAAATTATCAGTGGAGTTTCTATCCATCGTGTAGGTCAACCATATTACTCAATCTATGCGTATGAGTATGCAGGTGTCGATCCTCAGACAGGTAAAGAACTGTATTATATAAATGGTGAAGATGGCAGTCGTGAAACAACAACAAATTCTGCTGCCGCTAATAAAACAATCATTGGTTCTATCGAACCTAAAGTACAAGGCGGATTGACCAATTATGTTAGTTGGAAATTTATTGATTTCAACTTGACCCTGACTTATTCACTGGGTGGACATGCTTATGATTACGCCACTTGGCTGCAATCTAATGGAGGTACCTATCATTATTTAGGTAATGTTCCGGCTTATTATAAAATGGAAGATACTTGGCAGAAAACAGGTGATAATGCCAAACTGCCGCAATTTGCATACGGTAATGCCAATAAAGCTTCTTCTCGCTGGTTGATGTCTACCGATCATTTACGTGTAAAGAATATGACCTTGGGATTCACTTTACCTCAAAGTTGGTCGTCTAAAGCCGGTATAAGTAAGTTAAGAGCTTATGTTTCAGGAAACAACCTGTTGACTTGGAAGAAAAAGAGCTTGTACGTTGATCCGGAAGTTCCTGTTGACGGATTGTGTACATTCGAAACTCCGGCTCTCCGGACTGTTACATTTGGTCTTGAAATCGGTTTTTAATCAAGTAGAAACAATTTATGAAAAAAGAATTTATGAAAAAGATATATAAATCAATAACATTGGTTGCTGCTATTTTAAGTTTGTCTTCCTGCGGGAATGATTGGCTGGATAGAAAACCTGCCGACGGGATTCCATCAGAAGATGCTATCACTAACTATAATGACGCTCTGACTGCACGTACAGGTATGTATGATGGCATTCAGGGAAACTCCAATGCTACCAGCTATTATGGTGCCCGTATGTTTTATTACGGCGATGTTCGTGCTGACGATATGCAGGCAAGAACTCAAGGTATGCGTTCATCATCGTGCTATGAGATGCTCTACACTGTAGATGACGCTCCTAACATGTGGAATATACCTTATAATGTAATCCGTCGTGCCAACCGTTTGATCGAAGCGATCAATGAAAAAAAGGTAACCGATGCAACGGAAGCACAAATCGGTAAAATATATTCAGAAGCATTGGTTGTCAGGGCATTGGTTCATTTTGACTTGGTAAGAATCTATGGTATGCCTTATACGGCTGACAACGGAGCTTCTTTGGGGGTCCCGGTTATCGTGAAACCTTTGGAAAGAAATGATTTGCCCTCCAGAAATACAGTGGCAGAAGTTTATACACAAGTTATCACAGACCTGACTGATGCTATTAACTCAGGTTATCTTGCTAAAGATCAGACTCCGGGATATATTAATGAATGGGCAGCAAAAGCCTTGCTTACCAGGGTTTATCTGACTAAAGGTGATAATGAGAATGCACTCAAAGTTGCTGAAGATATTATAACCAATTCTCCATATAAGCTTTGGACTAACGAGGAATATGTAAATGCATGGTATAAAAGCAATGGAGCGCATACAAACGAAATGATTTTTGAAGTTGTAAATGCAAGTAATGATGACTGGACTGACCGTAATGGTATTGCTTATTTGCTGAATGAGAACGGATATGCGGATGCAATAGTGACAAAGAGCTTTATGAATATGTTGAGTCAGGATCCTAAAGATGTTCGTATAGGTATGGTACTGCCTGCTCAATATGATAAGGATCTTCAAGAAGAATATGGCGATGCGAAAATCTTCATTAATAAATTTCCGGCGGATAAAGACGATGTAGGTGAAATGCGTTTAAATAATCTGCCATTACTTCGTCTTTCGGAAGTTTATCTGAGTGCTGCAGAAGCGGCAGCTAAACTTGGAGGGCATCAGGATAAAGCAGCCAAATATCTGAATGAAATTGTTCAGAGAGCAAATCCGGAGGCCAAAGCCATTTCGGAAGCAGATGCTACAGTAGAAAGAATTATTCTTGAAAGGAGAAAAGAAATGATTGGTGAAGGGCAACGTTACTTTGATGCATTGCGCAATAATGAAACAATCGTTCGCTATAAAGATGAAGGTGATAAGGGATATCATTATTCATTGATTAAAGAATCGCAAAGCTTTGACCGTACCTACTTCAGAGCTATACTTCCGATACCTGTTGATGAAACCAATGTGAATCCTAATTTGAGAGCTCAACAAAATCCCGGATATTAATTGTGGTTTAATAACATAATCAAAAGGCTGCTTTCTAAAAAGGAAGCAGCCTTTTTTATTACACATGAATTGAATTTCTTATTAGGCTCCATTATGATATTTGTTGTATATTAATCAAGGATGTCATTAATCATTTTACAATCGAAAGTTATTATCTGTTTTGAGATATCTATGGGAAGTGTTTTGAAAAATACTTATCTCATAAACTATCTGTAATTGTGATACTACCATAAATTTCTACCATTGGGAAAGGAATAAAATATCTATATAAAGCTAGTCGTCACTTGCTGCCGCGGGAAAAAACAGTAGAATAATAAATGGGACAAATGGTCTTATTACTTCTGATAATTAGATTATTACGTAACTTTTATAAGATATATAAAGTGCAACTAATTGAGGTTTTCAGAAAAACAGATCATCTGTAATATGCAGATAATAAGATATTTATTAAATACAGTTTCTTTCTATACTAAGTTCAATCTGAATTTGTAATAATCATATTATAAGATAGTTAGCACATACTACAGTTCTGCAAAGACTTTGCAGATTTCATATATTGGTATGCAGACCGCTGAGGTAGCAATTGCACCTAATATTAGAGTAATATTAAAAACAGACTCAAAAGCACTTGACGAGGTTGTGGTAGTTGCTTACGGAACACAAAGTGCTCGTACGGTGACCGCATCTGTATCTACTGTAAGAGCGGACGCTTTGAAAGATGTGCCAAGTGTAAGTTTTGATCAGATGCTTCAGGGACGTGCGTCAGGTGTTAGTATCACCACTCCGTCAGCAGGTGTAGGGCAGGCCCCGATTGTGCGGGTACGTGGTGTGAACTCGATTACTTCCGGTACTTCTCCTCTGTATGTTGTCGATGGAGTTCCTATCGAATCAGGCAATCTCTCTTATTTGGCTAATGCCAACGCACTGGCTGATATTAATCCGGCCGATATTGTATCTATGGATGTATTGAAGGATGCGGCGGCAGCTGCGTTGTATGGTTCGCGTGCTGCGAATGGAGTTATCTTGATTACCACTAAGCAAGGGCAAAGTGGTAAAGTCAAAGTAAGCTATGATGGTTTTGTCGGTTTCTCAAATGCAACCGATTTCTATGAAATGATGAATGCACAGGAATATGTCGACTTCAAGAATTTGGCCGTAAAGAACCGTTATGGGACAGATGAATTGTCACTGACTACCGGCTATGTTTCTCCTTATGGTAACAAAGCGTTTAACATGATGAAAGACGCCAATGGTAACTATGTAGATACTGACTGGAAAGATGCTGCCTTCCAAAACGGATTGTCACAGAGTCACTCTGTTGCTGTAAGTGGCGGATCGGATAAAGTGCGGTATTATCTATCCGGTAACTATACAACGCAAGAAGGTATTGTGAAAGGTGATAAATATGACCGTTTGGGAGTAAAGGCTAATGTTAACGTGCAGGCAACCGACTGGTTGAAGGTTGGAATGAATACCAACGTGACAACCGGAACGACATCTTACGTAGATGCTGCCCGTAGAGGTTCCAACTTTGCGGTAGGAGGATTTCCGCGTCTGGCATTGATCAATGCGCCTAACTTGCCGATGTATAATGAAGATGGTACTCCCTACTATCTGGCTCAAGGTTTGGGTTATGGAGGGAATACGGTATTCAGTACATTCTCTAATCCGGCTGCCATTTTGTCTTTGGGCAATGGATTGAGTTCTGACGTAACCCGTTTCATCGGAGTATTTTATGCCGAAGCAACTCCGTTGAAGGGGCTGTCATTGAAGACTCAGTACGGTGTGGACTATGCACGTATTGAGGAACAGCGTTTCTGGTCTCCGCTGCATGGTGATGGAGTAAATAGCAAAGGTCTGGCAAATGCCTATAATACCAAGAACAACAGATGGACTTGGACTAATACGGCAACTTATAATTTCTCTTTAGGGCAGAATAACTTTAATTTGCTGGCCGGTACGGAAGCGTCTGAAAGAAATAACTCTCGTTGGACCGCACAGCGTAAAGATTTACAGGATGATAAATTTGTTGTATTCCAAGGTCCTTTTGGTTCGGCAACTGCCGGTGGTAGCTTGTCCAACAATACCATGGTCTCTTATTTCGGACGTATCAACTATGATTATGCTTCTAAATACATTGTATCTCTTAACTACCGTCGCGATGGTTATTCCGCTTTGAGTGAGAAGAATCGTTGGGGTAATTTCGGAGGTGTTTCCGCTGCATGGCGCGTATCCGAGGAAGGGTTCTTCAAACCCCTGCGTAATGTAGTCGACGACTTGAAGATAAAGGGAAGCTATGGTGTGGTTGGTAACACTGATATTTACGATTATGCTTCGAAATCATTCTATTCAAGCTACAACTATGGTATAAACGGTACTTATGGCCTGGCTCAGATTGCCGATCCGAACCTGAAATGGGAATCTTCGGAAAAATATAGTATTGGTTTCAATGCACGATTGCTGGATAGAATCAGTGTGGACTTTGACTACTATTATACGAAGTCTTCCGATTTGATTCTGGATGTACCTCAATCACCGTCCAAAGGTATTCCGGGCAATATCATTACTACCAATGCCGGAAAGATGAAGAATAGCGGTATTGAACTGACCGTCTCGGCCGATGTGATAAGAAACAGTCAGCTTACATGGGAAACCAGCTTTAACATTACGACTAACAAGAACAAGGTGATCTCACTGGCTGACGGTGTAGAGAATATTCTGAAAGGGGATAATGGCGGTTTAGAGATTACGAATATCACTGTACCGGGAAAATCTATCGGACGTCTGTATCTCTACCCAACTGCCGGAGTAGATCCCAAGTCGGGGCGTAGGGTATTTATTACTCCAGAAGGTGACAGAACCTTACTGATGTTTGAAAAAGGGGGGTGGTTCTATGAAGATGGAACAGAATATGCCGGTGAATTTGAACCTGTTGATTGTGGAAATACACTTCCTACCTGGTACGGTGGCTGGACCAATAACTTCAAGTATAAAGGTTTCGACCTTTCTCTGTTTTTCCAATTCTCGGGAGGTAATAAGATTTATAACGGAACCAAAGCCAGTGTGAGCGATATGCGTTACTGGAACAACTCTAAAGATGTATATAAGAAGTACTGGACTCCGGAACGCACACATGCAGAGTATCCTATGCCGATATACGGTGATAATTACTCTAATGGTTCGGCATTGCCTATCAGCGACTTAGTGGAAAGAGGAGATTATTTACGTTTGAAGAATGTGTCACTGGGCTATACATTCAATACAAAGAACTGGTCGAAAGCTGTGGGAATCTCAGCACTTCGTCTTTACGTCCAGGCTCAGAACCTGTTCGTGATTACAGGTTATAGCGGTATGGATCCGGAGACACTAACCAACGTAGAGAGTGCGACTTTGTCAGGTGGTACGGATAAGAATACGTTGCCTCAGGCACGTACGTATACAATCGGTGTGAATCTGACATTCTAATATGGTTTTATAGTAACAGATAAAAGAAACTACAATGAAAAAGATAATTTTATTTTCGACATTATGTGCTTCTCTCTTTTTAGGTAGTTGCAGCAGCAGCTTCCTCGATCAGGAGCCTCCATTATATGTAAACGAGAACGATATTTTCACAAGTCCTACCCGAATCGAGGCAACTCTGAACGGCTTGTATGCTGCAATCAAGAACACGGGGACTAAGTCCTTGATGGGAGGTAAGTCCTATCTGGTGTTTGACAACAGGGGAGATGATGTTATTAATATCTCGAACAACCTGGTGACTTTGTTCAATACCTACAACATGAATGTAGGCATTACGGATGCCGAGAATGCCGACACTTGGACATACGCTTATCTGGCCATTAATAAAGTAAATACTTTCCTTCAGTCTCTTGAAGGTGCCAGGGAAGTTGCCGGTGAGAATTATGACCGCTATGTGCAGGAAGCTAAGTTTGTCAGGGCTTTGGCATACTACTATCTGAATAATTTGTATCCGACTCCGTATTCTGTGAATCCCGATGCAAAATCTGTTCCGTTGCGTCTTACTGCCGAAGCCGGAACTGAAAACAACAATATGCCCCGCTCTACGGTAAAGCAGATTTATGAACACATTCTGTCTGACTTGGAGAACATTTCGGCATTGGATACCGAAGTGAATACTTATACAGGGGTCACACATGCTACTCAGGCTGCTGCCAACATGCTTAAGATGAGAGTTTATATGGCAATGAACGAATGGGACAAAGCCATTGCAGCCGGAGAATTGGTGACCGGATATAGTTTGCCGGAAGACGTAACATTGATTTATAAGGCTCCGTACTTCAGTCAGGAGAGTATCTTCTCTCTGCCAATGGCAGACACTAATATCCCGAACACTCAGCAGTCATTGGCAGAATATTATTATGATGGAAAGATTATGCTGATCGATACAAAGAGCGGGATTATGTCAAAACCTGATTATTCGTTGGCTACCGATAAGCGTATCATAGCCTTTAAGGGAGAGAAAGACTTGTTGATGAAGTTTACGGATGCAAAAACTAAATTGCAGTGGGTACCCATCTTCCGTTATGCCGAAACATTGCTGGATCTTGCCGAGTGTTATGCAAACAAAGCCGGGGGCGAAGCTACGGCCAAAAGCCTGTTGAAACAAGTCAGAGGTCGCTCGGTGGATGCGGCTACCGATCCGTTGAACATCGATAATCTGTCGGGTGATGCACTGAAAGAGGCAATTTACAATGAGAAGCGCCTTGAATTCATTGGTGAGGGTATTCGTGGTATCGACATTATGAGGCGTGGTGAACACTTCATTAAAGTGGGCGAGAATGAGACGATCAATGTCGGTCCGTCCGATGAAAAATATACTTGGCCCATACCTCAGGTTGAGTTGTTGCTCAATAAAGATATTAATAAATAAATAGTCAATAAATAATAAAGAATCGCTCAGGTAGAAACACTTGGGCGATTTTTTCTTTTAGTATGTTACGAAAATAGCTATATTTGTCGCCATATTATAATAAGGTATAAAGTAGAATGAAAGAATTTGTAATATCCGAAGCCAAAGTCGAAACAGCTGTTCTGGTGGGTCTCATTACGCAGACGCAAGATGAACGCAAGACTAACGAGTATCTCGACGAACTGGCATTTCTGGCTGAGACAGCCGGGGCGGAAGTAGTGAAAAGGTTTACGCAGAAGTTGCCGACGGCTAACTCAGTGACTTATGTAGGGAAAGGAAAACTGGAAGAAATAAAAGAATATATAAGGATAGAGGCTGAAGAAGACCGGGAAGTGGGAATGGTCATTTTTGATGACGAACTTTCAGCCAAGCAGATACGTAACATCGAAGCGGAACTGAAGGTGAAGATACTGGACCGTACTTCGCTGATTCTCGATATATTTGCCATGCGTGCCCAGACTGCCAACGCTAAAACTCAGGTGGAGCTGGCCCAGTATAAATACATGTTGCCCCGTCTGCAACGCCTTTGGACTCACCTTGAGCGTCAGGGTGGTGGTTCCGGAAGTGGTAAAGGCGGTTCGGTAGGACTTCGCGGTCCGGGTGAGACCCAGTTGGAGATGGACCGCCGTATCATCCTGAACCGTATGTCGCTGCTTAAAGAACGCCTTGCTGAAATAGATAAACAGAAGTCTACCCAGCGCAAGAACCGCGGGCGTATGATCCGTGTGGCCTTGGTGGGTTACACCAACGTTGGCAAATCGACCATGATGAACCTGTTGGCCAAGAGTGAAGTCTTTGCGGAGAACAAGCTGTTTGCCACACTCGATACGACGGTGCGCAAGGTGATTATCGATAATCTGCCTTTCTTGCTCTCCGATACCGTCGGGTTTATCCGTAAGTTACCTACTGACTTGGTAGATTCCTTTAAGTCGACCCTCGACGAAGTACGTGAGGCCGACTTGTTGGTTCATGTAGTAGATATTTCGCATCCCGGATTTGAAGAACAGATTGAGGTGGTGAACAAAACGCTGGCCGATATCGGAGGAGGCGGGAAACCGATGATTTTAATATTCAATAAGATAGACGCCTATACTTATGTAGAAAAGGCGCCGGACGACCTTACCCCCAAAACAAAGGAAAACTTGACACTCGAAGAACTGATGAAAACGTGGATGGCCAAGATGGAGGACAATTGCCTGTTCATCTCCGCCCGTGAGAAAATCAATATAGACGAACTGAAGAGTGTGGTTTATCAGCGAGTGAAAGAATTGCACGTACAGAAGTATCCCTATAATGACTTTCTTTATCAGACCTACGAAGAAGAAGAGTAATTTGTAGTTTGTAACAAGAGGAGTATGGGAAAGACTTACCGTAGACTGACTGAAGATGAAGTGCTTCAGTTGAAGAGCCAGTCGTGTCTGGCCGATGACTGGAATAAGGTTGCAGTAGCCGAAGAGTTCACAACCGAATTTGTACATCACACCCGTTTCTCGGGTGAGGTGAAACTGGGAGTGTTCCATTCGGATTTTATCCTGCCGGGTGGAATCAAAAAACATTCCGGCCTGAGACATGTCACCCTGCATAATGTGACTGTTGGTGATAATTGCTGTATCGAGAACATCCAGAACTACATTGCTAACTATGAGATAGGAAACAATACTTTCATTGAGAATGTAGATATCATCCTGGTGGACGGCTTGACTCAGTTTGGCAACGGAGTAGAAACTGCCGTACTGAACGAGACGGGAGGTCGTGAAGTGCTGATCAACGACAAACTCTCTGCCCATCAAGCCTATATCCTGGCTCTTTACCGGCATCGTCCGGAACTGATCAGCCGGATGAAAGAGATTACAGACTATTATTCCAATAAACACGCTTCCGCGGTGGGAACCATCGGCAACCATGTGATGATTCTCAATACCGGTTCTATCAAGAATGTGCGTATCGGGGATTTCTGCCGGATCTGCGGGACGTGCCGTCTGTACAATGGGAGCATCAACAGTAACGAGTCTGCTCCGGTGCATATCGGACACGGCGTTATTTGCGATGATTTTATAATTTCCTCCGGTTCCCATGTCGACGACGGGGCCATGCTGACCCGTTGTTTTGTGGGACAAGCCTGTCAGTTGGGGCACAATTATTCCGCTTCCGACTCGCTGTTCTTCAGCAATTGCCAGGGAGAGAACGGCGAAGCATGTGCTATTTTTGCCGGGCCGTACACCGTCACCCATCATAAATCGACCTTACTGATAGCCGGTATGTTCTCGTTTATGAATGCCGGTTCAGGATCGAATCAGAGCAATCACATGTATAAACTGGGACCGATTCATCAAGGAACGTTGGAAAGGGGAGCTAAGACTACTTCCGATTCATACATCTTATGGCCGGCCCGTGTAGGCGCTTTTTCGCTGGTGATGGGGCGTCATGTGAACCATGCCGATACATCGAACCTGCCTTTCTCCTACCTGATTGAGCAACAGAATACCACGTATCTGGTGCCGGGAGTCAACCTGCGTAGTGTGGGTACAATCCGTGATGCCCAAAAGTGGCCGAAACGTGACAAACGTACAGACCCGAACCGTCTGGATTATATCAACTATAACCTTCTCAGTCCGTATACCATTCAGAAGATGTTTAAGGGACGCTCTATCCTGAAAGAGTTGAAGAGGGTGTCGGGCGAGACTTCGGAAATCTACTCTTATCAGAGTGCCAAAATTAAAAACTCCTCGTTGAATAGCGGTATACGCTATTACGAGATAGCCATCCATAAGTTTCTTGGCAACTCCATCATCAAGCGTCTTGAAGGGATCAACTTTAAAGATAATGAAGAGATACGCCGGCGTCTGAAGCCGGATACGGAAATCGGGGTAGGCGAATGGGTGGATATTGCCGGTTTGATTGCTCCCAAAAGTGAAGTGGAGAAGCTGATAGACGGCATTGAAAGCGGTGAGATTAACCGTCTGAAGAGTATGAATGCCTGTTTTGCCGCCATGCACGATAATTACTATACTTACGAATGGACATGGGCTTACCATAAGATACAGGAATTTTATGGCTTGAATCCCGAAACCATTACAGCAAAAGATATCATCGCCATCGTTCGCGCCTGGCGTGAAGCGGTGGTAGGACTTGACCGCATGGTATACGATGATGCGCGCAAGGAGTTCTCACTTTCGTCTATGACGGGCTTTGGTGCCGATGGTTCACGTGACGAAATGAAGCTCGACTTCGGTCAGGTTCGCGGCGATTTTGAGAGTAATCCGTTTGTTACCGCCGTGCTGAAGCATATTGATGATAAGACCGCTTTGGGAGAAGAACTGATTAACCGCATCGGGCAATTGGCGTGAGAGAGGGTACGAGTTATATAATATTTACTATGAAAATACATATCTTATTTGGAATGATCGGGTTCATTCTGCTGTCCGGTTGTAACCGGGCAGCAGAAAAGAACCCTCGTTTTTATGATGCCGGCGTTTCCAGGGAACTAGCCGGGCACCGCAAGGCCCAGATTAAGAATCTGAAGTATGAACTTAGTTTCAATATCCCGCGACAGAAAGAGGTTGCCATTGAGGGCGATATTACCTTGCGCTTTGATTTGGCTTCCCGACAGGAAGTCCTGATAGACTTTCGGGAAGAGCGTGAGAAGATCAAAGAGGTTATAGCCAACGGAGTGCCGGTGGACAAGGTGCGTTTTGAGAATGAACACATCATTCTGCCTGCTTCGTCGACAGTGGAAGGAGCGAATGAAATACGGATTCGTTTCACCGCCGGCAATCAGTCACTGAACCGGAACGACGAATACCTCTACACATTGCTGGTGCCTGACCGTGCCCGTACCGTATTCCCCTGTTTTGAGCAGCCCAATTTGAAGGCGGAGTTCACTTTACAGCTTGAACTTCCCGCAGACTGGAAAGCTGTTTCTAATACATACATCCGGAGTGAGACGGTAACCGACGATCGTAAGACCGTCTGTTTTGCACCGACCGAACCTCTTAGTACGTACCTGTTCTCGTTTGTAGCCGGAAAGTTGGAGCGTCGGGAGTATACCCGGGACGGACGTACCATCGCTGCTTATTACCGGGAGACCGATCCTAAGAAAGTAGCCCAGTTGGATATTGTCTTCGGGCAGGTGATGGCATCGCTCCATTGGCTTGAAGAGTATACCGGCATTGCATATCCGTTTGCCAAGTACGATTTTATTGTTCTACCCGGTTTTCAGTTTGGCGGGATGGAACATACAGGGGCTACCTTATATAATGATAACGGGATTTTCCTGAGTGAACACCCTACACCGGACGAGGAGTTGAATCGGGCTGAGCTGATTGCCCATGAAACGTCGCACATGTGGTTTGGCGATTTGGTTACCATGGATTGGTTTGACGACGTATGGACTAAAGAAGTTTTTGCCAACTATTTTGCAGCCCGGATTGTCGAACCCCTGTTTCCGGAGATCAATCACACCCAGAATAAACTCAAGACCTTTACGGCAGCTTCACTTTCCGAGGATCGTACTATGGGGACGAATGCCATCCGCCAACCGCTTGATAACTTGCGTAATGCCGGATTGATCTATGGGCAGATCATCTATAACAAGGCTCCCGTGATGATGGAAAAACTGGTCGACAAGATGGGGGAAGCCAATTTCCGGAGTGGTATACAGGAGTACCTGAAGACCTACTCGTACGGTAATGCCACCTGGGACGACCTGATCCGTATTCTGGACAGTAAGACGACCGAGGACCTGGCCGCCTTCAGTGATGTATGGGTGAACCGGAAAGGGATGCCCACGTTAACTTTCCGGACAGATGGGCAAGAACTGGAAATTCGCCAGCACGATCCCTACAACCGGGGATTGCTCTGGCCGCAACGTTTTGCCGTCACTCTTTGCGGAGAGCGCGATTCGGTGATCCGGGTGAATATGACAGATACCCTGTTCCGGATGCAACTTCCGTTTGTGCCTTCGCGCGTATTGCCCAATACCGATGGCAGAGGCTATGGGGTATTTGTGCCCGACGAGCCTGCTCTGCATTGGCTGGCGGCACATTGGTGGGAGATAGAAGATGATACGGCCCGCCAATCGCTGCTGATGGTGCTCTATGAAAATTATCTGGCCAAACACATCTCGGCGGACGACTGGGTCAACAGCCTGATAACAGGGCTTCCGGCCGAGAAGAACGCTTTGGTGGCTTCTACAGCCAGTGGTTATCTGGCGAATGTCATGTGGGAGATAGCTCCGGCAAACCGGGCAGAAGTAGAAGCCCGCATTTATACGATGACACAGAATCATCCGTTGCCTTCGTGCCGGATACAATTGATGCGCCTTTTCATGCAGAATGCCATTTCCGAACCGATGGTGAAGAAGCTCTACATTTTGTGGCAACAGCAGTCCGACAAACATCTGAACCGACAGGATTATACAACTTTAGCCTACGAACTGGCTATTCGCATGCCTTTGGAGAGCGAACAGATACTCCGCACACAGCGGGCACGTATTGACGATCCGGATCGTTTGCGGCAGTTCGACTTTATCTCACGGGCAGCCGTATCCGATACTGCGCGGCTCGATACTCTGTTCAACAGCCTGCTGGCGGCAGAAAACCGCCGGATAGAGCCTTGGACGACTGCTGTCATTCGATACCTGAACCATCCGTTGCGTGAGGATCAGTCGGTGAAGTACATTCGTCCGGGACTGGAGGTGCTGGAAGAGGTACAATGCACCGGAGATATTTTCTTTCCCAAAAATTGGGCGGCAGCTTTGCTGGGCAATCATCTCAGTTCATCGGCTTACGAAGAAGTGGTACGCTTCCTGAACGAGCGTCCCGATTATTCACCGCTTTTGAAGAACAAGATACTGCAGGCAGCCTATCCGTTGTACCGGGCAAACAATTAAAATAATCACCGGAATGCTTGGCTTTGGCACTCCGATGTTGTATCTTTGCTAACAGATTCATGATTTAGATTCAAATTAGAATGCCATAGAAGAGGAAGCCCGCGAAGCTTCCTCTTTTTTTTGTATCCCTGCCTTCCGGTGTCTCCAACCCTGTGGCTTTCCAACCCTTCAAGACGGTTGCTTCGTGCTCCGGAGAGCCTTGCTTCGCCCAAAACAGACACTGGCATTTGCCCGAACAGACACCGGCATCTTGCAGAAGAGAGGCTCTCTTCCGGAATGGCTCCCGCTTTTCTGTGGAAACGCCTTCCGAACGTTAATAATAAGTAAATCCGCTCTTGACAAAATCTGCCACTTTATTCATACTTTGGAAAACTATTCTTACCTTTGCCTCACTAACTAACATTACGTAATAAAATTAAGAGATATGGCAACACCTCCGTTTAAGTATCAACCTATGTTCGAACATGGGGAAGATAAAACCGAGTATTATCTGCTTACCAAAGACTATGTGTCAGTAAGCGAGTTCGAAGGAACACCTGTGCTGAAAGTACAGAAAGAAGGTCTGACAGCGATGGCTAATACTGCTTTCCGCGACGTATCTTTCATGCTTCGCCGTGCGCACAACGAGCAGGTAGCGAAGATTCTGAGCGACCCGGAAGCAAGTGAAAACGACAAATACGTGGCATTGACTTTCCTGCGCAACGCTGAAGTGGCTGCCAAAGGTATACTTCCTTTCTGCCAGGATACCGGTACGGCTATCATCCACGGTGAAAAAGGACAGCAGGTATGGACAGGCTATTGCGATGAAGAAGCTTTGTCATTGGGTGTTTACAAGACATATACGGAAGAAAACCTGCGTTATTCACAGAATGCTCCGCTCAACATGTACGACGAGGTGAACACGAAGTGCAATCTGCCGGCCCAGATCGATATCGAGGCTACGGAAGGCATGGAGTACAAATTCCTGTGTGTGACCAAGGGTGGTGGTTCTGCCAATAAGACTTATCTGTATCAGGAGACAAAAGCGATTCTGAATCCGGGCACTCTGGTTCCGTTCCTGGTTGAGAAGATGAAGACACTGGGTACAGCGGCTTGTCCTCCTTATCATATTGCATTCGTTATCGGCGGTACTTCGGCTGAGAAGAATCTGCTGACTGTGAAACTGGCTTCTACCCACTATTACGACGAGTTGCCGACTACCGGTAATGAGTATGGTCGTGCTTTCCGCGACGTAGAACTGGAGAAAGAGGTACTTGCCGAAGCCCAAAAGATCGGTTTGGGAGCACAGTTTGGCGGTAAATATCTGGCACACGATGTACGTATCATCCGTCTGCCCCGTCACGGAGCTTCTTGTCCGGTGGGCTTGGGTGTATCTTGTTCTGCCGACCGTAACATCAAATGTAAGATCAATAAAGACGGTATCTGGATTGAAAAACTCGATTCTAATCCGGGCAGTCTGATTCCCGCAGAACTGCGTAGCGCAGGTGAAGGCGATGTAGTGAAGATCGACCTGAACCAGCCGATGGCGGATATCCTGAAGGAACTGACTAAATATCCGGTAGCTACACGTCTGTCACTCAACGGTACGATCATCGTAGGCCGTGATATCGCTCACGCTAAACTGAAAGAACGTCTGGATCGCGGCGAAGATCTGCCCCAATATATCAAAGACCATCCGATTTATTATGCCGGTCCGGCTAAAACTCCTGCCGGCATGGCTTGCGGTTCGATGGGACCGACTACTGCCGGACGTATGGACCCCTATGTGGACTTGTTCCAGAGCCATGGCGGCAGCATGATTATGTTGGCAAAAGGTAACCGTAGCCAGCAGGTGACCGATGCTTGTAAGAAGTATGGCGGTTTCTACCTCGGTTCAATCGGTGGTCCGGCTGCTATCCTTGCCCAGAACAATATCAAGAGCATCGAATGCGTAGAATATCCGGAATTGGGTATGGAAGCTATCTGGAAGATCGAAGTAGAGGACTTCCCCGCATTTATTCTTGTAGATGACAAGGGTAACGACTTCTTTAAGCAGATAAAACCCCGTTGCGGTTCTTGCAGCAACAAATAAGAAATGGGTAAGTAACTATTAATAATAGTTGTTTATCATTTTAACTCGAGTGAGAGGCGTCTGTATGCTGTGTTATACAGATGCCTTTCTCATTATAAATACCTTGATCATTATCAGTAAAACGAATCACCGATGGAACTACAAAAGAATCCTCAACACATTGTCTGGCTGGACGTTGTCCGCTTCGTAGCCATGTTTACCGTTGTCTGTTGTCACTGCACAGACCCTTTTAACTTTTATCCGGGCACACCGCCCAATATTGGCGAAATAAAACTCTGGGGTGCCATCTACGGAGCCTTGCTTCGTCCTTGCGTCCCCCTGTTCGTGATGATTACCGGAGCACTGCTTCTTCCGGTGCGCGGCGAGATCTCTGTCTTTTATAAGAAACGCATTCCGCGCGTCCTGTGGCCGTTTCTGATCTGGTCCGTTATCTACAATCTGTTTCCCTGGATCACCGGAGTGTTGGGCATCAAGCCGGAAGTCATTCTCGACTTTTTCCCTTATTCGGGCGAGGAAGTGATGCGCCAGTCGCTGCCTGTCTCTTTGGACTACATTGCTCAGATTCCTTTTAATTTCTCCATAGTAGATGTACACATGTGGTATATTTACCTGCTGATCGGTCTGTATCTTTACCTCCCCGTCTTTTCTGCCTGGGTGGAGAAAGCATCCGATAAGGCGAAGCTGTGGTTTCTCGGTGCATGGGCTGTCACTCTGTTGTTGCCATACTATAACCAGTTTGTGGCACAATACCTTTGGGGAACCTGTTCATGGAATGCGTTCGGCATGCTTTATTACTTTGCCGGTTTCAATGGCTATCTGTTGTTGGGACACTATCTGCGCAACCTTGACTGGTCTTTGGGTAAGATCCTGGCAATCGGTCTGCCGATGTTTGTAATAGGATATGCCGTTACCTTCTTTGGCTTCCGCTACATCACGGCTTTGCCGGAGTTTAGCGACGAGATGCTCGAACTCTTCTTCACTTATTGTTCCCTGAATGTAGTGATGATGACCATTCCCGTGTTTATGCTTTGCAAGAAGGTGAATTTCCGTTCGGAGGGGATCAGGAAGGCACTTGCCAACCTCACTTTGTGTGGTTTCGGCATCTATATGATACACTATTTCTTTACCGGCCCTTCCGTAGTGTTGGTACGTACGTTAGGTGTACCTCTGGGTATTCAGATACCGGTGGCGTCTGTTTTTGCCTTCGGTGCTTCGTGGCTGATTGTGTGGACTGTCTATCGTGTGCTGGGCAAGAAGGCGAAATGGATTATGGGATAAAACTGTAATTAAAGCATATTATTTATGAATCGTAAATCAATACTATTAACAATTTTACTTTGTGTCGCTTCTTGGGCAATGGCTTCTCCGGTAACCGGATTGTTGGAGCGCATTGACAAAGGAGCTTCGAAGAAGTTTATTATCGAGCAGGTGAAGTCCGATGCCGACTTCTTTGAACTCGACCAGAAAGGTGATAAAGTCGTTATTCGTGGAAATAACTATGTAAGCATTGCCACCGGGCTGAATTGGTATCTGAAGTATTACGCAGGTATTCATCTCTCATGGAACGGAATGCAGGCGAAACTGCCGGCTGTACTTCCGCCGGTGACAAAGAAAGAACGCAGGGAAACAACATTGCCCTACCGCTACGACCTGAATTATTGTACTTTCTCTTACTCTATGGCTTTCTGGGATTGGAACCGATGGGAGAAAGAGATTGACTGGATGGCTCTACACGGCATCAATATTCCTTTGGCGGTGACCGGAGCTGAGGCTGTGTGGCACAATGTGCTTGATAAGTTGGGATATACCAAGACAGAGATCAATGAATTCATTTCGGGTCCGGGATTTTTTGCCTGGTGGCTGATGAATAACTTGGAAGGTTGGGGTGGTCCCAATCCCGACAGCTGGTATACCCGGCAGATTGCTTTGCAAAAAAAGATCCTGAAGCGTATGCGCGAATACGGTATAGAGCCGGTGCTTCCGGGCTATTGCGGCATGGTACCTCATAATGCGAAAGAGAAACTCGGCCTGAACGTATCCGATCCGGGAACATGGTGTGGCTACCGTCGTCCGGCGTTCCTGCAACCGAGTGATCCGCGTTTCGAGGAGATTTCTTCTCTTTACTACAAAGAACTTGAGAAACTGTACGGCAAAGCTAACTTTTACTCCATGGACCCCTTTCACGAAGGGGGAAACACTGCAGGTGTCGACCTCGATGCAGCCGGTAAGGCAGTGATGAAAGCTATGAAGAAGGCCAATCCGAAGGCTGTCTGGGTGGCTCAGGCCTGGCAGGCAAATCCGCGTCCCAAGATGATTGAGAACCTGAAAGCTGGAGATTTGCTGATACTTGACCTGACCAGTGAGTGCCGTCCGCAGTGGGGAGATTCTACTTCCGAGTGGTATCGCAAGAACGGATACGGGCAGCACGATTGGATCTATTGTATGCTTTTGAATTATGGTGGCAATGTGGGATTGCACGGAAAGATGGACAATGTGATCGATAACTTCTATCTTGCCAAAGCCGATCCGCATGCAAGCGCTACGCTGAAAGGGGTGGGAATGACTCCTGAAGGGATTGAAAACAATCCGGTGATGTACGAGCTGGTGATGGAGCTGCCTTGGCGTCCCGACCGGTTCACGAAGGAAGAGTGGCTGAAGGAGTATGTAAAAGCCCGTTATGGCGTTGATGATCCGGTGGTACAGGCTGCCTGGACCAATCTGGCGAACTCTATTTATAACTCGCCGAAGAACCTGACCCAGCAGGGGACACACGAATCAGTATTTTGTGCCCGTCCGGCGGAAGATGTGTACCAGGTGTCCAGCTGGTCGGAAATGAAAGATTACTACCGTCCGCAGGAGGTAATAGAAGCTGCCCGCCTGATGGTTTCCGTAGCCGATCGCTTTAAAGGTAACAATAATTTTGAATACGATCTGGTAGATATTGTCCGCCAGGCACTGGCCGAGAAGGGACGTCTGATGCAGAAAGCTGTGACTGCCGCTTATCGTGCAGGTGATAAACAACTCTTTGCACTGGCATCGGGAAAGTTCCTCGACCTGATTTTGTTGCAGGATAAACTGTTGGGAACCCGTCCGGAGTTTCGAGTAGGAAAGTGGATTGAAGAGGCGCGTGCGTTGGGTGATACACCCGAAGAAAAGGAATTGTACGAATGGAATGCCCGTGTACAGATTACGACCTGGGGTAACCGGAACGCGGCCGATTACGGTGGTCTCCGAGACTATGCTCACAAAGAGTGGAACGGCTTGCTGAAAGATTTCTATTACATGCGTTGGAAACTATATTTCGACTTTCTTTCTCAGCGGATAGAGGGAAAGACCCCTGCGGAAATTGATTTCTATGCCATAGAGGAACCTTGGACGAAAGCTGCCAATCCCTATTCTGCCGAGGCGGAAGGAGACTGCATTGAAGTAGCGAAGCAGGTGATGCAAGCGGTTGAATAAGACTTTTCTACCACAGATTACACAGATCATTGTTTTTGATAATCTGTGTAATCTGTGGTGAAAACAGTTTTATATACCTCCTTTCCTCAGAGTTAACCGTTGTCATTCGTTTGTTTTGTTGTCCCTTTCCATATTCGCATCATATAATATGCACAATGCGTAAATGCGAAAACAAACGAGATGATCAGCAATACTTTACTTTCATTCCAACCTACAGTCTGCTGATGCCATAAGCCGGTAATGACACAAAGCAGAGACAGTGCAATGCCGATCATGTTCAATGCCGATTGTCCCCGGCGATTTTTCACACCATGTTCCAGTTTACTGTGTTTCATGCCGTAGCCGACGTAGATGTCCAGTCCGATCAGCATCCACAGTACTAATCGTATCCAGGTATCGGCCGGAAGGAAAAGCATCATGCACAGACAAGTGAGTATTCCCAGAATGGGGACGAGAGGCACAAACGGAGTTTTAAATGAACGGGGTACGTTCGGCATGGTCTTTCGCACTACGAGGACGGCTGCGCATACCAGTGTGAAAGCCATCAGTGTACCAATGCTGGTCATCTCTCCCGCCAGGCGTGCCGGAACAAATGCGGCGAGCAGGCCCACTATCAGCATAAACAGGAGGTTACTGCGCGCCGGTGTACGGAACTTCTCGTTGATGTGTGAAAAGAAGGGGGGAAGTAGTCCGTCATGGCTCATGCTCAGGAAAACACGGCTTTGCCCCAATAAAGTAACCATAATGACCGAACAATAGCCGAACAGGATGGCAAGAACGATGGCACGGTTCAGCCACGGATAATCCGGGTGAATGATGCCTGTTGCATCGGCATGTCCCATGTGTTCGATGGCAATGGCTACCGGTGCGATGCCCTGCTGGCCGCTAAATTCGGTATAATGGGCTACTCCTGTCATTACGTGGGCAAACAGCATATAAAGTACGGTACATACCAAGAGTGATACCAGGATACCGATCGGCATATTCCGTTTCGGATTTTTTGTTTCCTGTGCAGCCGTACTGACGGCATCGAATCCCAGGAAAGCAAAGAAAACGATGGCGGCTCCACGCAGGACACCTGAGAGACCGTATTCGCCAAGTGTACCTGTATTGGCGGGGATGTATGGAGTATAGTTGTCGGCATTGATATATTTCCAGCCTAGGACAACGAATATGGCGATCACCGATACTTTGAGAAATACAACGATGCCGTTGAAGATGGAGCTGCCTTCTGTTCCGCGAATCAGGAAGATGCTCATCAACACTACGATCAGGAACGCCGGGATATTGACGATTCCCCCATCCCATGGGCAGGCGGTCAGGGCTTGCGGCAGATGTATATCGAGTCCTTCAAGAAAGACGACGAGATATCGGCTCCAACTGATACTGACGGTAGTAGCTGCTACGGTATATTCGAGAACGAGATCCCAGCCGATGATCCAGGCTATCAGTTCGCCCATGGTGGCGTATGAATACGTATAAGCACTGCCTGCCACCGGAATCATAGAAGCGAACTCAGCGTAGCAGAGTCCTGCGAAGCAGCATCCGAGTGCAGCTATGGCGAATGAAAGGGTGATGGCCGGTCCGGTGTAGCCCGCTGCTACGGTGCCGGTGATTGAGAAGAGTCCTGCTCCGATGATAACACCGACGCCCAGTGCTACCAGACTCCAGGGGCCTAATACTCGTTTTAATGATTTACTGCCCGACGCATTGGCCTCTGCCAATAGGGCTTCAAAGGGTTTCTTTATGAATAATCCCATCTTCTTGTTTTTTCTTTACTGGTTATGGTTGTATTTGGAATAGGTAATTCTTTTCCAGACTTAGCTATTTATTTGAAGTTGCAAAGATAATTAATTCATAACACATACGGTCATAGGATGTTCACTTTTAGGGATTGAGGGGGTGTCAAGACCCACTGCGGAGGATGCGGAGTAACACAGAGGCGATTCTAAGTTGTTGATTATTCATAAAAAGACTCTGTGCTACTCCGTGGTGAAAAGAGTTTCGACACATCTCTCGGAAGTGGGTTTGTAGTTCTTTTTGTCAGTAATTAAGATGCGAACCGAGGAGCCTGCTTTGGCGAATGTCTCACTCACAATGTGCTGATAGATAGTATTGTACCAACGTGAAAATACCTTTAAAACCAAAGCCCCGTTGGTTTCAAAGGAAAGGGATCTTGGTTTTAAACCGATAGGCCTTAGGCTTTAAACCAACGGGGCGTATGTTTGTATGGAGAGGAGTGTAAACTTTTGTGGCTTATCCCACCCATTCTGCGGATATTCCCATTCTATTCCAAGTATTTCGTGATCTTTCCACTGATTTGTAAAAGTGAAATCTCACATAACTTGGTATCGTATTCAGCCGAAAGTATGCGTTCTTCGGCATCCAGCAAACTTTTCTGCGCTTCCCGCATTTCGATACCCGAAAGGTTGCCCAGCATGTAGCGTTCCATAGCTATCTCGTGATTCTCCTTGGCGGCTACCAGATTCTGTCGTTCCAGTTTCAGCATTTGCAGATTATTCTGGTAGGCCTGCCACAGATTGCTAAGGTCTGCTTTCAGCCCTTGCTCCAGTTGTTCACGTTGAAGGCGGGCGTTTTTTATGGCAATGCGTGCATTGTTCTTTTCGCGTCGGCGATTTCCATCGAAGATGTTGAAGCCTACCGTTACTCCAAAATTGGCTCCCAGATTACCTCTTTGGCTATTAGCGGCAATATCGTACTTATTGAAGGTATATCCGTATCCGGTATTCATCTTCAGGTAAGGGTAGTTACGCGAGTTTACTTTCTTATAGTCCAGCATGGCGAGCGTGTTGTTTTGTTCAGCTTTCAACAGTGACGCGTTCGTCAGTAAGGTAGCATTCCACAACTCTTCGAATCGAAGCCCGGCATTCACTTTTATAATGCTGTCTTCTATCACGAGCGGTTGATCCACATCTTCGTTGGCCATCAGTTCGTTTAACTGGATGCGCGAGGTATGCAGCAATTCCTGTTGCTTCATGTATTTGGCACTGTCGGCATTGAAGTCCACTTTTGCCTGTTGATAGTCCAGACGGGAGAAGTTACCGATGTGGTAACGTTCTTCTACGATTCGCAGGCGCTCTTTCGACAAAGATACCGCATAACGGAAATTCTGCAAGCGGATTTTTTGCTGAACATAGTTGTAATATTCGGCTGCCAGATTGGCTATCAGGTCCTCGATGGCGATACGGGTATTGGTTTCTCCCTGTAGTTGCAGCTCTTTCAGTTTCTGGTAATTGGCTGTAATGTTAAAGCCATCGAAGATGGTCCAGTTCAAGTTCAGACCCACATTCAAGGTTTGGTCGAAGACACCGTTTTCTTTTACCGATTCTCCGGTGGCCCGGACCTTGGTATTAGTGTTGTCCACTGTCCCCTTGTAGCCTGCCGTAAAATCGAGTGTCGGCAGGTAACCTGCGTTACCCGGGGTGGCGTTGTTCCTGCTCACTTGCTCTTCATTGCGGACTATTTGCAGGGAGTAGTTATTCTGAAGTCCATACTCCAGGCAGGATTTCAGGGTATATATTTGTGGCTGCTGTGCCTGCATGGCAAAAGGAGCACAGCACAATGCTATGATAGATAAGACGATCTGTTTCATTCTTGCTTTAATTTATTACTTCGGTTCGTCGAAATATAACTGTAAATGGCAGGTACGATGTACATGGTCAGCAGGGTAGATACCAACATACCTCCCACTACAGCCGTACCCATTGCGATACGTTGGTTGCAACCTTCACCCGAGGCGAAAGCCAGCGGGATTAATCCCAGGATGGTAGAAGCACTTGTCATCAGGATAGGACGCAGGCGTTGTAACGCCGCATCTTTGATGGCTGTCATCTTATCCTCACCCGTTTCTTGTTTCAGGTTGGCAAACTCTACGATCAGGATACCGTTTTTAGCCACCAGTCCAATCAGCATAATAATGCCGATCTGGCTGAAGATGTTCATTGTGATACCTCCAAAATACATGAATACCAATGCGCCTGCAATAGCCAGGGGGACGGTCAGCATAATGATCAGCGGGTCTTTGAAACTCTCGAACTGTGCTGCCAGGATCAGGTAAATCAGTACAATGGCCAGAATAAAAGCAAACATCAGACTTGAAGAACTCTCGCGATATTCTTTCGAATCACCGGTCAATGCTGTGCGGAACGTGTCGTCCAGCGTCTCTTTGGCTATCTTGTCCATTTCGTCCAATCCTTGTCCGATGGTTTTTCCTTCGGCCAGTCCGGCGGAAACAGTGGCCGAAACGAAACGATTGTAACGATACAGTTTCGGAGGCGCGATGCCACCGGTCAGTTCAATCAGGTTGTCCAATTGCACCATATCGCCTTTGTCACTACGAATGTAGATCGATTTCAGATTGGCAGGTGTGTTACGTTGCTGGCGGTTGATTTCTCCTAAGATCTCATATTGCTTGCCGTTCATATAGAAGTAGCCCATTCGCTGTCCGCTCAGACCGTATTGCAGGGTCTGTGCGATGTTACGTGTACTTACCCCCATGATGCTGGCTTTGTCGCGATTGATATTGATACGTGCCTCCGGCTTGCTGAACTTCAGGTCTACGTCTGCCATCTGGAATACCGGGTTCTCGTAAACCTTCGCCATGAATTTGGGCAGTACTTCCTGTAGCTTTTCGATATTAGTGGCCTGCAATACGTATTGGACGGGCATACCGCCACGCCGTCCGCCAAAAGAAGATGACTGCTGGACGAATGAACGAGCCATCGTCTTTTTCTGTACTGCTGCCGACAGTTTTTCAGCCACATCCATCTGGGTGTAGTCACGGTCTTTCATGTCTTTCAGCGTGATGCGCACATTACCGCTACCACTCGATACACGGGCGGTTACCGATTCGGCATCCGGTACAATCGAGTCTACGAGGTCATTGATGTCTTCCGTATAGTCCCGGATGTATTCATAGGTCACACCTTCGGCTCCACGGGTATTGATACTGATTTGTGAACGGTCTTCCAACGGAGCCATTTCTGCCGGGATGTAATTCCACAAGAAGGCAATGATGCCAATGGTAATTGCTACAAAGGGCAGGGCAATCCAACGTTTATGGAGGAAAACAGCCAGTGAACGACTGTAGAGGCGGTTCATTCCTTCGAAGAAAGGTTCTGTTTTCAGATAGAACCAGTTCTGTTTCTCCCGTTTTACCAGTAACTTGGTGGCTAGCATCGGAGTAAAGGTCAGAGCCGCAAAAGAGGAGATGATAACCGAACCGGAAATAACAATACTAAATTCACGGAACAGTCGTCCTGTCATCCCCTCCATAAAGACGATGGGGAAGAATACGGCAACCAGCGTAATGGTGGTAGAGATGACAGCGAAGAAAATTTCTTTAGCCCCTTCGATGCCGGCCTCTTTCGGGGGCATTCCTTTCTCAATGCGGACATAGATGTTTTCCGTCATTACGATAGCGTCGTCCACCACCAGACCCACTGCCAGCACAACAGCCAGCATGGAGAGCACGTTGATGGAGAAGTCCGCTAGATACATAACGAAGAAAGCACCGATCAACGATACCGGAATCACGATGCAGGGAACCAGTGTAACACGCCAGTCGCGCAGAAAAAGGAAGATAATAATGATAACCAGGATGAAAGCTACGTAAACGGTTTCTTTCACTTCGCTGATAGAGGCACGGATGAATTTGGTGTTATCGAATCCGTAAGAATACTTCACGTCTTCCGGGAGGTCCTTCTGCATCTTCTCCATGCGTTCATATACCGCATCGGCTATCTTTATATGGTTGGCACCCGGCTGGGGGATTACAACGATTCCCACCATGGGTACACCATTCATCTTCATGTAGCTTTTGATGTCGGCAGGGCCCAGTTCGGCTCGTCCGATATCACTGAAACGGATGATGCGGTCGTTCTCTTCTTTGACGATCAGGTTGTTGAACTCTTCTGCAGTGTGCATCAGTCCCAAAGTACGGATGGTAAGTTCTGTTGTATTTCCTTCGATACTACCTGAAGGGAGTTCCACGTTCTCTTTGTCTACCGCATTCTTCACATCGATGGGAGTGATCCCGTAACCGGACATCTTGATGGGGTCGAGCCATAAACGCATGGAGTATCGTTTCTCTCCCCAAATGGAGACACTACTTACGTCAGAGATCGTTTGCAACTGTTCTTTTACAGTCAGGTCGGCAATTTCACTGAGTTCCAGCAAAGAACGTTTGTCGCTTTGCAAAGCCACCATAAGGATAGGGGTGGCATCGGCGTCGGCTTTCGATACGGTAGGAGGGTCACAGTCGCGCGGGAGATAACGTTGGGCGCGTGATACCTTGTCACGCACGTCATTGGCAGCTGTTTCCAGGTCGACGGAAAGCTCAAACTCTACCGTGATACGGCTTTGTCCCTGCTGACTGACACTGGAGAGTGAGCGGATGCCCGGAATACCATTGATGTTCTGTTCCAGGGGTTCGGTAATCTGATTTTCGATGACATCGGCATTTGCACCCGGATAGGAGCAGGACACTGAAATAATAGGGTTATCTACGGATGGATACTCCCGGACACCCAAGTAGTTGTACCCGATCAGTCCAAAGAGCAAAATGATGATGGTCAGTACCGTTGAGAGTACCGGCCGTCGTATACTTAATTCGGATATATTCATAAGGCGGTCGGTAGTTAATTGATATTATCCAGTGTGACAGGCAGACCTGTACGAAGTTGCAGGGTTCCCGAAGTGATGATGGTATCACCCATTTGTAGGCCCTTTATGACTTGTACTTCAGCTTCGGTACGGATACCTGCGGTTATTTCTACCGGTTCGGCCTTACCCGATTTATAGAGGAATACTTTATCCTTACCCATCTCAGGTACGATGGACTCCGATGGGATGGCGATGGCATTCGGGATTTCTTCTTTTTTCAGTTGGATGCTGGCGTAACGTCCCGGTAGTATTGCCCCGTTACTGTTAGCATACAGTGCACGAACGGTCAGTGTACGAGTAGACTGATCGATTCGTGATTCGGTGGCATATACCTTTGCGGGGAAAGAGCTTAATTTTCCTTCCAGTTCGAAGTTGAGGTTAGTTCCCTTTTTTACCTGACTGGCATAACGCTCGGGTACGGAAAACTCTATTTTCAGAGGAATGATTTTTGTCAGTTTGGCTACGATGGTAGTAGGTGAAGCATAAGAGCCAACGCTGACCTGCCGGAGTCCGATCACCCCGTCGAAGGGTGCGCGAAGTTCGGTCATGGCAATATTCGCTTTTACCAAATCAATATCTGCATTCAGGGTGGCCAGTTCCGTTTTTACCTGCTCGTAAGCTTCCTTACTGACGGCATCCCGTTCGAGCAAAGCATTTTGGCGGAACACACGGTCTTCGGCAAGTTTTAGTTGAGCTACAAGACGTTGCAACTGGGCCTGTAATTGCCGGTCGTTCACTTTTGCCAGTAGTTGTCCTTTCTTTACGGTTGTTCCTTCGTCAAAGTTGATCTCAACAATTTTTCCCGAAGTCTCAAAAGAAAGATCCACCTCCTCGTCAGGCATCAAGCTACCGCTGATTTGAATCTGGTCTGTCAGCAATTGTGGTTTTATGATTTTGGCGTTTACGTTCAGAACCCTTTTATTGATCTGTTTGCCTGTCATCACTTTGTCGGCTGCTGCCAACTCTTCATTTGCTTTAGGAAGTCGGGAGTAAATTCCCCAACCTATCAGTCCGGCACCAACCAAGATGACGATGCCCCATTTTACCTTTTTATCCATGTCTTAGTATTAGTATATGTCTGTTCAAAGGTTAGACTAAGAGGGTGGGAAAAGGTTTAATCGGAAAATTAAAATATAGATTTATTTTTTGTGTTAAGGTGTCTTATTGATTATGTTTTCTTAATCTGTGATCAAAAATGGCCCGTAATGGATTGAAAAAACGCATTAATAAACTCAAATCGTCTGTTAGGATTTCAGCATCTCCTTTCAGTTGTTGCACTTTAGGAAGTCTTTTCCCGTAAGACGTAATAAGTCCTTTATCTAAAACTACGTCTGCACTATATAATAGTTCATTAGGAACTTCTGATATTTTGGATAGATGACCCACTAACATTCCGAACTCTTGATATGGATAATTTTGTAACTTGATGTTGACTTGTTGTCCTTCTTTTATCTTTCCCGAATTTTGTATGGGAAATTGTAGTCTGGCTTTTGTTGTCATAGAATCAATGGGAACAACAGAAAAAATAAGCTCACCTGATTTGACGTTTTGATTCTTACTCCAATATGTAGTAAAACTTACTTTACCATCTATAGGGGTAGTAATTAAATAATTTTGTTTCCAAGTTTCCGTTTGCGCTTTTAATAAGTGCGTGCTTTGTAGAAGTTTATTTGTTAGCTCCTGCCTGTCGGTGTTATGCTTTAATTCTATTTTTTTTAGATCAGAGCGTAGTTGTTTTAATGAGGATTTAATGTTCAATATGTTGACTTCCATATCTACAAGTGAAGATTGGAACTGAAGCCTGTTTTGGTGTCTTTGTTCTATTTCACTTTCAGAAATGACTTCCTTTACAAACAGAATGGAATCTCGTTGATATTCTTTGTCTGCAAGTCTGATTTGTGTTTTTAAAAGTTCTCTCTTTCTATTCTCTTGTACTAATAATTGCTTTTGTGCCTGCTTTTTTTCTTGTAATGACAATACTTCTTCTTCAAATAGTCCGGAATGTAGAAAATTGTATAGCTCAGTATAATTGAGCTTAAGATCAGCATAGCGTCCCTGTACTTCTCCTAATTCAAGATCATTGCGCAAAAAATCGGGTTCGGGAATTACTGAAAGGCTATCTTTTCCAATTGTGTTTTCTAGGACTGTAATGTAATGATCTAAAATTTTCATGTCTTTCCATTGTGCTGGTGACTCTAATATGGCAAGGACTTGTCCTTTTGTTATACTTTCTCCTTCTTCTGTGAATATGATTTCTATTTTTCCATTTACTTTGGAAATTAGATTTGCTGGCGGATTTATGGTTGTAATTTCAACTGTAGCAGGTACAATATCTGGATATCTTATAAATCCAGAAACGGAAATAACCAGTAAAAGAAAAACGAAGAAAATGGTTATTCCCCATCTTAATATCCACGTAGGACGATAGTTGTACAACTGGTCTCTATAGACTTGGCGTAACTGAATTTTTGACATGATGTATTATTTTATCCAATCTCTAATTGACTAGAAATTAGGTCGTAATATATTCCTTTTAAATTTATAAGTTCTTGATGAGTCCCTTGTTCCACAATTTTTCCCTTTTCCATGACCACTATATTATGGGCATTTTTTACAGTACTTAATCGGTGCGCTATTACAATGGCGGTTTTTCCTTCTAAGATGGTTTCCAAATTTTTGGAAATCTGTTTTTCATTATTCGTGTCAAGAGAGTTTGTCGCTTCATCCAGGAATATGAAGTCTGGGTTTTTGTATATCGCCCTAGCTATTAGTATACGTTGCTTTTGCCCTTGACTTAATCCTGAACCATTAGTTCCAAGTGGAGTGTATAGCTTTAAAGGGCGAGCATTAATGAAATATTCTGCGTTTGCCAGTTGAATCGCTTTCACTAGTTGTTTTTGATTTACGTTCATTTCTTCATCTTCCAATGTGATATTATATAAGATAGTGTCATTAAAAAGTTTACCATCTTGTAATACGGCACCGCAACTATTACGCCAACGATATAAATCGATATTATCTAATGGCACTCCTCCGACTTCAATTTCACCATTTGTTGGTTTATAAAACCTGAGTAACAATTTTAGTAAAGTGGTTTTACCGCTTCCGCTTTCCCCTACGATAGCTGTAATCTTTCCCTCCGGTATCTCTAAATTTATATTGTCTAATACTTTGTTTAAATTAGGGTTGTAGTAAAAATCTAAATCTTTCACCTTAATGCCTTTTTCTATAGGAATGGAAACTTTTGATTCAGATATTTCTGGTTCTTCTTCCCAAATGACCTCGTTTACACGTTTAAGGCTGATGCGGGCAAATTGTAGGGAATGTACATAACCAATCATACTTTTTATGGGGGCATTCAGTTGCCCTAATATGTACTGAGCTGCCATCATCATACCTAGCGTCATTGTTCCTTCTATTACATTTAGAGCCGCAATATAAGTAATAAAAAGCCCTTGTAAATGGATGATAAAAGAGGCTCCGGTCGCTTCTATCTGGTCGAGATTCATGTTTTTTACCCGCAAACCATAAATTTTAAAGCGGCTGAGTTCCCATTTCCATCTTCGTTTGTTCGCGATATTATTTATCTTTATTTCGTTCACATTTTCTAATAATTCCAATAGATCGTTCTGATTAGTGGCCCTGCATCCGAATAGTTGATTATCTAGTTTCTTTCGTTGCTTTAGAAAAAGAAATATCCATCCGGTATAAACTGTGTTACCGATCATAAATACAAGGAACATATTACTTTCGTAATAGAGCATAAGCAGGCTGTAGATGACAAAGAGTAGGATATTGATGAAGATTCCCAGAAAAGTGGACATGATAAATGACTGTATACGTCCGTGGTCATCTATTCGGGTTAGTAAGTCGCTAACCATTTTACGCTCAAAAAAAGTAATGGGTAAACTCATGGTTTTGCGGAGGAAATCACTGACCATTCCCATGTTAATCCGCTCTGACACATACAGCATAAGGCGGCTTTGGATAAAGTCAGATGCCATTGAACTAAATGCCAAAATCATACCTGCTATCAGCATGGTGTTCACAAATTGGATATTACCGGACCCAATGCCGAAATCTACAATGGATTGGGATATGAAAGGGGAAAGTAGCCCGATCAATATCCCTGCAACCATACCTACTATAACTTGTCCTAAATATCGGTGATGAGGTTTCAGATATTTCATAAAATGGCTGAAAGAGGCTCGGGTTTCCATTTCGTTCATGTTGTGAAATTCGGGAGTCGTTTCTAATATCATGATGGTTCCAAGTCCGTTGCACATCTCCCACGCTTCCCTAAATTCTTTATGGTTGTAATGGGTAAGTCCTTGTGCAGGATCTGATATATAAACTTTTCTATTCGTGATTTTATGGACTACTACGAAATGACTTTGTTTCCAGTGTACAATTAATGGCAATGGCATCTTCTCTATTAAATCTTCGAATGTAACTTTGATAGCCAGTGTTCGGAAACCAATCTCTTCTGCTGCCCGGCCAATGTCGAACAATGATACGCCTTCGCGAGTTGCATAACAGCGATCCCTCAAATATTTCAATGAAAATCTCTTGCCATAATTTTGGGCTATAATCTTCAGACAGGCTGGTCCACAATCCATTTGGTCATGTTGAATGTAAGATGGAAAGTTTATTCTCATAGTTGTTCTTTGGATTTTCTTTTTCGAGATTTGCAGATGGTTTTTCCTTTTTTATAAATATTCCTTCTGATTATTTTCTCGGTAAAGTTTGGAACTGGGTTATATAATTTTCTTATACCTAAATATAAGTATGGATATAATAATTTATATAATGATCTTTGTAATTTATATTGTCTCCTATTAAATAGAAAGTAGTTAATATACAGTTAAATTTGTTCTTGGCTTATGTGTATTTGTTCTTTCTTTAAACGTATTTCTTTTTAAGAAAAAAATAAATAATATACATGATTGAAATAGCAACTATAATGTAATGTATAGGATTGTATATATAATTTGAGGCTTTTGATGTAACAGACCAAAAAATACTATATGAACAGAAATTAATAGTATTGTAAAAGAAATGACATAGTATAAGAAGAAGCCCATTTCCTGATTTGATATATAAATATGCTAATACAAATCCAAAGCATGATAAACCAATAACCGTATATATACTGCCTGCATGTAGCATACCAAAATACAATGCGGTCATTATAATTATAATCCATTGATTTAATTTATCTTTGAATTTATTGATAATAATAATTCTGCAACTTATCTCCTCCAAAACAGGAATTAAAACTAAACCGTATATCAATCTTGGAAACGTGAAAAATTCTTTTTTTATTAATGATATATCTTTGGAAATGAAATCTATAAATCCTATAACTATATACATGGATATACTTAAGATAAAAATTGAAATAATTGTTTTTATGGAAATTTTGATGTTAAAAGATTGGCGAAACTGAATGCTCTTTCTGAATAATAAAATAAATATAACGAGGGATAATAGAGTGATGGGATGTGACCAAAGGGTTGGATTCTGCACTAAGTTTCCAATAATTAATACTATTAAAAGACTAATTAAGGGATACGTAAGAATAACAACTATCAAAGATAAAAAGAGATGTACTTTTTTCATGGGATTTAAAAATTTTGCTTGCAGATAATCTTAACTTTAAGGTCATAGAATAACTGCAAGCTGTTGCTATATTAATGATTACTTGTCTCCGTAATAAGCGTGCTTATGGAAAAAGAAGTGAGTTAATCTTGTTACTAGATTGTCCTCAGCGGCAGTTTGATTTGTGTTCCATCCTTGTCTTGATCCGTTACCGCAGGCCGGGCATCCGTCTATATCCCATCTCCCGGTTTCGTTCCAAGAAGTTCCATAGATTGTTACAGCCGGGGCTGCATAACCATAACCATCAACATAACCGCCTTGCCAAGTGTTATTCTCTAACATTCTAAAAAACTCATCTTGGCTAACTCCTCCTTTAAGAGAAGTCTGCTCTTCTATATTCACTACAGGATATTCACTCAATTTATTTATATTCAGTTTTTTCATATTGTTAAAATATTAGTAAGACGTTAATTGTTTCTTGACTTTTTCGTGAAGCAGTATTTTTTGCTTTTCGACCTGTTGGGCGGCATGGTATGTCAGGGAAACCATGGCAGATATAAACATAATTTTTGTCTTAATCTGCATTGCAATGTTCTGTTTTTATTAGCAGTATTTACATGTTTAGTTATTCTTATTTTATTATTTATTTCCTTATGACGGGAAACCGTATTTTTAATATTCTTCAATTTTATCCAGTTGATATAGATTTTCGCTATTCAATAAGTAATCATACCCTGACGACATGTCCTTTTGTTGGTCTTCTTGTATATACCTTTCATATTTTCTAATTCGATCATTTTCTTTCATAGATCCATAGTCTTTAAATAATATATTGCTTTGCCATGTGTTCGTGAAATACGGAGTCGCTATGAAGTGCAATTTTTTATGGGTGTTTATGTGAGTATGCCCTATAGGTCTGAACATTCGGTAAACTGTGAGGATACCTTTGTTAGAACTCGGAATATCACCTTTATAACTTTGTTCATCGTTCCATAAATACACAGCCCTAAAACTTACCACATGTATCTCTTTATTATTCTCAAATTCTGAGAAATTGGTAAATCTCTCATCAAATCTTTCGTCAATATCCATAAAACAAAACCATTCGGATTGGAAGAAGGCACTTAAATCGAGTAATATATTTCTATTCTCTAAATCGTTGAACCCACTTCTTTTCTTTTTCACTTTTAATAAAATTTTGTCATGGATTGCTAAATCCCAAGTTCGATCCGTACTTTCATCATCCAGCAAAATGATACCGTCAAAATAGCTTGCCATATTTGTTAGAAAACCTTCTATCAGTTTTTCTTCGTTGTACGCTTGGCAGAGGACTATCTTTTTGTGCCTTTTCCGAAATGCGGCGGGGTGTCTGATTTCGAAACCGATAAATTGCTGTAGATATGTATAGCACAAGTCTTTTGCATATTGATTGTCTTGCCAGTCGTAAATGACTTTGTTAAATTCACTTCCCCAAATATCTTTGTTAGCAATTGCTTCCGAAGGATAATTCATTTTTCTCCAATCTGAAATGCTATGTTTATTGATACGTTTAGAGCGTTCGTTGGGATCATAATTTTTTTCCCGATGAATAGTCTTTGCCTCTGGGAGGATGAATTTTTTGATACCAGACATATCCAACCGTGCACGCATATTATTATCTTCTCCACCCCATGTGATGAATGTTTCATCATAACCATGTAATTTGTATAGATGGTTACGTTCTACCATCAAATTACCCCACGGGATAAAATCCAACTCTTTTATATTATTTTCTGTAAGTTCCTGCTCATAGGGTACATATGCCATCATTGCGAGGATATAGTGCATGGGATATTTCTCTATGGCATCTCTCATTTGCCATATAATATCAGTGAGGAATTCTACTTCAGGATCTATTTGTAGGATATACTTTTTGGTAGCATGCTTGAGTCCTACATTTAGTACGGAAGCATGGTTGCGAGGAGCATGTTTTCGTTCATTAATAATTAGCTTCCAATTTATGAATGGATAATTTTGAAGCAGCATTAGAAGTTCTGACTTTTCATCGGGGTCGTCCAGGACAATGATTACCTCAATACCGTTTCGTTGTAAATAGGGTGCATTATGTGGTAATACTTTTTTGAACTCTGTATATCTTTTATAGAAAGACATAACGATACTTACATCGAAGTTATGAATAATATCATTATTTAAATCGATGAGTTTCTTTTCTGTTGTGGGTTTATTTACGTTCATGCTATCAGTATTTTTTCATTAAACAGCATTTGGATAAACTCCACAAATATTTTAGGTTCCTTTTTGTATGGACTCATATTTATAGCATCTTTTATTAAGCAACTTCTTTTAAAAAGGGCTATAATTTCAGCTTCTTCTTTACCAAAACTTGAATGGACTTTGTTGTTGGCTGTATAAGCTAATACAAATTTGGTATCAGAAAATTTAATAAGGTGAAAAGCATCCGATAACCTAAGGTGAATTTCCATAGGGAACGTATATAATTGTTTGTGGTTGGCTGCTACTTCTAAAATTAAGTCGTTAAGCGATTGCTGGGTTTGGCGATACTCATTGTCCAACAATTCTTTGTTTTTAATAATAATGCAGTCTATGTTTTTGCTCTTTTCTGTATTTTGTACATATTGAATATCGTTCATGATCAAATTCAAAGGGATGTATTCGTTTAAGCTTCCCCCTATCCGTCCCTGAAACTTATTAGCGAATTGTTGGCTGAGGTTTTGGGGTGTGATAAGTCCTCCATATCCTTGCTCTCCAATCACGATACATGGTTTACCTAACATTATTCCTGTGTAAATAGAAATACCATCCCCGATGATTATATCATTTGATAGAATTACTTTTTCGATATTCGATTCTTTTACATTGATAAGTGTAATATTAGAATTGAATATAGGGATAAGAGGATCTCCATTATAAAGTATTGTGATTCTATAGTCTGATAAAATATTTAATAAGTTACTGATATAATAGACCGGTGAATTTTTAAGGTTAGGGTGTGCGATAGCTATTAATAGTTTGGGGCTATTTTTATTTCTTATTTCTACATTTTTAGTAACGACTGGTATAGAAAAATATGGTAAGACAAACATTTTGTCTTTTTGAAAGAAACTCTCCAAGAGCTGATTGAAGCAATCACAAAGTATTATTTTTTCTACTTGTTGGTCTTCACTTAAATATTCGTCTTTTAAATACTCTGTATTTATGAAGTGTATGATTGGGATATTTGATTTTCTTGCAAATTGACTAATGTGGCTCAAACCTGTTTTGCCATAAGTAAGAATAATCTCTGCTTCTTTTGTTTTTATATGACTTGACGGGGGGATATATAGATAATCACTGAGATGATTTTGAGATTTACATATAAGGGTGATATCATTGCTATCATCTTTATTATCCAGAATCTTTAGTATTCTATTACAAAAGTCAACTTGTCGCTGGTTGGAGACGTCTAGGGAAAAAAGTATTTTCATAATTAGTAAGGTTTCTTGGTTTTCAGTAATAATAAAATTATTATTTTGTTAATATATGACTTTTTTTTATATGAACATCCTCCAAAAAGATTTTTTTTTTTTAATTAACTAATTAAAAAAAACGGTATGCAATGCCATTCTTGCTGTTATTGAATAGTGAGACGAATAGTATGTACTCTGTTGATATCTGAGTAGTTACGCTTTCTCTTGCTGTATCCCTTCTATTATAAATCAATGCTGTATTTTCGCGTTTGGTGAAGGTGTCGGTCGCTGACGGGCCTGTTATACTTTCGGAGATAAACGATAAACTCTCTCCGATGGAGCGAACCATATCCGGGGTAATCTGTATACATATGAAAGCCTCATTATCTTTTTAGTAAAAGAGTGAGGACTTATTGTAACAGCCATCGAATCATCCTCTTGATAAAGTGCGACGGTTCTTTTCTTCTTCGCGGATTACGAACTAACCAACGGTATTTGTTTTTGATATTAAACGATTGTATACAAGTATGTTATGATGAATCTCCGTTTGTTTATTCCGGCCCTGGTATGCGGGCTCATGGGCCTTGGTATACGGGCTCATAAGCCCGGGTGGCGGGGATGGGATGAAGAACGGATCATTTTCGACTAAACAGTAAAGGAAAGCACAATGCTCTAAACAATGTATTCAGTTAATAAATACGTTCCTTAGTGTTGCCTATCAGCGTCTTAACGATTGGATGGCACTCAAGTTGACGGGTGGAAGATAGAAGATGCGGGTGGAAGATAAACAGGCTGAAAATGCGATCTTCCACCGCGTCATTGCATTGATTATTAATGGAGTAAGTGGAAAAAGGTGGAAGATGGAAGATCGAAACGTATTTTTTTGTAGGAGAAGCAGTTACTTTGCCAAGTGAAGCATTAAAATAGAATAAAGAATATTCTCTGAAAAATAGCAGAGATTCAGTATGCTGCGCGGTATTTTCCTTCCTCCTTATCCTCAAGCATACTCAGATAGGAAGTGTAACGTGATTCGCTGATGTAGTGTTCTTCTACTGCTTTCCGAACAGCACAACCGGGTTCTTGGCGGTGTGTGCAGTTTCCATATTTACAGTTTGCCGAAGTTTTGAATATTTCGGGGAAGTAGTGACCTATCTCTTCCTCTTCCATATCGAAAGTACCAAAACCTTTGATGCCCGGAGTGTCGATAATGTATCCGTCTCCCGGTACAGGGAACATTTCGGAGAAAGTAGTGGTGTGCATTCCCTTGTTGTGATAAGCTGATATTTCCGCAGTCTTGACTTCCAGCCCCGGAACAAGGACATTGATAAGGGTCGACTTGCCTACTCCCGAATGTCCGGAGAAGAGGGTTACCCGACCTTTCAATTCCTCGCGTATGGTATCGACTCCTTCACCGGTCAGTGCGGATATTTTAAAACAAGGGTAACCTATTTGGGTATAGAGCGTGATGAGGCTGTCCAGATAATGCAATTCATCTTCATCATAAGCATCCACTTTGTTGAAAAGAATCTTCACCGGTACCCGATAGGCTTCTGCCGATGCTAAAAAGCGGTCGATAAAAGTGGTTGAAGTTTCGGGATAGTTAACAGTTACCACCAGCATACATTGGTCGAGATTGGCTGCAAGAATATGTGATTGTTTGGAAAGGTTCGATGAACGGCGGATGATGTAATTTTTCCGATCTTCTATCTCACTGATAAAGGCTGTTCCTTCTTGATTGAGTATGATTTGTACACAGTCACCTACGGCAACGGGATTTGTACTCCGTATGCCTTTCAGCCGAAAATTACCTTTGATCTTACATTCAACCAGCTGCCCGTCATCAGTTTTCACCTGATACCAGCTACCTGTATTCTTTATTACTAATCCCTTCATGTTTTATAAGCAGCGAGTTACAAGTTACGGGCTATTAAGAAAACTTTGAGGCGTTATACACAGATGTGTATGGTAGCCCGTAACTTGTATTTCAATTATACGGTCATAATTTCTTTGTCCTTTTCAGCCAGCATTTCTTCAATTTTGGCAATGTATTTGTCATGAACCTTCTGCAGTTTAGCTTCTGCGTTCTTTTGTTCATCTTCAGCCAAACCGTCTTTTACAGCTTTCTTCAGTGCATCGATGCCGTCGCGCCGTGCGTTACGGATACTGACTTTGGCTGTTTCACCCTCAGCTTTACATTGTTTGGCGAGTTGCTTACGGCGTTCCTCGGTAAGAGGTGGAATACCGATGCGGATAATTTCACCGTTATTCTCCGGCATAATGCCGAGATCGGAGTCTATAATGGCTTTTTCAATAACCCGGAACATGCTTTTATCCCAAGGTTTAATCGTGATGCTGCGTGCATCGGGAGTGGTTACGGCAGCTACGTTGCTGATGGGCACCATGCTTCCGTAAGAGTCTACACGGATACCATCCAGCAAGCGTGTACTTGCTTTTCCGGCGCGGATGTGTGCCAGTGCTTCTTCCAGATACATCACTGCCATATCCATCTTCTCTTGTGATTCTTCGATAATCGTTTTTACGTCTACCATCTTATTAAGTATTTATAAAATTGGCACTTTGATTCATTTTGAAAACAAAAGTAGATTATTTTTTGATTATCTGCAACTATCCCTATAGAGAAATGTGTAATACAGATGGTAGTGTTATTGATAATTATCGTAATGGGCGGCTAGGAGGGAAGTATGATCGTTTGTATGAGGCAGAGTAATAAGAAATGTTTTCTGTCTCATGATTTACTTTTTATTGTGTTAGTAAATCACATTAAATACCTTATTGAATGAATGTTTTCATTAGTAACTTTTGATCTTTGGGATATTTTATATAAATTGCCCAACTAATCGGTTACATCTGTCGAACAATTGTCTTTCTGTAAATAATCATGATAAAAGTACTTAAATATAGATAGAATGAAAAAAATCAATGCGGCTTTGGTAATATCTCTGTTTGTAATGACAGGATGTGGAGGAAATAAACAACTGACAGATGATTGCATCACGGTTGATGTTAGTGCGGATTATCCTAAAAAGGAACTGATCCTTCAAGATTTTATGGATGTAGAATACGTTCCGTTGGAAACTACTGACGATTTTATAACTCAAGGTATTGTGAAAGCTACCGGCAAGAAAATTCTGTTGGTTGCAAACAGGATTATGGATGGTAATATTTTTGTGTTTGACAGGGCTACTGGTAAAGGGTTACGGAAGATTAACCGTTTGGGACAAAGTGGTGAAGAATATTCGCATATTACGTCTATTGTTCTGGATGAAGATAATAATGAAATGTTTGTTGTAGATTATCCTGCAAGGAAAATATTGGTATATGACTTATATGGAGAGTTCAATAGAAGTCTCCCATTTCCAGATACCTGCTATTATGAGTTTTTATCGGACTATGACCGGGATCATCTGATTGGTTATAAAAGTTATTTGCCATTGATAGAAACCGACGAATCATGCCATGTACTTATTTCCAAGAAAGACGGAAGTGTTACACGAAAAATTCAAATTCCTTTCAAAGAACTCGAGACACCGGTTGTGACGAAAGATGAGGCGATAGTGACTCCAGGCTTTTTTCTGATAACCCCGCATGATGGTAATTGTCTGCTGACGAAAACATCATCTGACACAATATACAATTACTTACCGGATGGCACTCTCAGTCCGTTTATTGTACGGACTCCTTCCATTCATTCTATGGATCCTAAAGTATTTCTTTTTCCGACCATTATCACTGATCGGTATTATTTTATGCAAACTCTTGATAAGAAGTTTAATTTTGAAAAGGGGAGAGGTTTCCCGACCAATGATTTAGTGTATGATAAACAGGAAAAAGCAATATTTCAATATACCGTATATAATGATGACTTTTCTAATAAACACCGGGTTGCATTGGGACAGCAACCCGAAAAATCTGTAGATGAAGAAATTGTAACCTGTCGTGCTTTAAATGCTTCAGACCTTGTCGAGGCAAACGAAAAAGGAGAACTGAAAGGTAAGCTAAAAGAAATTGCTGCGGGACTGAATGAAGAATCGAATTCGGTGATTATGTTGATAAAACGCAAGAAATAAAGATAGTAAAGGCTAGAGGATAGGTAGGTATTATATCCATGCTCATACGCCGTTCGAGGGAAAGTCCATTTCCATATCTGAGAGTAGTAATACCGATTATCGGGGCTATTGATGATAAAAGGGCTGCTGTAAGAAAAAGAAGGCGAACAAAGTAGAACGCGAAAGATGAAGAATGAAGAACGGGTTAACAGGTAGAAGTATTCCATCTACCTGTTAACCCGTTGATAATAAGTGTAGTTTATGAAGTTAATTGTGTACCAATGTACCGATTTCTTCTCCGGTAATCACTTTTTTCAGGTTGCCTACTGTATCCATATCGAATACTACGATCGGCAGATTATTCTCCTTACACATACAAGTAGCTGTCAAGTCCATCACTTTCAGTCCTCGTTTCAGCACTTCATCGTAAGTGATGTCGTGGAACTTGGTTGCCGTAGGATCTTTCTCCGGGTCGGCAGTATAGATACCGTCTACGCGAGTACCTTTCAACATGACGTCTGCTTCTATCTCGATACCGCGAAGCGATGAGCCGGTGTCGGTAGTAAAGAACGGATTCCCGGTTCCTGCCGACATGATGACGATTTCGCCATTTTCCATGCATTCAATAGCTTTCCATTTACTGTAGAATTCACCGATAGGTTCCATGCGTACGGCTGTAAGTACACGTGCTTTCACACCGGCCGCAACTAATGCCGAACTTAAGGCAAGGCTGTTAATTACTGTGGCCAGCATACCCATTTGGTCACCTTTTACCCGATCGAAACCTTTATTGGCTCCACTCAGTCCACGGAAGATGTTACCACCACCGATAACGATGCCGATTTGTACGCCTTGTTCATGAATCTCTTTGATTTGTGCGGCATATTCGGCCAATCGCTTTTCATCGATGCCGTATTGCTTTTCTCCCATCAGGCTCTCACCGCTGAGCTTCAACAGGACTCTTTTGTATTTTGCCATACGATTCTGATTGTTGGTTTACTTTTTTGCAAAGATACGCGATTCCTTTTAATGGACTATCTTTTTTGCTAAAAAAGCTTGTACAAGTCCGCGAAGCGACAGGTAGATAATAAAAGCCATCCACAAGGCATGATTTCCCATTACTTCTTGGAAGATGTAATAGGTAAGAAAAAAACTGGCAGAAGCGATGAACATGGAGAAAAGCATTTGGCGGGTAGCGGTGGCACCTATGAAAATGCCATCCCATAAAAAGGCGGAAAATCCGGCAAGGGGAATGGCTAATACCCAATAAAAGTAAGTGTCGGCTTCCTGGATAACGGATGATTCGTTAGTCAGTAATCCCAGAAATGATTGTCCACCAATACCGTAAAGAAGGGTGAACCCGGCTGATAATCCGACACCCCATCCGAATAACCGTCGGACGGTACGGTGAAGCTCCATACGATTACCGGCGCCGATATAACGACCGGCAAGTGCCTCGCCTGCATAGGCAAATCCATCCATAATATATGAAAAGAGGGTAAACAGCTGCATTAATAAAGTGTTTACAGCCAGTATTACTTCGCCTTGGGCGGCTCCGGCAGAGGTGAAGAACATCGTTACAGCTACCAGGCACAAAGTACGGAGAAAAATATCGCGATTTACCTGAAAGAACCGATACATGGCTTGTTTTTGCCAAATGCCTCTCCAATGGACTCGTTTCCACAATTGTTTATAATAACGTAGCCATAAAAGCAGCGCCATCAGGAAACCTGCATATTGGGCTATAAGCGTTCCGAGAGCTACTCCTTCTACTTTCATTCCGAAAAGGAATACAAAACAAAGACTTGCCAGGATATTCACAATATTCTGCGTAATAGCGATATACATCGGAAAACGGGAATTCTGCATTCCGATGAACCAGCCGGCAAAACCGTAAAGGCCGAGCATAGCAGGAGCCCCCCAGATGCAGATACGAAAGTAGAGAGTGGCCAGACGTTCTACTTCGTCGGAAGTCTGTATGAAAGCAAATGCGGCTTTTTGGATGGGATATTGCAGAGTCATCAGACAGAGTGCGATAAACAATCCCACGCCGACTGAACGTAGAAGCAGTTTTGTTACTTCTTCCAGATTACGTTGTCCGAATGCTTGGGAAGTCATGCCGCTGGTGCCCATCCGTAGAAAGCCGAATATCCAGTAAATGATGTTGAACAGCATACCACCTACAGCAATGGCTCCGATGTAGGCGGCCGATCCCAGATGTCCTACAATAGTGACATCGACCAGTCCCAATAACGGGACTGTAATATTGGAAATAATAGAGGGAACGGCTATTTGCAGAATCCGTTTGTTTCCGTTACTGATGTGCATTCGTTTATTCATTGACATGCAAAGTTACATGAAAAACAGAGAATATGAAAATGATGTGAACAATCATGTAATTATATTGGTTCGCAACGTTCTCAATACAGGAATTAA
>PDYI01000176.1_pt1 | contig 47720 bp, 34 predicted proteins | sample 1430821 | NCBI WGS metagenome assembly PDYI01 (sample SAMN05780991, study PRJNA343144) | Human gut metagenome, whole genome shotgun sequencing project. | isolation source: infant gut | host: Homo sapiens | place: Finland | collected 2005-01-01 | reverse complement strand
TGCCGGTGTATTTTTTTTCGGTATTGAAACTGTAGGACTGGTTTCAGTTGGAGCCACATCAGTCACAGAAACCGAATTAGTTGTTGCTAAAGCATCGGCTACCGCTGATACACTTTCAACTGTTGTCGGTACACTTCCGGATACTTCGTCCAACGTTATAGTTGTGGTATAACGTTCGTTACGTTTAGCATCTAAAGCTTTTGTCTTTAAACTTGGCTTGTAGAGCCATTACCAATGGAAAGTTCCAAGGCAGGATACTCGGCTACAGGCAACGGGAAATAGAATGTTTTACTGGTCACGTCATTGCCAGCAGTAAAATTTATAGTTATGGATGAGGAATTTGACGTTTCTGTGATTGTCAATGTAGGGATACCTTCGACGAATGCTATTTGTGCATTTCCAGCAATGGTTGGAACAGTAGTTTTTCCTTGAGCGGTCATAGAAGTCAATTTCGCCCAAGTATAGTCCTTCGGGATATTATTGACAGTTATGCTCATCAGGGCACCTGCATTTTTAAATGCCAGGACATTCTGTGCGCTCTCATTTATTTGGCAAGCCATAAGAGCACTGCTGTTTTCTCCTTCCTTATAATTATAGGTATCCTTCAACGTTAATGATATTTTACTTCCATCATAAGAAGCATCGCTGCCATAAGGATAAAAAGCAGCTTTCTTTACAGGATTCTCACCTTCCAGTACTCCTGAGAACCCTGCGTTCTTGGTCCCGGCTCCACTGGATAATGAATAATTAGTGTTAGTATATGTAGAAGAACTTCCATTCGTTACAAAAATGCCAATCTCGTCACCTGTACTCCAAACAACAGAATTGCCATTCATAGCAGTACGCGATTCAGCATCTCCCATAGTGGCACATACTTCATCAACGCCACTTTTCGCCACGCCCAAATCTTCATTGGAACAACCGGTTATTCCTAATCCAAGAACAGCCAAAGATGTGAACAATATCTTTTTCATACGTGTATGTTTTTAAATTATTTATTTCAATTACCAAGGATGTTGGTCATAGTCTTCTGTTCCACCACTTACTGCAAATCCTTTTTCCACTTCTACTTCGATAACCTCCACTTTAGGAGCCTCATACATTTCCATATTGTTTGTTTCCATAATTTCCGTACAATAAATTTAGATTATAATTTTTCAATGATTCTGTTCAGACATTATGCGCCCCAATTATGTAACATAGAATATTTTTTATAAAAAGATGCTATAATTGCCGTCTGTGGGCAGAAGATTCCTGGCGGTCCGGTGACATATACTGTGTCTCCGCAACCTCGACTTGACAGATAACGGGAAATAAGGATACGCATTCCCGCTTGCAGTGTTGTTTTCATACGTCTGTAAATGTTAGATCAGTCTATCTTGTCAAAAGACTTTGCCTAACTCCCCCTCCTCTGTTCGGCGGTTAATAAAAAAAAGCGTGAGGGCTGTATCTTGTTTATCTTATCATCGGGCCTTCGCATTGCCTTGGTCTAGATAAACAACAGCCACCCACGCCATTAGGTATATAGATGCCACAGTAATGGCAGGTATATAACACAGACGTGAGCGTTGTTGTTATCATCTTCAGACCTTTATCAAAGTTGCGAAGTTTGATGATAGAAGATAATTTCAATAACGCTTCTTAAAATATATAACGTTCTACTACGCCATAGTAGAATAGTCGGTACAAATATAATAATTTCTTAAATAGGAAAAACGTTTCTTAGCGATTATTTTTAATAATTGCTACAACAAGCATTAAAAACACTTCTGTATTTCACAATAAATCGACTCAACATAACACCAATATTAATAGAAAGTTATAAGCAAATATACCCTCATGCTCTCACTAAGAAGTTAACATATTGATAATGAAATACTGAATGAATGATGATAGCATATTTCAAAAAGTATCTTTGCCCTCATGCCCTCATTCTACAGAACAAACAAAAAGAGTATATCTATCTGATAATCAACAATATGAACACATACAAAGTCTTAATTCAAAAGTTTATCAATCATCGCATTTTGAGCTTTTTCATCACAGTGTACTCTATTTTATAAGCATCCGATTACATTTTCATGCTGACAAGTTCTACTCATCGTACTTTGCTATTTGTTCTTTCTATTATTCGCAATTGCTTACTCACTAGTGTGATTAAGTCTAATCACAAACGTGATTAAGCAATTTCCCATAGTAAAGAACTGCAATATGAATGACCGATTATCATATAATGATCTCTATATAAACTATCAAGAACTCCCTAAAATGCAGTAGTTACCGTTGTTTCTCCTAGCAAAATATGATAAGATTCGTGTATATAAAAGGGATCTTGTAGGCATTATGCCATTTTTCTTCACCTAAAACGGCAAAATAGACTCTTTTCTCATCTGAGTGATTTTGAAATGAATTCAGCTATATCACATTGAATATAAACATATTAAATAATAATCAGTATAATTAAACAGTGAGAGCATGAGGGCAAATTGTTTCTTCAAAAACATGCTACCATAATTCATTTAACACTCATTATCAATGGATTATATACATAATGAGAGCATGAGGGCATATTTGCTTATAACTTTCTATTGTTTTCTCCTTTCTTTATTCCTTGATATTACGGATATGTCTGACAGGAACACCGCCCACAACTGTATTTGCCGGAACCTCTCTTGTCACGATCAAACCTGCTGCAATGACAGCATTGTTTCCGATGGTTATTTATCGGATAAATGAAGAATAAGTGCTTTGTTTCTTATTCTATTTATCAAATGTAACTTGTACCATTAGAATGAAGAAGGCTGATTAGTATGAATGTGAATATGCTGCATATAAATTTTCAACCAAAACAATTATGGATTGCCGATGAAAAACTTAAATGTCTAATACATGGTTTAGATTAAGGAGAGGATTTTTCCTCTCCTTTTTTCCTTCCGATACGCCCCATTATGAGAACGTATTTACCAGATGGATGGTGCATTTAGACAGATATAGTGAGAACTTCTGATTAAATCGTGACGTGTGAAAGGAAACCTGTCTCGTCAGTGATACGTAGCTAATGCGTACAATCGAGTAATAATTTATGATTATTACGGTGCAGCAGGGGTAATAGATAAAGTGGATAGTTATCTTTTTGATGAAAGATTGCTTCTTATAGGAGAAGATGGTGCTAATTTATTATCAAGAAGTAAAAATAATGCATTCTTCGCAGAAGGAAGATATTGGGTCAATAATCATGCTCATGTGTTGGATGCTACAGATAAAAACTTACTTGACTTTATCGCAATTGTTATCAACTCAATGAAACTGGACGATTATATTACGGGGTCAGCCCAACCCAAGTTGTCACAAGATAATTTGAATAAGATTCCAATTGTTTTACCTCCATTAGCTGAACAACAACGTATAATTGCAGAAATAAAAAAGTGGTTTACTTTAATTGACCAAATAGAACAAGGCAAAGCCGATTTACAGACCACCATTGAACTAACAAAAAGCAAAATTCTCGACCTTGCCATTCACGGAAAGCTCATACCGCAAGATCCGAATGACGAACCAGCCATTGAACTATTGAAGCGCATAAATCCCGACTTCACACCTTGTGATAACGGGCATTATACACAGTTGCCTGAAGGATGGGCTATTTGTAAAATGAAACAGATTACAAGTATAACGAATGGGAAGTCTCAAAAAAATGTTGAAACACTTAACGGTATATATCCAATTTATGGTAGTGGCGGTGTTATAGGTAGAGCTAATCAGTATCTTTGCATCGCAGGTTCTACAATAATTGGAAGAAAAGGTACAATTAATAATCCTATATTCGTAGAGGAACATTTTTGGAACGTTGATACAGCTTTTGGCTTGAAGGCTAATGATGCTATACTTGATAAATATCTGTATTATTTCTGCTTATCATTTGATTTTAGCAAATTAGATAAAAGTACGGCTATGCCCAGTTTAACAAAAACATCTATTGGTAATGTTTTAATACCCATACCGCCATATAAAGAGCAAGAACGAATTGTGGCTAAAATAGATATGGTGCTTGATACGATGAATGAAATATTACGGGCTGTATAAACAATCCGTTTTTGTTCTGCCTTCGGTGGTATAGGTATCTCTTATTTTGAGTATTCAGAAATCCAATATCGTTTATGAGTGTCACCTATCAATCTGGTTACACTCATAAACATTGCCACATAATCAATCTCAATATCACTGTGTATTTTTAGAATCTTCATTACTGATGATTTTACCTTGAAAGGAAAAACAACTAGTTTTGAATCTGTTGTAAAATCATCAAAGATTATACAAGGAAGATTTGAGCATATCCCTGTCGTTTCATTGGTATAACCAATTATAAAAGACTTACCTGCGGTTAAGACTGGTATTGAGTAGGAATCATCATAAGCCGTTGAATTTATAATATAAGCAGTAGGTTGTTCATAATCTACAACTTATTCAAGCCTGCACATAGCCCATCCTTCAGGCAACTTCTTATCATGTTCGATATATTCTCTTATATTGTTACTGTATTCATTATAAATCAATGTAGTATGGTAACAAAATTCAAAAATCATTTGGCAAAGACTAATCTCGCCAAGAACACCGTTACATCGTATGTGTGGACGGTACAGTATTTCCTCAATCATTATGGAGAAGTAAACAAGAAGAACCTTTTGGCATACAAGGGGTATTTGGTGGAGAACTTCAAACCACAGACGGTTAACCTGCGATTGCAAGGAATTAACAAGTATCTGGAGTTTACGAAACAAGAAAAACTAAAAGTGAAGTTCGTAAAAGTACAGCAAAAGAACTTCTTGGAAAATGTAATCAGCGATGCTGATTATAAATTTCTTAAAGCCCAACTTAAAGTAGATGGTTATGAGGAGTGGTATTTTATTGTGTGGTTTATGGCGGCTACCGGAGCACGTGTTAGTGAATTACTCCACATCAAAGCGGAACACATTAAAGTGGGCTATCTTGATTTATATAGTAAAGGCGGAAAGATTCGACGACTATACATCCCCAAGAATCTACGGACAGAATCTGAAAAATGGTTGAAAAACCAAGGCTTGACATCCGGTTACATCTTCCTGAATCGTTTCGGACAGCGTATTACTACTCGCGGAATCGCTTCCCAACTCAAGCATTTTGCAGAAAAATACGGAATGAACAAGGAGGTAGTTTATCCTCATTCGTTCCGTCACCGTTTTGCCAAAAACTTCCTTGACCGCTTTAATGACCTTGCTCTACTAGCCGACCTAATGGGGCATGAAAGCATAGAAACTACACGCATCTATCTACGTCGCACTGCCAGCGAACAGCAGAAGATTGTGGATAAAGTGGTTAACTGGTAAAGTCGCATCAGCCTTTAGAAGTGTATTCATTTACACTTCTAAGGCATTTTGAATGTTATCAAGAACAGAGAATAGTTCTTCTATCTTTTGAACAATGCGTTGTTGTTCGGCAAGTGGAGGAAGTGGCATTTCAATTTTATGTAAAGCATTGGAAGATAGTCCAAGTAATCCAATACCTTTCCCTCCTATCAGATTGTTTTCCTTTAAATATGCAAATGTGTAGTAATAAAATGGCACACATAAATCTATCTTTGGACGAAGTCTATGAATATGATTTTGAATGCAAATATCGTAATCATAATTCCATATTGCAGAGCGTCCAATATCTCCACCTTCGCATACAAGTAAATCACCCTTCGTAACAGTGCATTTATTCAATTCGCTTTCTTTGAATGGCATTTGTTTTATTGCTGTAAAATCAAACTTATTCCAGTACACATTGGATGTGGTTAAATAATCCTTGAATATACCTTCTTTGTTTGACGAATTGAGTGCTTTGCCTGTATTGTGGCTAAAAAGTTCTCCTAGAATAGTTTCTATCCATCCAACGGGATAATGCCCGTTATCACAAGGTGTGAAGTCGGGATTTATGCGCTTCAACAGTTCAATGGCTGGCTCGTCATTCGGATCTTGCGGCACGAGTTTGCCGTGAATAGCAAGATTGAGGATTTTACTTTTTGCCTGCTTGATAGTTGTTTGTAAATCTTCCTTGCTATTCTTGATAGTATCAATTAAAGAAATCCACTTGGCCACCTCTACAACAATTCTTTCTTGTTCCTTTAAGGGTGGGATAGGTATCATTAATTGCGAAAGCTTTTGAGCATTGATATTAGACTGATTAACAGCATCCGTTTTTACATTATAGCACCAATTACGATAATAGCTGCTATTCATTACAGTATTAAGGTAGTCTGAAAAATCAATATCGGTCTAATGCGAATAAGATAGCCAGCATATATGGCTGGTTGTTCTTTCTTATAGATTGCCGTTTTCCCTACCCATTCACTACTGTTTGTGCGATTGAACAGTAAATCGTCTTTTTCAAGTGAGTACAGCTTAATATCTTCATTATTTGACGAATACACTAAATTAGAATAATCGATTGTACCGACATTAGTAATATTCCCCATTCGCAAGACAGCTATTTTTCCCACACTTAAAGACTTCTCTGAAGTTCCGTATTTCAATTCGCACACAATATCTTCTAAATTGCACCATTCCACCCATGATTCGGTAACAAATACGGCACGTCATAATGGGGCGTATCGGAAGGAAAAAAGGAGAGGAAAAATCCTCTCCTTAATCTAAACCATGTATTAGACATTTAAGTTTTTCATCGGCAATCCATAATTGTTTTGGTTGAAAATTTATATGCAGCATATTCACATTCATACTAATCAGCCTTCTTCATTCTAATGGTACAAGTTACATTTGATAAATAGAATAAGAAACAAAGCACTTATTCTGCATTTATCCGATAAATAACCATCGGAAACAATGCTGTCATTGCAGCAGGTTTGATCGTGACAAGAGAGGTTCCGGCAAATACAGTTGTGGGCGGTGTTCCTGTCAGACATATCCGTAATATCAAGGAATAAAGAAAGGAGAAAACAATAGAAAGTTATAAGCAAATATGCCCTCATGCTCTCATTATGCATATAATCAATTGATAATGAGTGTTGAATGAATGATGGTAGCATGTTTTTGAAGAAACAATTTGCCCTCATGCTCTCACTGTTTAATTATACTGATTATTATTATAATGTGTTTATATTCAATGTGATATAGCTGAATTCGTTTCAAAATCACTCAGATGAGAAAAGAGTCTATTTTGCCGTTTTAGGTGAAGAAAAATGGCATAATGCCTACAAGATCCCTTTTATATACACGAATCTTATCATATTTTGCTAGGAGAAACAACGGTAACTACTGCATTTTAGGGAGTTCTTGATAGTTTATATAGAGATCATTATATGATAATCGGTCATTCATATTGCAGTTCTTTACTATGGGAAATTGCTTAATCACGTTTGTGATTAGACTTAATCACACTTGTGATTACTTAGTCACATTGTGATAGAGTAGTCACACTAGTGAGTAAGCAATTGCGAATAATAGAAAGAACAAATAGCAAAGTACGATGAGTAGAACTTGTCAGCATGAAAATGTAATCGGATGCTTATAAAATAGAGTACACTGTGATGAAAAAGCTCAAAATGCGATGATTGATAAACTTTTGAATTAAGACTTTGTATGTGTTCATATTGTTGATTATCAGATAGATATACTCTTTTTGTTTGTTCTGTAGAATGAGGGCATGAGGGCAAAGATACTTTTTGAAATATGCTATCATCATTCATTTCAGTATTTCATTATCAATATGTTAACTTCTTAGTGAGAGCATGAGGGCATAATTGCTTATAACTTTCTATTAATATTGGTGTTATGTTGAGTCGATTTATTGTGAAATACAGAAGTGTTTTTAATGCTTGTTGTAGCAATTATTAAAAATAATCGCTAAGAAACGTTTTTCCTATTTAAGAAATTATTATATTTGTACCGACTATTCTACTATGGCGTAGTAGAACGTTATATATTTTAAGAAGCGTTATTGAAATTATCTTCTATCATCAAACTTCGCAACTTTGATAAAGGTCTGAAGATGATAACAACAACGCTCACGTCTGTGTTATATACCTGCCATTACTGTGGCATCTATATACCTAATGGCGTGGGTGGCTGTTGTTTATCTAGACCAAGGCAATGCGAAGGCCCGATGATAAGATAAACAAGATACAGCCCTCACGCTTTTTTTTATTAACCGCCGAACAGAGGAGGGGGAGTTAGGCAAAGTCTTTTGACAAGATAGACTGATCTAACATTTACAGACGTATGAAAACAACACTGCAAGCGGGAATGCGTATCCTTATTTCCCGTTATCTGTCAAGTCGAGGTTGCGGAGACACAGTATATGTCACCGGACCGCCAGGAATCTTCTGCCCACAGACGGCAATTATAGCATCTTTTTATAAAAAATATTCTATGTTACATAATTGGGGCGCATAATGTCTGAACAGAATCATTGAAAAATTATAATCTAAATTTATTGTACGGAAATTATGGAAACAAACAATATGGAAATGTATGAGGCTCCTAAAGTGGAGGTTATCGAAGTAGAAGTGGAAAAAGGATTTGCAGTAAGTGGTGGAACAGAAGACTATGACCAACATCCTTGGTAATTGAAATAAATAATTTAAAAACATACACGTATGAAAAAGATATTGTTCACATCTTTGGCTGTTCTTGGATTAGGAATAACCGGTTGTTCCAATGAAGATTTGGGCGTGGCGAAAAGTGGCGTTGATGAAGTATGTGCCACTATGGGAGATGCTGAATCGCGTACTGCTATGAATGGCAATTCTGTTGTTTGGAGTACAGGTGACGAGATTGGCATTTTTGTAACGAATGGAAGTTCTTCTACATATACTAACACTAATTATTCATTATCCAGTGGAGCCGGGACCAAGAACGCAGGGTTCTCAGGAGTACTGGAAGGTGAGAATCCTGTAAAGAAAGCTGCTTTTTATCCTTATGGCAGCGATGCTTCTTATGATGGAAGTAAAATATCATTAACGTTGAAGGATACCTATAATTATAAGGAAGGAGAAAACAGCAGTGCTCTTATGGCTTGCCAAATAAATGAGAGCGCACAGAATGTCCTGGCATTTAAAAATGCAGGTGCCCTGATGAGCATAACTGTCAATAATATCCCGAAGGACTATACTTGGGCGAAATTGACTTCTATGACCGCTCAAGGAAAAACTACTGTTCCAACCATTGCTGGAAATGCACAAATAGCATTCGTCGAAGGTATCCCTACATTGACAATCACAGAAACGTCAAATTCCTCATCCATAACTATAAATTTTACTGCTGGCAATGACGTGACCAGTAAAACATTCTATTTCCCGTTGCCTGTAGCCGAGTATCCTGCCTTGGAACTTTCCATTGGTAATGGCTCTACAAGCCAAGTTTTAAAGACAAAAGCTTTAGATGCTAAACGTAACGAACGTTATACCACAACTATAACGTTGGACGAAGTATCCGGAAGTGTACCGACAACAGTTGAAAGTGTATCAGCGGTAGCCGATGCTTTAGCAACAACTAATTCGGTTTCTGTGACTGATGTGGCTCCAACTGAAACCAGTCCTACAGTTTCAATACCGAAAAAAAATACACCGGCAGAAAATGTCAGCATATCCTTTGAAAAGATTTCTACTACTGCTACTGTTGCTATAAAAGAAGCGAGCACTGGCGCTAGTGGTAATTCAGCACCTGAAAACGTGTTGGTATCTGTACCGCAATTAGATACTGCGCCTAAATTTGAGATAGAGCTGCCTTCTTCTACCGTAACTTTGGCTGCCAATGGCGAAACAGCTACTTATGATGAAGTAACGGCAACTACTGCTGCAAATACATTGGTTCTTGATAAAGGGATTACGGTTAATACATTGAAGGTAAAAGCCGGTAATGTAAGAGTGAAGAGTGGTGCCAAAGTAACAGCCATCAGTCGTGAAAGCGGTAACACTTCAACTGTCATTATTTATAAAGAAGAGGGGGCTGAATTACCCAATCTGTCCGGTAATGACGCATTTGAAGTAGTTGATGCTGCCGTAGCCGACTTGCAAAATGTCGCAAAAAATGGTGGAACTTATACTCTTGCCACAGACTTGACGGGAGATTTTACTATTTCCGCAACAAAGGAAGTTATCATCAATTTGAACGGTCATAAAATTACCAACAAATCTGGTGATACATTTACCGTAAACAAGGATAGTAAACTGACAATCAACGGAAATGGTACAGTGGATAATGTAAGTCATGGGAAGACTTGTATCTATAATAACGGTACAGTAATTCTTAATGACGGAACCTATATTAGAAGTAAGGAAAACGGTCAGAATTCAGAAAGTTCAGGTGGTAACAGCTATTATAATATTCTGAATCATGGCGAGATGACGATTAATCCAAATGTGGAGATATCGCAAAACGGGCATTATTCTTCGATGATAGCCAATGGGTATTATGATTATACCAATACGAATCCGCGAAATGGATATGTAAGTGGTACCAATCATCAGAATCCTTCACTTATCATAAACGGTGGTACATTTGCCGGAGGTCTTAATACCATTAAAAATGATGATGGAGCCCAGCTTGTCATCAACGACGGTACGTTCACCAATATGTCTCAGGCAACCGTACAGAATCATCATGTGGCTGAAATCAAAGGAGGTACATTCAATACGACTGGTTCCGCTCAGTATGTGGTGGATAATGAAGGTCATAATGGTGCAGCCAATGACTTGGGACAGATGACTATCAGTGGTGGTACACTGAATGGCAAGATTTATGTGGTTGGTGCAGGTGCATCGCTGGCTGTTACCGGTGGTACTTTTTCCGATCCGTCCGCACTTTTATACTTAAGCGGTAATGCTAACGTGAAGATACGTTTGAATGGAGACGCTACTTGTAATGGCTTTAAAACGCAAAGTGGACAATCTGTAGAATTGGACTTGAACAACCATGTGCTTACACTTGCTAAACCGACCGTTGGCTCGGCTGGCACAGAAACGAACAGTTGTCAATTGTTGAAAGGTTCTACCGTTACTATGAAAAACGGAACACTGGCAAGTGATAATGATAAAATTATGATTCAGAACTACTGTAATTTGACGTTGGATGCTATGACAGTGAAGGGGCTAAATGCCTTATATGTATTGAGTAACAATTGTGGTAATATTTTGATTAGCAATACTACGATTAATGCCGGAACTGGTGCATATGCATTTGATGTTTGCGGCTATTCAACCTACACTGACGGAGTTAAAGTAACTGTTAAAGGTACTAGTATTATTAATGGTAACGTGGAATTATCAAAAAGTACCGGAAACACCGAACCTATGGAATTGAATATTGAGGGTGGTACTTTTAACGGCAATTTGGTTGTTGATTCATCGATAACAAATGCTTCTTCTATCATTAACGTGACTGGTACTCCTTCTTTTAAAGGAACCGGTTGGGATAGTTATAAAAAATAAGAGAATTATTTGCTATCATGTTATTAGTCATGGCAGAAAGTGATTTGTAATAAAAGAAGGTCGTCCTGTTTCGAAAGGTCGGGCGGCTTTCTTTTTTTAAGATTAGAAGATTATGAAACTTAATCCCCATTTCAAACTCCGCTCCATAGCCGGAGAAACAATAATTGTGAACCAAGGTGTTCCCGATACTGATTTGACCCGTATTATTTCCTTTAATTTTTCCGCTTGCTTACTTTGGAAACGACTTTCGGGAAAGGATTTCACTTTACAAGAGGCAGCCTTGGTGTTGGTGGAATCTTATCATATTCCTCAAGAGCAGGCCGAAAGAGATGTGGTGATTTGGGCAGATGCACTAAAAAAATGTTCAGCCTTACTTGATTGATATAACAATGGATATAATACTCGATAAACCGGAGCAAATGCTATTTGCCTTGCTCCGATCCGCGTTGAACAGCACAAAGCCGGTTAGTGAAATCCTTTTTACCGATATATCTCCTGCCCTTTGGCAGGCGTGTTACAAACTAGCTTGCACTCAGGGAGTGATGGCCTTGGCATGGGACGGAATACAGACCCTGCCGGCCTGTTTGCAACCCCCGAAGGCTTTGAAATTAAACTGGGCGATGGCGGTAGAGAACTATGAAAAACGCTACCGGCGGTACTGCCATACCATAGCCGAACTTTCAGCTTTTTATAAAATACATGGCATTACCACGGTCCAGTTGAAAGGAGTGGGCCTCTCCACCTATTATCCCATTCCTTCGCACAGGGAAGGGGGAGATATAGACATCTTCACTTATTCGGCAGACCATTCCCGGAAAAGTGATGCCGAGGCCAACCGGCTGGCAGACCGGTTAATGGAAGAAAAAGGAATAGAGGTAGACCTTGAACACTCCGAAAAGCATAGTATGTTTTACTATAAAGGTATTCCGATAGAAAATCATAAAACCTTCATTAATTCGGAAACATACCATATAGCGGTGAAGATGGATAAGCTCCTTCAAGAACTGCTACAACCCGTATCGGCGGAATTGGACGGAAAATACCCCATTTTCATTCCATCTTCCACTTTTAATACTGTATTTCTCGCTTTTCATGCCGCCCAGCATTACGCACGCGGCCTGGCGCTTCATCATCTTTGCGACTGGGCTTGCCTGCTGAATAGATACGGCCTGCATATTCCTGAGGAAGTGACGGATATTCGTTTTAGAAATATGATGCTGGCAATGACTCACCTTTGTAATGATTATTTAGGAACTTCCGTTCCTGTATATGGAGGAGAAGGGTTGGCGGAGGAAATCTTGCGGGAAATCATCCGGCCACCCTATACTAAGTTTGTTCCGGCGAAGAATAAATGGAGCATTCTGGTTTATAAAACCAAACGTATGCTGCATACTCATCGTGCGTGTAACAGCGTGTTGCGCATTTCACTGTGCAAATGGGTTGGAATTTCTATTCTGTTGCATCTGCGTTCTCCCCATACCATCTTCCAAACGGAACGAAAATAAGTGGTTTATGTTGAAAAGAATCTGCCGTTTGTTGTTGCCTGATGAAAGGAAAATGGGGATAAGGGTGGTTTGTGCCGTATTTCTTTGCGCATTACTTGACTTTGCCGGACTCGCTGCCCTGTTGCCTGTCTTGTTTTTTCTGTTGGATGACGGGAGGGATAAAGATGCCGCCCTGTTATTTTGTCTGGTGGCAATAGTCTTTATTTTGGTGAAAAACGCTTTGGTAGCGGGGCTTTCACGTTTTCAAAACCATTTTCTGATGTCTCTTTACCGTCGGCTCAGCTTTTCTCTCTTTACTTCTTACTATCAACGGGGATTATTGTTTATACGCAGCAGGGGGAGTATCCGGCTGGGCTATGAGGTAAACTATATTTGTTATGCTTTTTCTTTAAATCTTCTTTCCCCCTTGCTTCGCATGACAGGAGAACTGCTGCTTATTTTATGGGTGACGGCAGCTTTGTTGGTTTACGCTCCGTTGACGGTACTGATGCTGTATATTGCCTTTCTGCCTTTTATGTTGATTTACGGATGGGGGATCAGGAAACCGATGCGCCGTTATGGTGAGCAGGAGCAGCAGGCTCGTCGTGAGCAGTCCCGGCTGGTCACGGAAACGATGAAAGGGTATGCCGAATTGGAACTGAATGTAAGTATTCGATAAACTCCCTCGTATATTGGGTAACGTATGTTCATAATGTCGTTTATTCATTTTATCGTTCTATGATTTATTGTTACATCAATTCAACCCAAAGATGTGCGGGTTCTATAGTAATTGATATTATCCCTACTAATGGAGCGGATAAAAGGAAGTTTTTCCCCTTTGCCCCTTATTTTCCTGTGACAAATGTGATAAAGCGATATTTTTATCCCTACTTTCCCGCCATAATTGGTATAAAAGGGTATTCTTTCCCTTATTTTCCCTATTTATCGGGGATAATGAAGATAAAAACGGCACTTTATTCCCTATTTTCCCGTCTTGATTGGCATAAAACGGTAGTTTTCCCGTGTTTAGGCGAGATTTACGAAGGTATCAGGAGTCTTTCTTGGGAGATTCCGGTGACGTAACGGATAATATCTTGCCCTTGGATAACAGATTGTCAGGTAACAATTCGGCCAGATCCATCGAGTAGTCATCGTCATAATCATGTATATGTTCAAGGAAGTAGATCAGCCACGTGCGGAAGTCAGCCCCGGCAGCCTTGCAGCAGCCGAAGAACGAGTAGAGCACCGCCGCATCTTCAGCGGCATCATTATTGCCACAGAACAGGTAATTACGTCTGCCGCACGCGACAGGCCGCACTTTATTTTCTATCTCGTTATTATCCGGTCTGTAACGACCGTCCAGATGGTACCTGGAGAGTTTGTCGAACCTTCCGTATGTATATTTTATGGCTTTTCCGATCGGACTGTCTTTCATTACTTTGGGATATTCATTGACCAGCCATTTCTCGAAGCGCACAAGTATGGGATATGCAAGACGTGCCCTAAGTTCAGCCCTCTGTTCGTAAGTCAGGCGTTCATCGTCAGCCTTACGCTCCACGTCATAAAGCAACTGTATCTGTGCGAGCGCATAGTCGGCACGCTGCATGTCATTCTTTCTTGCCTCCCAAAAATGTCTGCGTGCATGGGCCCAACAGCCAAGAAGGATAATACCTTTCTTGGCGTCCAGCATCTCGTACCTTTCGTATCCGTCCGTCTGTATGGCTCCCCGGAACTTGCCGAAGAGTTTCAGCACCACCTTTCCACTTCGGGAACCCTTGTCATAGTAAAAGAACTGACGTCCGGTCATGACACTGCGCACAAGCCAGATATAACCTTTGACCGTCTTGTGTCTCTCGTCATTCATCACGGGGATTGTCGTTTCATCCGACTGTATGTAGTCAGTCTGCATCACCAGCTCCCATAATCGGAAGTAAAGGGGCCTTAGCAAATCCGCCACATCCTTGAACCAGTCGTTGACCGTTGACGCGGGGAGATGTACCCCCACACGTTTGAACTGTTCCAGTTGCCTGTGGAACGGTATGTGATCCACATATTTCCCTATCATCATGTCTGCCAGCAATGAGGCAGAGGCATAGCTCTTTGCTATTGGCATGACGGGAAGCGGGCCGGTCTTGAACTCGTTTGTACCCTTCCGTTTGGCTGTATGGCGCACTATCCTGCGGATATAGAACTTCTCGGGCTCGTGCATAAGGATCTCGGTCACTTCCTCTCCGGGAAGGAGCGTCCACTCTTCCGGATTATACCCTTCGGGATATATATGGACCACCTCACGCTCAAGATTCTCCGGAAGGGATTTTCTCGCAGGATGCTGCTTCCCCGCTTTTTTACGGGCGATGATCGCTTCTCTGGTAGCCTTCAACTCCTTTTCTGCTTCTTCTGCGGCTTCAGCCTCCTGGGGAAGCATGTCAAAGCCTTCAAAATCCAGCCAGCGGTCCTGGGCGTCAGGCTTTATGAACTTTTCCGCCTTCTTACCGTACAACTGCCGTTCAAGATAGGATACACGTTGCTCCAGACTGTTGATTTTTGCTTCCTTTTGGGCGATTATGGCATCCTTGTCAGACAATAAAGCCTCATACACCTCTTTGTCCGCAGCTTTAAGGGGCTGCGTGGACACCATCTCCTTCAACCGGCTGTTTTCTCTATACAGACAGTCGCATTTGTGCATGAGATCCTTTATCAGTAATTCCTTATCGGTTGGCATAATCGTTTAAATATGATGCTAAGATACTAAAAAACAGCCGGAATACGGCATTGTATATGTTATAATTTGTTACAACTACAACCCATGGAAACCACTCCTTTTATAACGCCTGACCTTGCTGCCGTCCATTCCTTGAACCATCATCACAAGGTCATTCCAGAAGGTTTCAATCGCTTTAATCCGACCTTCCTCCGTATTTATGACCGGCAGATGGAAGTGCCCATGTTCCAGCCTCATATGGTATATCACCAGACCACCATATTCCATATGGAGGATTTTCATACAGGTACAATTCGCATTGATAAAAATGAAAGCGTCACCGTCCCGTACATTCTTTCCCATCTGGTTGGTCACGATGCCGCTAAGCGTATAAAAACTCTTACGCATGTCTGTCGGATACGGGTAAAGATAATATCTGTTGGATTCATTCAAAGAAAACATAGGCTAACGGTTTGAATTCAAAAATATCAGGGTTTGCAATACCTCCGGTGACAAAGGGCTGTTCAAGCGGACTGTGACGCCATTGGGATAGGAGATCTCACATAGCGGCTGGGGAATTGGCGACGGGCTGACCGGAGGGGCAGACAGCAGGGATTTCTCCTTATGGGGAAGACTGACCTGGCCCTTACTGTTTACCTTTACCGGGATAAAGCCGCCTTTGCGCAACAGCTTGGAACGCCACTCGTAGAAACGTTTGGGACGAATACATTCATTCGAACAAAAATCCATAACTGACAGTCCGCTCGACTTGAAACGGGAATAAATAGATTCAAAATCTTCCATGGTCCATTGATGTGACATAACAATTGAGCTTTTTTACTTTGATTACAAAAGTAATATCACATTTTTAGAATGAAAGGGGGAGTTTATCGAATGCTTACAACTGAATGCGGCGTTTCCTTTTTTTCAGCAGGCATTCGCCGAGAGGATAAGGAAAATCAGTGAGAGCCGTTTGAAACTGGAAATGATACAGCACCTTCCTTTTTGCCTTTCCGAAATGGCAGTTATATCGGGACTGACCTTGCTCACCGTTTTCGGAACAGGGGATATCAAAGCGTTGGTAGGTGTCTTTGCTGTGGCGGCTTTCCGGCTGTTACCCGCTTTGCGCGGCATCTTAGGTGGTTGGACACAAGTACAGAATGCGGTCTATTCTCTGCGGATTATAGAGGAAGGGTTGGGGGATAAGGGGATAGAAGCAGTTTCTCCATCATGGGGGCAGGAAGCGTTTTCTTTTCAAAAAGAGATACGGGTAGAACACCTCACCTATGCTTATCCTGAAAGTAAAGAGGTTCTAAAGGATTTTTGTTGTACTATTCGTAAAGGGGAATATGTAGGTATCTGTGGTGAGAGTGGCGTGGGTAAGTCTACCTTGTTTTATCTGCTTTTGGGATTTATCACTCCGGATAAAGGCGCTATTCGGATAGATGGCAGGCCGCTTGTCGATGTGCCGAGGCAGGAATGGCATCGCAAGGTGGGATATGTGCAACAGGAAGTGTTTGTGCTGGATGGGACCTTGGCGGAAAATATTGCTTTGGGATGCCGGTTTATAGATAAGGAATGGGTAGCGGAGATAGTGAGGCAGGTGAGATTGGATGCTTGGGTGGATGAATTACCGCAAGGAATGGATACTCCTTTGGGTGAAGGGGGAGGAAGGCTTTCGGGAGGTCAGAAACAACGGGTAGGCATAGCCCGTGCTTTGTATAAGAAAGCGGAGGTGCTTCTACTGGATGAGGCTACTTCTGCATTGGATAATGAGACTGAACGGGCTGTCAATGAAATGCTTCTCAGTCTGATGAAGGAGTGTAGGGGGCTGACTATTCTTACGATAGCCCATCGGGAAAGCTCATTGGCATATTGTCATCGTGTAATCAGATTAAATGGAAAAGACAATGGATCAAATTTATAAAATAGGTGGCCACTGCTTCGCATTGCCGGACGAAAGGTTGATGGAGGTGGTGGATGGTATCAGCGGTTTCAAGCCTTTTATTTGGCAACCGGATCTGGTTTTGGTAAAAGATGTATACGAGGGTGCTTGGTTGCCGGATTTTACTGTTTGGGAGGGAAACGGTTGGGATTTTCCGGCTTTTCAGAGAAAGTCCTATGGGTTCGGATATGAAGATGTAACCGGTACTTTCGGTGTGAGTGGGGATAGTTTTTTGTTGGAACTGGCTCCGCAGGGAGAACCGTCGCTTTATCTCCGGACGATGGGTGAAACTGGGAAAGGTATCTGTTTATATGGTCATTATTCTCCCCGTCTTTTAAGATTTGCCTTATGGATGGGGTATGGCCTGATGACGGTACGGAAAGATACGGTTGCCTTGCATGGCAGTTGTATTGTTTATAAGGGGAAAGCGGTTCTTTTTTTAGGTGAAAGCGGAACCGGCAAAAGTACCCATACTCGTTTGTGGAGGGAAAATATAGCAGGAAGTAAGTTGCTGAATGATGACAGTCCCATTGTGCGTTATGAAGAGGGGGGCGTGTGGGTATATGGCAGCCCGTGGAGTGGGAAGACTCCTTGTTATAAGGCGGAATGTTATCCGTTGGCCGGATGTGTACGTTTGTCACAAGCACCGTATAATAAGATACGGAGATTGAACACTTTGCAGGCTTATGCAGCTTTGCATCCGTCTGCTCCTCCTGCATTTGCATACGAGGAGGAATTATACAGTGGGGTTTGTAGTCTGTTGGAAAAGATGGTTTCATCCATTCCTGTTTATCATCTGGAGTGTTTGCCCGATGCGGAGGCGGTGAAATTAGTATGTCGTACTTTATATGGAGATGGGTATGAAGCGGATAGCGAATGAATGTTTCTTTGCGTGGGTGGAGTCGGAAATCAAAAGTGGCAGGAGTGTGAAGTTCCGGGTGAAAGGCAATTCCATGATGCCTTTACTGAGAAATGGGAAGGATGAAGTGGTGGTGGGGCCGTATGATAAGGAGGAGTTGAAACTTTTTGATGTCATTCTGTTCCGGCAGACAGACCGGTATGTATTGCATCGGATTATTCAAAAAAGAGGCAGTCGTTATTTGATGCAGGGAGATGGCGTTTGTCGTTTTTATGAGGAATGTGAGGACACGGATATCATCGGGGTGGTGAGAAGGGTATGCAGACCTTCCGGAAAGAAGATTGAAACAGATTCCGCCTGTTGGCGGTTGGAAAGCCGTTTGTGGTTGGGACTTGGTGGATGCAGAGGAATGGTGTTGCGTGTCCTGAATAGATTGGGTTGTTGGCTCCTTTTTTGACGAAAGCCGTCAGCTTGGAAGGAAATATTATTCATAAAGCAGGTATTTCTCTCTCATCTTTTTGTAGGCTTCCAGTTCATTCTGCCATCCTGCACGGATTTCTTCTTCACTGGCTCCTTTCGTGATTTGTTCCCTTACGGTACGGTTCCCTATCAACAGGTCGAACCATTGTGGGCGGGTAAAGAACTTGTCCGCTTTTCCAAGGTCTTGATAAGCTTGATAATAGGTGATGATGTATTTTAAAGAGAATCCTTTCGGGGCGGTGATATGGCGGAGATTATTGCCATAGCAGTATTGGTTTTTATACATCGGATTCTTATCAAAGCCTTCCAAGGCTTCCGGTCTGAAAGAAAAGGAGGAGATGCGGATATCCGGTGAACCGATTACTTGAAAAGGATAAAGAGTACCTCTGCCCACACTGATGGCTGTACCTTCAAACGGGCAGAGTGAAGGATATAAGGCAATTGCTTGGTCGTTGGGCAGGTTGGGAGAGGGCTTTACCGGAAGCGAATAGGGTTGTCCGTGTTTCCAACCTTCTACGGGGATAACGGTCAACGCGCATTTTTTGCCATTGGATAACCAGCCTTCACCATTGATCATTTGAGCCAACTCGCCTACAGTGCAACCGTGTAAAATAGGTATGGGATGCATGCCCACGAAACTTTTCTGATTTTTCTGTCGCACAGGACCGTCCACATAATCGCAAGGATTGGGACGGTCTGTGATGACCAGTTGTTTCCGGTTCTCGGCACAAGCTTCCATTATATACTGCATGGTGCTGATATAGGTATAGAAACGGGCGCCTACATCCTGAATGTCAAACACAATCAGGTCTATATCCTGTAGCTGTGCCGCAGCCGGCTTTTTATTTTTACCGTAAAGGGACAGGATGGGTACTCCTGTACGGGTATCTTTTCCGTTCTTGATGGTTTCTCCGGCATCGGCGTCACCCCGGAAGCCGTGTTCGGGAGCGAATACCTTTTTTATTTGTATATGCGCTGCCAGCAGGGTGTCCAACAGATGAGTTTCTCCTACCCTGGAGGTTTGGTTTACAACCAATGCTACACGCTTCCCTTTTAATATAGGTAAGAGGTGGTCCATCTGTTCGGCTCCGGTAATAACTTTTTGCGCGGTCACGGCGTTGAAAGTAAACAAGAGGCAGCATAGGAAAATGTATTTTGTTTTCATGATATGTGGTGATTATTTTGTAATATTGCACAAAAATAAGAATTTAATTGAGAATGGACGCACTTGCTATCATTAATAAATATTATCCTGAAGATAATGAACTGAAACATATCCTGCTGACGCATAGCCGTTCGGTGGCCGATAAAGCGTTATGGATTGCCGGCAAGCATCCGGAATTGAATCTGGACAAGCAATTTTTGGAAGAAGCGGCAATGCTGCACGATATCGGTATTTTTATGACAGATGCTGATGGTATTTGTTGTTTCGGATCTTATTCTTATATTTGTCATGGATATTTGGGGGCTGATCTGATGCGGAAAGAAGGATTCCCGCGCCATGCGTTGGTCTGTGAGAGACATACGGGGGCAGGTATATCTTTGCAAAGTATTATTGACCAGCAATTGCCCGTTCCTCATCGGGATATGGTTCCGGTATCACTGGAGGAACAGGTTATCTGCTTTGCCGACAAGTTTTTTTCAAAGACACATCTGGACAAGGAAAAAAGCGTGGAGAAGGCGTTAAAGAGTATTTCACGTTATGGGGAAGATGGGATAATCCGTTTTAACCATTGGTGCGAATGTTTCTTGTAAGCCTTAAAAATAAATTAAATATCCGCTAAATAGTTCATTATTGGCGGATAATGCTTAATTTTGCCCCTCAAAAGCGTAAATGATTTGTGAATGACGCCACTAAAACGACATAGATTTATAACATTCCTACTACTATTTGCATGCCTGTTGCTTTCTTTAAGTACGGGTGCTCAACGCAGAAAGCGGAATTCTGCATCCGGCAATGATTCCCTGAAAGTAGATAGTACTTTGGTAGATACGTTGTCTATTGATACGGTTGCACCTAAAAAGAAGCAGCCGTTGGATGCGCCTGTTATTTATGAAGCAAATGACTCTATCGTATTCACTGAGGGCGGATATGCCCATCTGTATGGTGACGGTAAGGTGAACTATGAGAAAATTGAATTGACCTCTGCTGTGATTACAATGAACATGGATAGCAGTACGGTGTATGCCCGTGGTGTTCCCGATTCGGTTGGCGTGGAAAAAGGTACTCCTATCTTTAAAGATGGCGAGACTCCGTACGAGTCAAAAATCATGCGTTATAACTTCAAGTCGAAGAAAGGTTTCATCAATAATATTGTAACTCAGCAAGGTGAAGGGTATGTAACCAGTGAAGAATCAAAGAAAGGTTCCAATGATGAGCTTTATCTGCGTCACGGACGATACACTACGTGTGATAATCACGAACATCCTCACTTTTATCTGAAGCTTTCTATGGCGAAAGTACGTCCCAAGAAGAATGTAGTATTTGGTCCTGCCCAGTTGGTGGTAGAGGATGTGCCGTTGCCTCTTGCTATTCCTTTTGGTTTTTTCCCGTTCAATAGCAGTTATTCGTCAGGATTCATTATGCCTACATACGGTGATGAAATGAATCGTGGTTTCTATTTACGTGATGGTGGATATTATTTTGCTATCAGTGATCGTATGGATTTGAAAGTGCTGGGTGAGATTTTTACAAAGGGCTCATGGGGACTTTCCACGCAGTCCAATTATAATAAAAGGTACAGATATAGTGGTAATTTCAATGCCAGTTATTTGGTAACGAAGACAGGTGAGAAGAATATGCCGGACTATATGGTTACAAAAGACTTCAGAATTGCATGGAGCCACAGACAGGATGCCAAGGCCAGTCCCAACAGTTCTTTTTCGGCTAATGTGAACTTTGCAACCAGTAGTTATGACCAGCGTAACCTGAGTAGTTTGTATAATCCGCAGCAATATTCAAATAATACCAAGACGTCTAGTGTGAGTTATTCGCGTAACTTTCCCGAGATAGGATTGAATTTGTCCAGTACATTCAATATTTCTCAGAATACACGGGACTCTTCTATCAGCGTGACGTTGCCGGACTTGAATATTTCATTGAACCGTATTTATCCGTTCAAGCGTAAGAAGGCGGTAGGTGATGAACGTTGGTACGAAAAAATCTCACTTCAGTATACCGGTCAGGTGACGAACTCTATTAATACCAAGGATAATCTGATTCTGAAGCAAGGATTGAATAAATGGACCAATGGTATGCAGCACAAAATTCCTATCAGTGCTACATTTACCTTATTCAAATATATCAATATCGTGCCTTCTTTTAACTATACCGAGCGTTGGTATATGCGCAAGGTAGAGCAGAGTTATGATCCGTCGGCACCTAATAATGTGCGGAGAGATACAATCAACGGTTTCAACCGTGTGTATAACTATGATTTGAGTTTGCAGGTGAATACCAAGATGTATGGTTTCTACAAACCGTGGAAGAAATTGTTTGGTGACAAGATTGAAATGATCCGTCACGTCTTTACTCCTTCGGTTAGCATGAGTTATGCGCCGGATTTCAGTACGTCTAGGTATGGATATGTGGGAACGTATACTTATACTGATACGGATGGAGAGGTACGTACTCAGACTTATAATCCATATGAAGGTTTGCCTTACTCCTTCTCACCCAGTGGTAAATCCGAGAATTTTACTTTCTCTATAGACAATAATGTGGAAATGAAAGTGAAATCCGATGCGGATACTACCGGAGTGAAGAAAATCAGCTTGATTGACCAGTTGGGGGCCAGCATTTCTTATAATGCAGCAGCTAAAGAGAAGCCGTGGGGAAACTTGAGTATGAATCTGCGTTTGAAACTGACCAAGAGCTATACTTTTAATATGAACGCCCAGTTTGCTACTTATGCTTATGAGTTTGATAAAGATGGTAAGGTAGTGGAAGGCAATCGTACAGAATGGTCATACGGACGTTTCGGTCGTTTTCAGGGGTATAGCGGTTCTTTCTCGTATACATTGAATAATGATTCGTGGAAAAAATGGTTTGGCCCGAAAGATGAAAAGGACAGTAAAGGGGATAAAGACAAGAAGAATGAAAATCTGGATGAGTACAGTGATGATGACAATGAAAACAAGGAGGAAGAAGATAATTCCGGCTTGAGAAAGACAGAGAAGGCGGCTATAGATCCGGATGGCTATATGGCTTTCAAGATGCCATGGTCATTGAGTCTGAGTTATAGTTATAGTATTCGTGAGGACAGAAGTAAGCAGATTAATATTAAGACGATGCGTTATCCTTATTCAATAACCCATTCATTGAATGTTTCCGGTAATGTGAAATTGGGTAGCCGCTGGAATGTGAATTATTCTTCAGGATATGACTTTAATACGAAAGAGATGTCAATGACAACGGTCAATATCAGCCGTGACCTGCACTGTTTCAATATGAGTTGTGGCTTGGTATTTGGTCCCTTTACTTCCTATAACTTCAGTATTCGTGCTAACTCCAGTATGTTGACCGATGCTTTGAAATGGGACCAGCGAAGCAATACGGGTAGTGCAGTGAATTGGTACTAGGAGAAACTGAGAATAAAAAATAAGAAATGGTTGCATGTTGTTATCGGCAACCATTTCTCATTTTTTTATTCTGGTCTTTAATTTATGTCTACCACTCAATCGGTGTTTGCCCGTGTGCTTGCAAGTATTCGTTGGTGCGGCTGAAGTGCTTGTTGCCAAAGAAACCATTATAGGCTGACAGGGGTGACGGATGTGCGGAAGCCAGTACCAGGTGTTTGTTGCGGTCTATGAAGGCTCCTTTTTTCTGTGCATAAGATCCCCATAAGATGAATACAATATTTTCACGTTGTTCTGCCAGTATACGGATGGCGGCATCTGTAAATTCCTCCCAGCCCCGTCGTTGATGAGAGCCTGCTTGATGGGCACGGACTGTCAGTGTGGCATTGAGTAATAATACTCCTTGATTCGCCCAGCGGGTCAGATTGCCTGAAGTGGGGATGGGAGCACCCAAATCGCTTTGTATTTCTTTGAAAATATTTTGTAGGGAAGGGGGAAAAGGTACTCCGTCATTAACGGAAAAGCAGAGTCCGTGCGCCTGGCCGGGACCATGGTAGGGGTCTTGGCCGATAATGACGACTTTCACTTTGTCAAACGGGCACAGATTGAAGGCATTGAATATAAATCTGCCCGGTGGGTAAATAGTGGTAGTCTGGTATTCGCTTCTTACAAACTCTGTGAGTTTGATAAAGTAATCTTTTTCAAATTCGGGTGCCAGATGTTGTTTCCAGCTTTCTTCTATTTGTACGTTCATAGGCTTTCTTTTTATTAAAAATGTGCGTTAAAGATAGGGGTTATTTGTAAAAATGACAAATAAAAAGAGGATGACTTTTGTATCACCCTCTTCTTCGATTGCTGATAGATTATAATCAAATAAGTTGCATACCCAATTGAGCGCATTCTTTTCTCATATCTTCGGGCCATATACTGGCTTGGATTTCACCTATATGGGCTTTCTGTAAATAAAGCATACAGAGTCGTGATTGTCCTATACCACCGCCGATACATAAAGGCAGAGTTTCATCCAACAAGCGTTTGTGGAAGTACAATTCTTTACGCTTTTCCTGTCCGCTGAGTGTCAGTTGGCGGAGTAACGCTTCTTTGTCTACACGGATACCCATAGAGGAAAGCTCAACAGAACGGTCTAATATTTTATCCCAAACCAACAAGTCACCATTCAGGCCGGGGAGTCCGGTTTCCGGATTAATTGTGGTGTAGTCATCATAGTCAGGTGCACGCAGATCATGTTCTTTACCGTCACTCAGTTTACATCCTATACCTATAATAAATACAGCACCATATTTTTGCGCAATAGCATGTTCGCGTTCTTTCGGAGTTTTGTCGGGATACATTTGGCAAAGCTCTTCTGAGTGGATGAAATGAATGTCATGTGGCAGGAAGGGTTTGATCTGCGGATACATTTCGCATACCATATATTCTGTGCGGCGCATGGCTGCATAAATACGGGTTACTATTTGTTTCAGGAAATCAACTGTGCGTTGTTCTTTGGTAATTACACGCTCCCAGTCCCACTGGTCTACATATAGTGAGTGGAGATTACCTAATTCCTCATCAGCCCGGATGGCGTTCATGTCGGTATAGATGCCATAACCCGGTTCTATATTGTAATCGGCCAAAGTCAGCCTTTTCCATTTTGCCAATGAATGGACAACTTCGGCCTGTGCGTCTCCCAAGTCTTTAATAGGGAAAGATACCGGCCGTTCGGTTCCGCTCAAGTCATCATTGATACCCATTCCCTTCAATACAAATAGCGGGGCGGTGACACGGCGCAGACGTAATTCTGACGACAAGTTCTGTTGAAAGAACTCTTTTATTTGCTTAATGCCTAACTCTGTTTGTTTTAAATCAAGCAAGGCTTTATAGTTAGCTGGTTTAATTAGGTAACTCATTGTAAAATAGATCTAATTGTTTTAATTGCTTGCAAATATAGAAATTATTTGTGATATTGTTATATATTTGGGTAAAAATATAATCAAATTGATTGTTTTGTTCTTAAATTAATGTGCAAAATATTATTTTGATAGATAAATATCTCAAATTATTAGGAGAAAGACAATATATTTTGTACTTTTGCACGTCCAAGTTTCAGACGCACCCGTAGTTCAATGGATAGAATACCGGATTCCGGTTCCGACGATATGAGTTCGATTCTCATCGGGTGTACAATTCAGTAACCTCTTTGCAAAGAATTGCAAGGAGGTTTTTCTTGTTATATCTTCTCCGTATGAACTTTTTTTTCTTTTTTGAGTTATTCCCTTATGTAACTTTTTAAAATATGCCTTAATATTTAGTTTATTCTAAAAAACAAACACTAATAAAGGATATAGTTCCTTTTATTCCTTGTATATACTAAATATGCGTGCATATATTCGCTGTTGATTTTAAAATTATTTTCTTTTTGAGGTGTTTTAAAACTAACGCTTAATTAAACTTTTTTATTTAAACATTAATTTATCAACCAAATCTGAGATTCATGAAGAAAGCTCTCTTTTTTATCGTATGCCTCTGTTTTGCAATAAACATGATGGCGCAAACAAAAACGATAACGGGGGTAGTGGTAGATGCCACTGGTGAACCTGTTATCGGAGCGAGTGTCCTGGAGGTGGGGACAACAAATGGTACAATAACTGATGTAGACGGTAACTTCACTATCCAAGTACCTGTGGGGGCGAAACTGGATGTAAGTTATATAGGCTACAAAACACAACAAATTGTTGTGGGAGTGCCAAACATCTACAAGGTTGTTTTAAAAGAAGATGCAGAAATGCTGGATGAGGTCGTGGTGACTGGTTATGGAATGAGTCAGAAACGTTCGTTGATGACGAACTCTATTTCGAAGTTGGACGATAAAGTGTTGCAGAATGCGGCTATGAGTAATGCGGCTCAATCCTTGCAGGGGACTGTCAGTGGGCTGCGTGTGACAAATACTTCGGGTAAACCGGGTAGTTCGCCCAATATCGTATTGCGTGGTGGTGCTTCCATAAACAAGAATCTGGAAGGTCCGTTGGTCGTGGTGGATGGCCTTGTGCGTTCTATGGATGATATCAATCCTTCGGATATTGAATCCATACAGGTGTTGAAAGATGCGGCTTCCACAGCTATTTATGGTGCCCGTGCCAATAATGGTGTGATTCTGGTGACAACCAAGAAAGGGGTGGAAGGCAGAACACAGATTACTTACAAGTTCAAAGGCGGTGTGAACTTTGCGCGTGAAGGATATAAATATCTGGATGCCGGTGACTATTTGTATTATCAACGTTTGGGATGGCAGCGTACCAATGGCGGTACAAGTATGGAGAACCAGAAAGGTTTTGGAGTTAACTCCGGAGTGGATCTGGCTTTCATGACAGAGGCCAACAAGCATTTATTGAATGAAGGATGGCAATTTATGGCGGACCCTACAGATCCTGATAAAACTTTGATTTTTAGAAATCATGCCGGTGAACTGCATGACCTGACTTTCCGTAATGCCGCGTTTACCCAAGATCATTATTTGAATCTGTCGGGAGGTAATGACAAAGGAACATTTTCTTCATCTTTGGGATACTATTCAGAAGATGGTCAGATTATTTCCACCAATTATCAGCGTGTGAATGGAACTATCAACGGCTCGTATAAATTGTTACCTATTTTGACAGTGAATGCCGGTGGTAGTTTTTCATGGTCCAAGATGCCCGATTTATGGACTTACGATCTGAAAAGCCCTTGGAATGGAGAAACGGGAGAGTATGAGTTGTTCTATCGTACTATGAGTATGTTTCCCACTTGGAACCCGTGGAATGAGGATGGAAGTCCTGCTGCCGGATGGAGTAATCAGGATGGTAATCCTTATTATTGGAAAGATAAGCTGACTCGTTCTACGACGAACCGTAAGACTTCGTTTAATATTGGTTTTGCTTTAGAAATTATTCCGCAGCAATTGTTTCTGAACGGAAACAGCTCTATGTATTATACCGATTATCAGTTTGAATTGTTCGAAAAGAAGTATCAGCAGATAGGTCAGGCTCCTAACACCAATCGTAATGCTTCGCAAACAAATACAAAAGTATTTCAACAACAACATGCATTGACTTTGGAATATAAAAAAGGTTTTAGCGGACATAATATCAATGCTATGCTAGGTGGCGAGTATTTTGATTATCAATATCAGAACTTGGAGGCGCGTGTCTCCGGTGCTCCTACAGATGATATACCTACTTTGAATGCGGGTACTAATCGTACTTATACTACTTCCATCAAGACCGGTTATCGTATTCTTTCCGGTTTTGCCCGTGTTAATTATGATTATAATTATCGTTATATGGTGTCGGTGGTAGCCCGTTATGACGGTATCTCTAAACTATCTGACAATCGTTGGGGATTCTTTCCGGGTATATCCGCCGGTTGGAATGTGCATGAGGAAGCTTTCTTTAAAGATTCAAAGTTTGCGGAAGTAGTATCCTTGATTAAACCGCGTATCAGCTATGGGTTGAACGGGAATGTAAATGGTATTGGTAACTTTGATGTATATGGTAAATACGGTTCGGTGGGTGCTTATAATGGTAATCTGGGTTATTTGAATACCGGAGTGGTTAATAGTAAATTGCGTTGGGAAAAGAGTCATACGTTTGAACTGGGTCTTGATCTGGGCTTTTTCAATAATCGGGTTCACATGATTATGGACTATTATAACCGTACGACTTCCGATTTGCTGACTGATGTGAATTTGCCGGAATATACGGGATTCCCTTCGTTCAAGACGAATCTGGGTACTATCAGTAACCGTGGCTTTGAATTGGAAGCCAAGGTGAATCTGCTGACAAAGAAGGACTGGTCATGGGATGTCACCGCTAATACTTCGTTTGTGAAGAATATGGTGAAGAAGCTGCCTTTTAATGGGAATGCGAACAACCGTCAGGGGGGTGAGCAGATATGGGATCCAAAATCCAACTCATTGGTTTGGGTAGGCGGTATTCAGGAAGGAAAAAGCTTGGGTGATATCATTGCTTATAAACAAGTACGTATCTTGCGTGACTGGGATGATGTGAGAAACCATGCCGGTGATTTTGTGGATGAAGTTGCCAACCTGTATGGGCCGAATAAAGCTGCCGAATATGCAGGAAAGCCGGGATGGAAGCCTATTGAGCCTGGAGATGTATTGTGGGATGACAAAAATGGTGATAACATAATAAACTCATACGACCGTCAGGTGGTGGGTAATATCTATCCGAAATGGACCGGTGGTTTTTCTACCACGCTGAACTATAAAAACTGGTCTTTGTATGGTCGTTTTGACTATGCGGTAGGTCATACCATTTACAATGATTTGAAAGCAAGAATCTTGGGGCAGTATAACGGGTCGTTCAATTTGATTACGGATGTCAGGAAATTCGTGGTCTGAAAACAATACGGAAACTAGTATTCCTAAAGTTTTATTGGGCTGACCAGAATGCGAAAAAGAACATTACCCGTTCCAATAATGGTACAACGAATCTGAACAATAATAACTCTACTTTCTATGAAAAGGGGGATTATTTGTGTCTGCGTGAGGTAACCTTGAGTTATAAATTCCCGAAGAATCTTATAAATAAGGTGTTCTTGACCGATGCGTCCGTGTATGTTACGGGACAGAATTTATTCTATATTACCGGATATGACGGAACCTCTCCGGAACCGGTTATGGATATTCAGGCAAATGGTCGTGGTGGTATAGACAATGGACGTTATCCTACACCAAGAACCGTTTTGTTTGGTTTACAATTGTCATTTTAATATGTAAAAAAGAGAAAGTATGAACATAAAAAAGGTAATATTGGCTTTTGCCGCATCGGCTATGTTGGCCGGTGGATGTACTTCGTTGGATATGGACCCGGTGAGCGATATCACTGACTTGAATTACTGGAAAACTCCGGAACAGTTTGATTCATTTGTTTTTGGACTGCATAGTCGCTTCAGAAGCCATTCGTGGAATATGTTTTTGTTGGGTGAGGCAAGAAGTGATGTCTTTGGGGGAACTCCTTTTGGTGGAGAAGCCACCCAGGGGATGGAACGTTTTCCTTATAATACATTGAATGCGGAGAATCCCGGAATCAGCGGATTTGGTGATTTGTATCAGAATATCAATCAGATGAATTTGTTTATCAGCAGGACCCTCCATGCGGATGTTCTGACTGAAAGTGCTAAGAACTATTATTTAGGACAGGTGTATGGATTGCGTGCCTACTATATGTATCAGTTATACCGTTCATGGGGAGATGCCGTGTTTACGGAAGAGCCCAGCTTGGGTTTTGAAGTGGGTAAATTGGCAAAAGCGGCGACTCCGGCTGCCGAAATCTTTGAGCAGGTAAAAAAAGATATAGAATCTTCATTAAGTTATTTTGGGCCTGATTATACCATAAAGGAAAAAAAATCGCTGTGGTCAAAGGCTGCCACATTGATGCTGAAAGCGGATGTATATTTGTGGAGTGCCCATCGTGACGGGGGAGAAGGAGATGCCCGGACAGCAAAGAATGCGTTGGTTGACATACAGAATAATATCAGTCGTAGCAATCTGGACTTGATGGATACTTACCAGGGAGTGTTTGCTTATGATAATAAAGGTAATAAAGAGATTATCTTTACCATTCATAATGAGTTGTTTGAATACAACCTGTGGAATGGAAATAATGATTTGTTTCCGCAGGCGGATTATTTAGGGAAATTCTATAATGCGGATGGTACTTTGATAAATACGTCTGTCGAGAATAATTTCGGTATCATGCGCCTGATGGTGAAATTGGAAAACTTCAAGAAATTTCTGCCGGGAGACACTCGTCGTGACGTTACATTGAAAGATGTATATAATAAGGTGGAAAATGGCGAGTTGGAATTGGTGGGGCTGTATCCGCATAAGTATTGGGGAGTTATGAATGGAAGTACACGGGTGAGATGTGATGATTATCCTATTTATAGATATTCGGATTTGCTATTGATGCTGGCTGAGGCGAAAGTGCTTTTGGGTGAGGATCCGGCTACAGAGATAAACCGGGTGCGTCAGCGTGCGTTTGGTGATGCGTATGATGCTTCAACAGTGGGATTCCCCAATCAGGAAATTGATAAGTATCCGGCGGATGCTGTTCTGCAGGAACGTTTGTTTGAATTTATGCTGGAAGGAAAACGATGGTATGACTTGCGGCGTTTTGGCGATTCGTACGTACTTGACTATACTCCGGCGGAGTCTGCCCGTCTGCTTTGGCCTATCAACCAAGGAGCTCTTACTAATAATCCATTGTTGAAACAGACGGTTGGTTATTAAATTTTTGTCTGATAAGTATCCTTAATTGCATAAAAAGACGGTATTCTTTATGAAATTAATAAAGAAACCGTCTTTTTATTTTCTAATTTCAATAAAAACTTTTATTTTTACACCCGTAAAATTATAAATATTATGAGAAACCCTAGCTTATTACTGCTAATTGTTGTTTTTATATTAGCACCCTTCAAGTTAAGTGCGGCGGCAGATACGGTTGCTGTCCGCGAAACCCGGATTCCTGTGTTGATTGAAAGGCAGGATAATGAGTTGTTTCATTTACGTATAGAGGCTGCTCAAAGTCAGATGCTGAATGAAGTGAAGTTGGACTTCGGCAAAGACGTGAATTTAAATGAAATTGAATCTGTGAAACTTTATTATGGTGGAACTGAAAGCGTGGAGAGGAGAGGAAAGACTTATTTTGCTCCGGTAGATTATATATCTAATAATACTCCGGGAAAAACATTGGCTGCCAATACTTCTTATTCCGTTTTGAAGTCGGAAGTAAAGGCCCCGAAGCGCGAGGTTATATTGAAAGCTGACCAAAAATTGTTTCCGGGAGTGAATTATTTTTGGATTAGCCTGCAAATGAAGCCTATTGCTTCTATCTTGTCTAAAGTGTCGGCAAAAGTGGTGGAAGCTAAGATTGACGGACAGATTGCTCCTTTGAAGATAGTTCGTAAGGCGGATACCCATTATATGGGGGTAGGCGTGCGCCATGCCGGTGATGACGGGGCTGCTGCCTATCGTATTCCCGGGTTGGTCACTTCAAATAAAGGAACCTTGTTGGGGGTATATGATGTACGCTATAATAATAGTGCGGATTTACAGGAGTATGTGGAAATAGGTCTGAGCAGAAGTACGGACGGAGGGCAGACTTGGGAGAAAATGCGCATTCCGATGGCATTTGGTGAATATGATGGTCTGCCTAAAGCACAGAATGGAGTAGGTGATCCTGCCATTTTAGTTGATAAAAAGACAGGAACTATCTGGATTGTTGCTGCCTGGACACATGGTATGGGGAATGGTCGTGCGTGGTGGAATTCACAAACAGGTATGGACCGTAATCATACAGCGCAATTAATGATGGTGAAAAGTGATGATGATGGTAAAACCTGGTCGGAGCCTATGAATATAACAGAACAGGTGAAAGATCCGTCATGGTATTTCTTGCTGCAAGGTCCCGGTAGAGGTATCTCTATGGAAGATGGAACATTGGTCTTTGCCAGCCAGTATATTGGCAGTGATCGTATTCCTAATGCCGGTGTTATATACAGTAAGGATCATGGAAAGACATGGAATATCAGCACATTGGCACGCACTAATACTACTGAATCTCAGGTAGTGGAAGTGGAACCGGGAGTGCTGATGCTGAATATGCGTGATAATCGTGGCGGCAGTCGTGCCGTTTCTACAACTACAGATTTAGGTAAAACGTGGAAAGAACATGAATCTTCACGTACAGCCTTACAGGAACCGGTTTGTATGGCCAGTTTGATTAGTGTTAAAGCTAAAGAGAATGTATTAGGTAAAGACATTCTTTTGTTCTCTAATCCGAATGATACCAAGAACCGTCATAGCATTACAATCAAAGCAAGTCTGGATGGCGGGGTGACTTGGTTGCCCGAGAATCAATTGTTGTTGGATGCCGGTTGGGGTTGGGGATATAGCTGCTTAACTATGATTGACAAGGAAACAGTAGGGATTTTATATGAAAGCAGTGTGGCCCACATGACTTTCCAAGCGATAAAATTGAAAGATATTGTAAAGACCAAATAAATAATGAAACGCTGGTTTTCTAGTTTTATTGGTATGATACTGGTTTGTGCTATAACCATAGCACAAACCAGTATCTCATTACTTCCTAAACCTCAGTTGTGTAAGGATACGGGGAAGAACTTTACTATGGGAAAGGTGAAACTTTCTACTCCGGTATTGAGGCCGGAGTGGGAAGTTTTTATCATGAATGCGGGTGGTGAGATTGTTGAACACTCATCATCGGTGATTGAAGTGGAACTGGTTCCGTCTATTGATGAAGCTAGGTTAAACCGGGATGAAGCCTATCGTCTTTCTGTTTCAAACAAGCGAATAAAGATAGAGGCTGTAACAGAACAGGGTGTGTATTGGGCTATGCAGACACTTCGGCAATTGGAGCAGAAAAAAGGGAAAAGAAGCTCTGTTGCCGGATGTGAGATTGTAGACTGGCCGGCATTCAGGATACGCGGATTTATGCAGGATGTGGGACGCAGTTATATTTCAATGGAAGAATTGAAAAGAGAGATAGAGATTTTATCCCGGTTTAAGATTAATGTATTTCATTGGCATCTTACGGAAAACCAGGCATGGAGATTGGAAAGTAAAATTTTTCCTATGCTGAATGATAGTGTGAATACTATCCGTATGCCGGGTAAATATTATACGCTGGAAGAGGCACGCGATTTGGTGGATTTTTGTAAGAAACATCAGGTGTTGTTGATTCCTGAGATAGATATGCCAGGGCATAGTGCTGCCTTTGTGCGTGCTTTCCGCCATGATATGCAAAGTCCGGAAGGGATGAAAATATTGAAACTGTTACTGGATGAGGTGTGTGAGACATTTGATGTGCCTTATTTACATATAGGTACAGATGAGGTGGAGTTTACCAATCCGCATTTTGTACCCGAAATGGTGGCGTATGTACGCTCAAAAGGGAAAAAAGTAATATCCTGGAATCCGGGCTGGCACTATAAACCGGGGGAAATAGACATGACACATTTGTGGAGTTACCGTGGAAAGGCGCAACCGGGTATTCCTGCTATCGATTCCAAATTTCATTATCTGAATCATTTTGATGTTTTCGGTGATATTGTAGCTTTGTATAACAGCCGTATTTATGATCAGGCAGAAGGCAGTGAGGACGTTGCGGGAACTATATTGGCTTTGTGGCACGATCGTTTGATTGACAATGAGTGGAATCTGGTTATTGAAAATGGCTTGTACCCCAATATGCTTGCTATTGCCGAGCGTGCCTGGAGAGGGGGAGGTACGGAATATTTTGACGGACTGGGTACGATACTTCCCTCCGAAGACACGGAAGCATTTAAAGAATTCGCTGATTTTGAAAAGCGTATGTTGTGGCATAAGGAGCATACGTTTAAAGGATATCCTTTCGCCTATGTAAAACAGACTAATGTAAAATGGAATATTACGGATGCTTTTCCTAATGGGGGCGATATGGATAAGGTGTTCCCGCCTGAACAGGAATTAAAGGATATCTATCATTATAACGGGAATACGTATGGTGTACGTCAGGCAATGGGGGCAGGTATTTATTTGCGTCATGTCTGGGGGGGTATGGTTCCTGCTTTTTATGCTGATCCTAAGGAAAACCACACGGCTTATGCATATACTTGGGTGTATTCGCCCAAGGATCAGGAGGTGGGGCTGTGGGCGGAATTCCAGAATTACAGTCGTTCGGAAATGGATCTGGCGCCATTGCCTGGCAAATGGGATTATAAGGGAAGCCGCATCTGGATTAATGGTTGCGAAATATTACCTCCTGTATGGACTGCTACGCATAAGGTGAAAAGTTATGAAGTACCTTTGGGAAATGAGAATTGCGTAGGAAGATCTCCATTGGCGGTGCATTTAAATAAAGGTTGGAACAAAGTTTTCTTAAAGTTACCTATCGGTAAGTTTAAGATGGCTGAGACGCGTCTTGTGAAATGGATGTTTACCACTGTCTTTGTGACTCCTGACGGAGAAAGGGCGGTAGAAGGATTGATTTATTCACCAGATAAACAAAAATAAAATGAAACGTATTGTCTTATTGTTATTGGGATTATTATTAGCGTTACCCCAGTTTGCTCAGGAACGCAAGTATTCTACTTTTTATGAGCAGAGAGCGACTTTGTTTGAAGAACTTCCGGTTACTTCAAAAGATATTATTTTTTTAGGGAACAGTATTACCAACGGTTGCGAGTGGGCTGAGTTGTTCCAAAATAAGAATGTGAAGAACAGGGGTATCAGTGGAGATATCTGTATGGGGGTATATGACCGTTTGGATCCGATTGTAAAGGGAAAACCGGCAAAGATTTTTTTATTGATCGGTATCAATGATGTTTCTCGGGGAACGTCTGCGGATAAAATTATTTCAGAAATAAGTATGATTGTTCGGAAAATAAAGCAAGAATCTCCAAAAACAAAATTATATTTGCAAAGTGTATTGCCGGTGAATGATTGTTACGGTATGTTTAACGGGCATACATCACGCTGGCAGATGGTAAAACAAATTAATGATTTGTTGGAACCATTGGCGGTAAAGGAAGGAGCTGCCTATATTGATTTGTATAGTCATTTTGTGGAGAAAGAGACAGGCAAGATGAATCCAGTATATACTAATGACGGATTACATTTATTAGGAAAGGGATACTTGCTGTGGCGTGATATTGTAAAACCTTATGTTGACCAAAAATGAAGAAGACATTAATACTGATTTTATGTTTGTTTCTTTGTACCGTTTCATTTGCACGGAAGCGGGTGAAGGTTGCTTGTGTAGGTAATAGCATTACCTATGGCATAGGTGTATCCGATCCTGATAAGGAGTCCTATCCTGCCCGGTTACAGCAAATGCTGGGTGAAGGGTATACGGTGGAGCGTTTTGGAAAGCCGGGAGCTACGTTGCTGAACAAGGGACACCGGCCTTTTATGCAACAGAAAGAGTTTAAGGATGCATTGGCTTTTGCTGGTGATGTAGTGGTTATTCATTTAGGAGTGAATGATACAGATCCGCGTGATTGGCCCAATTACCGTGATTTTTTTATAGCGGATTATCGTGCACTGATTGATTCGTTCAGAGTGGCGAATCCTGAATGTCGTATTTTGATTGCCCGTCTGACTCCGATTGCCGACCGCCATCCGCGGTTTGAGTCCGGCACACGCGACTGGCATGATGAGATTCAGCTGGCTATAGAAACGATAGCGAAATACGCACAAGTACAGTTGATAGATTTTCATGCACCTTTATATCCATATCCTTTTATGTTGCCCGATGCTGTCCATCCCGATAAGGAAGGTGCGGCTGTCTTGGCAAAAACGGTGTATGAAGGCATAACCGGTGATTTTGGCGGTTTGCAAATGCCGGAAATTTATACGGACAATATGGTATTGCAGCATGGACGTCTGCTGACTATTCAGGGAAAAGCGGATGCCGGTGAGAAAGTAACTGTTTCCATAGACAGGCAGCAACTTCAGGCTGTGACGGGAGCAGATGGAAAGTGGGCGGTGGATGTCCGGCCATTGAAGGCGGGCGGTCCATATACACTGACTGTTTCTACAGAAAAACGGAAACTGGTCTATGAAAATGTGTTGGCGGGAGAAGTGTGGCTCTGTTCCGGACAATCGAATATGGAGTTTTATCTGAATTGGAGTGCGACTGCCGCACAAGATGTTCCTCAAGCTGCAAATAGCAATATCCGTTTTTATGATATGAAAGCCCGTTGGCGTACGGATGCGGTGGAGTGGGATGCTTCGGTACTCGATTCATTGAATCATCTGCAATATTATAAGGATACACGGTGGACAGTTTGTTCGCCTGAAACAGCCGGTAATTTTTCGGCGGTGGCTTACTATTTCGGAAAGAAATTGCAGGATAGTTTGCAAGTCCCTGTAGGACTGATTTGCAATGCCATTGGCGGATCTCCTACTGAAGCATGGATAGACCGTAGTACATTGGAATATCGTTTTCCGGCTATTTTACGTAATTGGATGCAGAATGATTTTATCCAAGACTGGGTGCGTGGGCGTGCTGCCTTGAATGTAAAGAAGTCTTTCAATAAATTGCAACGCCATCCTTATGAGCCTTGTTATTTGTATGAATCGGGTATCCGTCCTTTGGAACAGTTTCCGGTCAAAGGCTTTATTTGGTATCAGGGTGAGTCTAATGCCCATAATCGGGAGACTCATGAAAAGTTGTTCAGATTGTTGGTGGAAAGTTGGCGCAAGAATTGGGGGGATGCGGAACTTCCATTCTATTTTGTCCAATTGTCCAGTATAGACCGTCCGTCATGGACTTGGTTCCGTGATAGCCAGCGTCGTTTGATGGCGGAGATTCCTCATATCGGTATGGCTGTCAGTTCAGATAGGGGAGACTCATTGGACGTACACCCCAAACAGAAAAGAGAAGTCGGTGAACGGTTAGCTGCATGGGCTTTGAATAAAACATACGGATATAAAAATGTCATTCCTTCGGGACCGCTTTATAAATCAGTCGTATTTAGTGGAGGTGCGGCTTATATTTCTTTTGATTATGCGGAGAAGTTGTCCACTTCGGATGGGAAACCGGTTCGTACATTCGAAGTGGCAGGTGATGATGGATTATTTTATCCGGCACAGGCTGTTGTTGAAAACGGTAAAATAAAAGTATGGAGTGATAAGGTGAAAGAGCCGGAAACGGTTCGTTACGGATGGCAGCCATTTACCCGTGCCAATCTGGTAAATGGCGCCGGTTTGCCTGCTTCCACATTCCGGGCTGAATAGTATATAAATTAATAAAGATAGGTAAGATGAAGAAAACATTAAAAGTTTTGATGATGTTAGGATGCTTTCCGATGATGCTCAGTGCAAAGGAGTATAAGAAGTCAGAGAGTCTGAGTCTTGATAAGGGATGGGAGTTCGCCCAGGTCGGCCGGAATGAATGGTTGCCGGCTACGGTGCCCGGAACGGTACATCAGGATTTGATTTCTCATAATAAACTGCCCAATCCATTTTATGGGATGAATGAGCAAAAAGTGCAGTGGGTGGAGAATGAGGACTGGGTCTATAAAACTACTTTTAATGTGACAGATGAGCAACTCTCGCGGGATGCTGCCTTGTTGATTTTGGAAGGATTGGATACGTATGCAGATATTTACCTGAACGGCTCTTTGTTGGAACGTACGGACAATATGTTTGTCGGCTATACTCTTCCGGTAAAAGAGGTGTTGCGGAAGGGAGAAAACCATTTGCAGATTCTGTTTCATTCACCTGTCAAGCAAACGTTGCCCCAATGGGAAACCAATGGCTTTGATTATCCTGCTGATAATGACCATAGTGATAAGCGGGTCAGTATCTATAGCCGTAAAGCGCCTTACAGTTATGGCTGGGATTGGGGAATCCGCTTGGTAACCAGTGGTATCTGGCGGCCTGTGACACTGACTTTTTATGATGTGGCACGCATTGATGATTACTATGTACGTCAGGCTTCGGTAACAAAAGATCTGGCGAAAGTTGAAAACCTCCTGACTGTAAACAGTGTTTCTGCAACTCCTCAGAAAGCGGAAGTAACCGTTGCTTATTCTTATAAGGAGGGTGAAAAGGTAACCGAACAGAAAGAGGTGACATTGCAGCCAGGAACAAACCATATTCTTCTTCCCATAGAGATACGGCAGCCTCATTTATGGATGCCTAATGGTTGGGGGGAACCTGCATTGTATGACTTTGAAGCCGTAATAAAGGTGGATGGTAAAGTGATAGCTTCTCAAAAAGAGCGTATCGGACTCCGTACAATAAAGGTGGTGAAAGAAAAAGACGATCAGGGAGAATCCTTCTATTTTGTAGTCAATGGTGAACCGATGTTTGCCAAAGGCGCGAATTTTATTCCGGATGATGCTTTGCTGCCTAACATTACTGAAGAACGTTACCGCCAGTTGTTCAAGGATGTGAAAGATGCCAATATGAATATGATTCGTGTATGGGGTGGAGGGATTTATGAGGATGATGCTTTTTACCAGGCGGCGGATGAGAATGGAATTTTAGTTTGGCAGGATTTTATTTTTGCCTGCACTACTTATCCGTCCGATCCTGTTTTTATGAAACGGGTAGAGGCCGAGGCGGAATATAATATCAAGCGTTTACGGAACCATGCCAGTCTGGCTATGTGGTGTGGAAATAATGAAATTTATGAAGGTATGCGTTACTGGGGATGGGATAAGAAATACACTGATCCCGGTATTATGGAAGGAATGAAGCAGGGTTATGACAAACTTTTCCGTGAGTTGTTGCCTCGTAAAGTAGCTGAACTTGATCCGGACCGTTTCTATATGCATGGTTCTCCGTACGAGGCCAATTGGGGACGTCCCGAAAGCTGGAAGATTGCCGACAGCCATAATTGGGGTATCTGGTATGGTCAGAAACCGTTTGAAAGTCTGGATACGGAAATTCCGCGTTTTATGAGTGAGTTTGGTTTTCAGGCATTTCCTGAAATGAAGACGATTGCTACTTTTGCCTCACCGGAAGATTATGCATTGGAATCGGAGGTGATGAATGCTCATCAAAAAGCCACTATCGGTAATTTCCTCATCAAGAAGACTATGGGACTGTATTATAAAGTACCTGAAGATTTCGATCAGTTGGTTTATATGGGTTTGGTTTTGCAGGGGGTAGGAGTGCGCCAGGGTTTGGAAGCCCATCGTCGTAACCGTCCCTATTGTATGGGGACTTTATATTGGCAGCTGAATGACAGCTGGCCGGTCGTTTCCTGGTCGAGCATTGATTATTATGGCAATTGGAAAGCGTTGCATTATCAGGCAAAAAGAGCTTTTGCTCCGGTATTGGTAGATGCTGTCAAGGAAGGGGAGGATTTGAATATTTATGTTATGTCGGACAAGCTGGAAGCGGATAAAGAGGTGACTTTATTGTTGCGTGTGATGGATTTTAATGGAAAAGTTCTGACTAAAAAGAGTATCAAGGGCGAGGTTCCGGCCAATGCTTCCACCTTATATTATAAGGAACCTTATGCGGGTATAACAACAAGTCCTCAAAATACTTTTCTTCTAATGACATTAAAAAACAAGAAAGGTGAGGTTTTATCCGAAGAAATTTATTACTTTAACCACGCAAAAGATCAGGAGCTACCGAAGACCGAGATCCGCTATAAAGTGAAGCCGATGGATGGAAAATATGAAGTGACTCTGTCTGCCAGACAGCTGGCCAGGGATGTGTTCATAGAGATTCCTGTTCAAGGTGCGAAATTTACTGATAACTTCTTTGACTTGTTGCCGGGACAGACAAAGAAAGTGATTATTACTTCAGATAAACTGAAGAAGAATGAAAAGGTTGATATAACTATCAAGCAATTAAGTGATACTAACTAATCAATTAATATCTATTATGAAAACTTTAATGGGCCTTGCAGGGCTGACAATGGCAGGTTTTATGCTTTTATCCTGTAACACAGAAGTAAAAGAAGCAAATTATCAGATAATTCCGTTACCGCAGGAAATTTCGGTAATGGATCAGGCTGCTCCGTTCATTTTGTCAAATGGAACTAAGATAATGTATCCGGAAGGCAATGAAAAGATGCAAAGGAATGCTGAATTTCTGGCAAGTTATATCAAAGATCTTACCGGAAAGTCATTGGCTGTACAAGCTGGCACAGATGGCAAGGGGATAATCCTGCAATTGGGTGGAAATGCTAAAAATCCTGAAGGATACCAGTTGAAGGTAACCAGCGACCAAGTGGTTATTTCCGGACCTACGGAAGCCGGAGTATTTTATGGCATCCAGACTTTGCGTAAATCTATTCCGGTGGCACAAGGAGTGGATATCGCTTTACCGGCGGTTGAAATCAATGACTATCCTCGTTTCTCTTACCGTGGTGCTCATTTGGATGTTTCCCGTCATTTCTTCCCGGTTGATTCGGTAAAGCGTTTTATAGATATGTTGGCTTTACATAATATGAATCGTTTTCATTGGCATCTTACAGATGATCAAGGTTGGAGAATTGAAATCAAAGGTCTTCCTGAATTGACGGAAGTGGGTTCTAAGAGAACGGAAACCGTTATCGGTCATAACTCGGGAAAATATGATGGAAAGCCTTATGGTGGCTTCTTCACACAGGAAGAAGCAAAAGAAATTGTAGCTTATGCTGCCGAACGTCATATCACGGTTATTCCTGAAATAGATTTGCCGGGGCACATGCAAGCGGCATTGACTGCATATCCTAACTTAGGCTGTACAGGTGGTCCGTACGAAGTATGGAAAATCTGGGGAGTATCGGAAGATGTGCTTTGTGCAGGAAATGATGAAACCTTGAAATTCATAGATGATGTATTGGGAGAAATTATTCAGATTTTCCCGTCAGAATATATTCATGTGGGTGGTGATGAATGTCCTAAAGTGCGTTGGACAAAATGTCCAAAGTGCCAGGATCGTATCAAAGCTTTAGGTATTAAGGCTGACAAGAACCACACGGCAGAGGAAAAATTACAGAGCTTCATTATCAATCATGCGGAAAAATTCTTGAATGACCACGGACGTCAGATTATTGGCTGGGATGAAATTCTGGAAGGCGGGTTGGCTCCTAATGCTACTGTCATGTCATGGCGTGGTGAAGGTGGCGGTATTGAGGCTGCCAAGCAGAAGCATGATGTTATTATGTCACCGAATACTTATTTGTATTTTGACTATTATCAGAGCAAGGATGTGGAACAGGAACCGGAAGCCATTGGCGGTTACTTACCTTTAGAACGTGTGTATAGTTATGAACCTATGCCGGCATCACTGACACCGGAGGAACAGAAATATATTAAAGGTGTACAGGCTAATTTGTGGACTGAGTATATTCCTACATTTAGTCAGGTGGAATATATGGAATTACCACGTATGGCCGCTTTGGCAGATATTCAATGGACAAATCCTGAACATAAGGATTATCAGGATTTCTTGCAGCGTTTGGTACGTATGGTGAAGATATATGATGTATATCAGTATAATTATGCCAAGCACGTGTTTGATGTGACTGCCCGGTTTGAGCCTAATGCGGAAACTGGTACGGTGGATGTTACTTTGTCTACTGTAGACAACTGTCCGGTATATTATACATTGGATGGCACAGATCCCACTACCGCTTCACAGCTTTATACAGAACCGGTGAAGATCAATACAAATTGTACGTTTAAGGCTATGGCTGTCCGTCCTACAGGCAATAGTCGTATTGTGAAAGAAGACATTGCGTTCAGCAAATCGACTTCAAAGAAAATAACAGCTCTACAACCTGTGAACAAGCAATATGAATTTGCCGGTATCTCTACCTTGGTGGATGGTTTGAAAGGAAATAGAAATTATAAGACAGGACGTTGGATTGCTTTTTATAAGAATGATATGGAAGCCGTGATTGATTTCGGGCAGCCGGCTGATTTCAGCAAAGTGACACTTACTACAAATGTGGAGAAGGGTGACTGGATATTTGACGCGCGTTCCATCAGTGTCGCTGTTTCAGAAGACGGTGAGAATTTCAAGCAAGTAGCTTCAGAAGAATATCCTGCAATGACTTTGGATAATCCAAACCAATTATATGAACATGTATTGAGCTTTGAACCTGTGAAAGCACGTTATCTGAAAGTATTGGCAAAGCCGGAATACAATATTCCTTCTTGGCATGGAGGCAAAGGAAATCCTGCATTTCTGTTTGTAGATGAAATTACTGTAGATTAATTGTAAAATCAGTGCTGGTGTTGCGTAGCGTTTGTCCTAAAAGATAGCTGCGCAACACTGCTTGTAAAGAATTTGTAAACTTCACCATGAAAACATGATCAGGAAAATAATATATGGCATTTATGCGATAATAGGCATGATGGTAGTGACTGCTTGTAGCAGCCGGCCGGATGTTTATGAAATATCTCTTGAGAAAATGCAGGGATTTCCTACGGAGGATGCTGGTTTTCTTAAGGGAGTTTCTGCATTATATGCGGGAGTGATTGATGGAAATTTATTAATAGCCGGAGGTTGTAATTTTCCCGATACACCGGCGGCCGATGGCGGGAAAAAAGTCTTTTACCCAGATGTATATATAACCTCTTTGTCAAATGATACGGCTTTTGAGTGGAAAAAAATAGGCCAACTGCCTCAGGCAGCAGCTTATGGAGTCACTATTTCTACTGAAAAAGGGTTAATTTGTGTTGGAGGAGCTACAGCAACCCATAGCCTGTCTGATGTTTTTCTTTTATCTTTGCAAAAAGACGTTTTGAAAAAGGATACGTTACCATCCTTACCTGCAACTATAGATAATATGGCAGGTGCATTAGTAGGACATTCACTATATATTGTCGGGGGAAATGTAAATGGCATTCCGTCCTCGGCCATGTACATGCTTGATCTGTTGGATTTGTCTGGAGGATGGAAAAAAGAAACAGATATTCCGGGTGAACCCAGAGTACAACCTGTTTGCGTGGCGCAAGACGGAAAACTTTATATATGGGGTGGCTTTGCCCCGGCTATTGAAGGGCACCAGGCTTCTTTATCGGTAGATGGATATATGTATTCTCCGGAAACGAAAGAATGGTCATCGGTTGCCACTCCGTGTGATGCAGAAGGTAATGAGATCTCTTTAGGTGGTGGAATGGGAACCTCTTTTGGCGAGGGGATGATATTGTGTGCCGGAGGAGTTGATAAGGATATATTCTTAAAGGCTCTCCAAGGTATTTATGCGGGAAAAGAATATTTGTCACATCCTGTAGAGTGGTATCGGTTTAACAGAAATCTGCTGCTCTATCATCCACAGACGAATAAATGGACTACATTAGGTGAATATGAGCAAGGTGCGCGTGCCGGAGCTGTAATAGTTTCTCAGGACGGATTCCATTACATTATTAATGGAGAACTGAAACCGGGCATTCGTACCAATGAAATTAATAGAATTAAAGAAAATAGAAGATGAGAAAATTGATTATATTGGCAGGAGCTGCATTGGGCTTGTTGTTTGCAAGTTGCACAAAGGAAGAGCAACGCACACTTTCTGTTATTCCTGCACCATTGAAGGTGGAATTGCAACAGGGAGTGTTTCCTCTGAATCCGGAAACAGGATTGTATATAGATGCGTCCGAAGGAGATAAAAAGATTTTGAAGGATTATTTGGCGGCTTCTTTCATGAAGCTGAAACCGGTAGCGGCAGAAGAGGGACATACTATTGTCTTGAAGCAAGTGGCTCAATTGCCGGAGGTAAACTCTTCCGAGGGGTATGTTCTGACGGTAACTCCTGATCAGGTACTTATTCGTGCGACTTCCGGAGCAGGACTATTCTATGGAGTTCAGACTATGCTGCAAATGGCTGATGAAAAAGGATTGCCGGTAGGAATCATTACAGACGAGCCCCGTTTTGCTTATCGTGGCTTTATGATGGATGTTTCCCGTCATTTTTTCAACAAGGAATTTATAAAAAAGCAGATGGATGCTTTGGCATATTATAAATTGAACCGTTTGCATCTGCATCTTACTGACGCTGCGGGCTGGCGTATTGAAATAAAAAAATATCCCCGTCTGACAGAATTTGCGGCATGGCGTGAGTTTCCTACATGGAAAGAATGGTGGAATAACGGACGACGGTATGAAGAAGAAGGTAGTAAAGATGCTCACGGAGGTTATTATACTCAAGATGATATCCGTGAACTGGTGGCATACGCTCAGGAACGTTTTATTACTGTTATTCCTGAGATAGAGATGCCTGCACATTCGGAAGAAGTACTGACTGCTTATCCCGAGTTGTCTTGTACACACGAACCTTACAAACAAGCCGATTTCTGTGTCGGTAATGAAAAGACTTTTGAGTTTCTGGAAAATGTGCTGACAGAGGTGATGGAACTTTTCCCGTCCGAATATATTCATATAGGAGGGGATGAGGCCGGTAAAGCCTCATGGCCCACTTGCAAACTGTGTCAGGCACGTATGAAAAAAGAGGGCTTGAAAGATGTGAACGAGTTACAGAGTTATCTGATTCATCGTATCGAGGTCTTTTTGAATGCCCACGGACGTAAATTATTGGGTTGGGATGAAATATTGGAAGGTGGTTTGGCGCCTAATGCTACTGTCATGTCATGGCGTGGCACGGAAGGGGGAATGAAAGCGGTTGATTCCGGCCACATGGCTATTATGAGTCCGGGTGAGTTCTGCTATTTTGATTCTTATCAGGATGCTCCTGATTCCCAGCCGGAAGCAATAGGAGGGTATCTGCCTTTGGCCAAAGTTTATTCATTTAATCCTGTACCCGATACTTTGAGTGCGGATAAAGTCCAGTTAGTGTATGGAGTACAAGCTAATTTATTCACAGAATATATTCCGACTCCGGAACATGCAGAAATGATGATTTATCCTCGTATTCTTGCGTTGGCGGAAGTTGCTTGGAGTGATCCTTCTGTGAAGAACTATGATGATTTTCATGCTCGCGCATTGAAAGAGGTAGAGGCATTGAAAGCTGAAGGATACCATCCTTTCGATTTGAAAAATGAGATAGGAAATCGTCCGGGAGCGGATCAGCCCATACAACACTTGGCAGTAGGTAAGAAAGTGACTTACGGACCGGATGCCGCTTATTATCCCGGCTATTCGGCCGGTGGTGATAGTGCCTTGGTAGATGGGGTGATTGGAGGCTGGACTTATGGTGACAAGCGCTGGCAAGGTTTCATAGACAAAAAAAGAATGGATGTGACCATTGATATGGAAAAAGAAACAGAAATTCATTCTGTTGGAGCAGACTTTATGCAGGTGTGTGGACCTGAAGTCTTTATGCCTTCAGAAGTAATCATTTCCGTTTCTAATGATGGTAAGGAGTTTACGGAACTGAAGCGCATGGAACACAAAGTAGTGAAGGATGACAAGGTGACTTTCACCAACTTTGGTTGGGAAGGAAATGCCAAAGCACGTTACATACGTTATCAGGCATCTTCGGGTGAATTCGGAGGTTTCTTGTTTACAGATGAAATTGTAGTGAAATAATAGAACCTATATAAACAATAAATAGCATGAAGAAACAAATTTTGTTATCGGCTGTTCTGATTTGTATCTCAGTTTTTTCTGCGGCAGCACAGAAAGAGCCGGTAGATTATGTAAACCCTTTTGTGGGTACTACTAATTACGGTACGACAAATCCCGGAGCATTAACTCCTCATGGAATGATGTCGGTGACTCCTTTCAATGTGATGGGAGTTCCCGAAGGGGATAAGGATAAAGATAAGCAATGGTGGTCCACTCCATACGAATTCAATAATAAATATCTTACCGGTTTTGCGCACGTTAACCTTAGCGGGGTAGGCTGTCCGGAATTGGGGTCATTGTTATTGATGCCTACCACCGGCAAACTGGATGTGGATTATCATAATTATGGAAGTTTCTATCAAGGTGAGACTGCAAATCCGGGTTATTATACCAATATACTGGATAAATACAATGTGAAATGTGAACTGACTGCCACCCCACGTACCAGTATGGCACGCTTTACTTTTCCTGCCGGACAAAGCAATATCTTGTTGAATCTGGGAGAGGGATTGACCAATGAGAGTGGTGCTACCGTTCGTTTTGTAAACGACCGTGAGATTGAAGGTACCAAGTTGTTGGGAACTTTCTGTTACAATCCTCAGGCAGTATTTCCCATCTATTTTGTAATGCGTATCAACAAAGTACCGGCAAAACGCGGTTATTGGAAAATGATGCGTCCGATGGGTGTGGAGGCGCAATGGGACGATACAGCCGGTAAATACAAACTCTATACTGCTTATACAAAAGAAATAAGCGGAGATGATATAGGAGTGTGGTTTACTTACGATACTACGGCGGAAGAAGTGATTGAGGTCAGTATGGGCGTATCTTTTGTCAGCATTGAGAATGCTCGTCTGAATTTGGAAAAAGAACAGCCTTTCGGCACAACATTCGACAAACTGCGTGCGGAGGCCCGTAAGAGATGGAACGATGATCTTTCCCGTATCAAGGTAGAAGGTGGCACGGAAGAACAAAAGGGAGTATTCTATACCGCTATGTATCATACCATGATTCATCCTAATATTTTGCAGGATGTAAGCGGACAATATCCACAAATGGAGGGAGACAAGATTCTGACCACCAACCGTAACCGTTATACGGTGTTCTCATTGTGGGATACTTATCGTAACTACCATCAGTTGATGACTTTGGTCTATCCGGAACGTCAGATGGATATGATACATACTATGATGGGTATGTATAAGGAACACGGATGGTTCCCGAAATGGGAATTATATGGTCGTGAAACATTGACTATGGAAGGTGACCCCTCTATTCCTGTTCTGGTAGACAGTTGGATGAAGGGATTGCAAGACTTTGACATTGACGAAGCTTATAAGGGAATGTATAAGTCGGCCACTACTCCGGGCAAGGATAATCTGATGCGTCCGGATAATGACGATTATATGTCCAAAGGGTATGTGCCGATGGAAAGCCAGTATGACAACTCGGTTTCTCATGCTTTGGAATATTATGTTGCCGACTATGCGCTGTCCACTTTGGCAGAGGCTCTAGGTAAAAAGGAAGATGCGAAACTGTTCCGCAAACGTTCTATGGGGTATAAGAATTATTATAGCAAGGATTTCGGAACTTTGCGTCCTATCACCAAGGAAGGTAAGTTCTATGAACCGTTTGACCCGAAAGAAGGAGCGAATTTTGCACCTAGTCCCGGTTTCCACGAAGGTAACGCATGGAATTACACTTTCTTTGTTCCTCATGATATCAATGGATTGGTGAAACTGATGGGAGGTGATAAGAAATTTGTCGATAAGCTGCAAAGCGTGTTCGATGAAGGAAATTATGATCCGGCTAATGAACCCGATATAGCTTATCCTTACCTGTTCAGTCGTTTCAAGGGTGAAGAATGGCGTACACAGAAATTGGTGAAGGAATTGCTGGCTAAGTATTTCACAACTAAGCCGGATGGAATTCCTGGCAATGATGATACGGGTACGATGTCTGCATGGGCTATATTCAGTATGATGGGATTCTATCCGGATTGTCCGGGTGTGCCCGAATATACATTGACTACTCCTACTTTTGATAAAGTGACCGTTCAGCTTGATCCTAACTATTGGGGCAAGAAAGAATTGGTTATCAAGAAAGAAGGACAAGGGGATTATATAAAGGAAATCAGACTGGGCAAAAGAGTGGCAGG